>Ga0265298_10005391_pt1 | contig 16080 bp, 7 predicted proteins | sample AusTroGonzalo_MG_3_FD_193486 | JGI IMG/M metagenome (GOLD analysis project Ga0265298, IMG submission 193486) | Bovine rumen microbial communities from tropical cattle in Woodstock, Queensland, Australia - Gonzalo_01 | ecosystem: Host-associated > Mammals > Digestive system > Stomach > Rumen ... | reverse complement strand
ACTGGTATAACGTGGACAATAGTGGTACCCCCACGACAACCTATATGGCCTCCGACGCCATTGTCCATCAAATCGACGGCGTGCTGTTCTACGAGAATATGACGCCCTGGAGAAACAAACTTAATAAAATAAGGAGGAAGTAAGGTATGAGAATACTCAAATCCATCATCATCATATTGGCACTGACAGTTGCAACAGCCGTGGGTGCACAGACAATCACGTCGGTTCACGGTACGGTGAGCGACGACATGGGTCCGCTGATGGGAGCAACCGTATGCGAGATTGACGGCAACGGCCGTATCATCGAGTCGGCCATCACCGACATGACGGGTAACTTCACGATGAGGGTCAGAAACCCAAAGGACAAAATCCGCTTCAGCTATGTAGGTATGAAGACGGTGACGCTGCCCATCAACCGCACTACATTTAAAATAAGTATGCAGAATGCCACTACCTTGACGGATGTGGTTGTAAAGTCGAAGAAGCGCGTTACGGGTAACGGTCTGCCCATCCCGCAGCGTGAGGTGGCCAACGCCACGCAGACCCTGTCGATGCAGGAGTTTGAAGGTCTGGCCATTACCACCATCGACGAAGCTCTGCAGGGACGTATCGCCGGTCTCGATATTGTGGGTAACTCTGGTGACTTAGGTTCGGGCTCCACCATGCGTCTGCGTGGTGCCTCGTCGCTCTCGTCGTTAGTCGATGCCAACCCGCTGATTGTGGTCGACGGTAATGTACGACAGGTGAGCCTCGACAACTTCGATATCGCTTCGGCCAACAACGAGAAGTTCGCAGAGTTGCTGAACATCAACCCTGAAGACATCTCCGACATTCGCGTGCTGAAAGACGCTGCCGCCACTGCCATCTACGGTTCACTTGGCGGTAATGGTGTTATCGAGCTGACCACTAAGCGTGGTGTACGTGGTAAACCACGCCTGTCGTATCAGCTCAGACTCACCGGCACCTATCAGCCCAAGGGCTATAGCCTGCTTAGTGGTGACGACTACACGATGCTGCTTAAGGAGTCGTACTTCAATCCCGAGCAGAGTGACGCTGCCGCTAACATTCCCGAACTGAACTACGATCCGTCGTTCTCTGAGTATGAGCAGTATAACAATAACACTGACTGGCGCGATGCCGTTACGCAGTGGGGTCTCAGGCAGAACCATTATGTATCTGTGCAAGGTGGTGGTGAGAAGGCCACGTTCCGTATCGGTGCCGGTTTCGACCATGAGACGGGTACGATGATTGAGCAGAAGCTGCAGCGCTTCTCTACTCGTGTGGCACTCGACTACAATGTCAGTGAGCGCATACGCGTAAGTACCAACTTCTCTTTGACCTACACCAAGAACGACCGTAACTCCGATGGTCTGCTGGACATCGCAATGAAGAAGATGCCTAACATGACCATCTACGAGCAAGACCCTGTTACCGGCGAGAATACATCGGCCTACTATACCATGCTGCAAAGCGGTAGCTCGGTGTTCAACGGCAACCAGAAAGACTATGTGAACCCCGTGGCCAGTGCCAAGTTGGCCAAGAACGAACAGCGCACCTACGACATGCAGCCAGAACTTATCATTCAGTACCAGCTGCTTGGCATGGACGATGACCACTGGCAGCTGAACTGGCGCGGACAGGTCTTAACGAACATCAACAACGGCTACAACGACCGCTACTATCCGCAGGAACTGAAGACCGTGACCTGGGATTCCGGCGTGAATACCACGTCAACCAGCTCGTCGAAGAGCGTGACGTTTAACACGAAGCAGACCCTGACGCTTATACCGGCCTTTAAGAACAAAGACCATTCGGCAATGATGCTGGCTCGCTTCGAGCTGAATAGCGGGTCGTCGACAGGACAGTCGGAAGACAAGTCGGGCGCTCCCTCAGGCATCAGCAGCACACAGGGTGGCGGACAGATTAAGAACTTAAGCTCGTCGTACGGCCAGTCGCGCTCTATGTACTACACGGTGTCGGCACACTACGCCTACAAAGGCCGTTATATCCTCGACGCTTCGCTGCGTGCCGACGGTACCACGAAGTTCGGACCTAACAACAGGTGGGGATACTTCCCCTCGGCATCGGCAAAGTGGATTATCAGCGACGAGCCTTGGATGAAGCCCGCGCAGAAGGTCCTCTCGATGCTGGCTGTACGTCCCAGCTGGGGACGCGTAGGTCACCAGCCTGGTCCGAACTACCTCTATACCTCGAAGTACAGCTCAACGAACAAATATATCGACATGATGGCCATGAAGCCCAACAACATCCGACTGACCAACCTGAAGTGGGAGATTGTGATGAGCTATAACCTCGGTTTCGATATCGGTTTCTTTAACGACCGCCTGAACTTGACCATCGAGGGTTATAGCCAGACCACGTCGGACATGCTGATGCAAAACTTCCGCATCCCGTCGAACGCCGGTTTCGCCGATGTGCCCTACCGCAACAGCGGCAAGATGAGGAACACGGGTTGGGAGTTCCATATCAACACCAACCGCCTGATTACCGTCGGCAAGAAGTTCTGGTTTGACATGAACGCCAACTTCGGTAACAACCGCAACGAGATTCTGGAGATGGACGAGAACGTCCTCAACGACCTCAACTCTGTGTATGGCTTCTCCAACGACGAGACCCTGCGCCGCGTACAGCTTCACAACCCGTTAGGTGCCATCTACGGTTTCCGTTACAAGGGCGTCTACCAGTATAACTACTCTACCTTCAACCGCATGACGCCCGAAGAGCGTGCACGGTTCATGGCTGAGGGCAAGACCGCTCCTGTGGCTACCAATGCCGACGGAAGCCTTATCGTGGACGGCCAAGGCAACCCCGTGCGCATGATGTTCAACTACACTAATGACGCTTCAGGCCGTAACTACCGCTTCAACGGTGGTGACGCCATCTACGAGGATATCAACCACGATGGACAGATTAACGCTCTCGACATTGTGTACTTAGGTTCATCGCTTCCTAAGCTCACTGGTGGTTTCGGCTTTACATTCAACTATGGTCCCTGGCGTCTGAGCACGCAGTTCACCTATCGCGTAGGCAATAAGATCCTGAACCGTGCACGCCTGCACGCCGAGGCTATGATTGGAAACGACAACCAGAGCCAGGCTGTAAACTACCGCTGGCGTAAGGAAGGCGACATTACGCCGATTCCGCGAGCTATGTATGGTAGTAACTCTAACTACAACACGCTGATTAGCGATCGCTTCGTGGAAAACGGAAGCTATCTGCGAATGGGTTATGCTCAGATTTCCTATGCCATTAACAGGAAATACCTGAAATGGATCGGCCTGAACCGCATCAGCCTCTATGCCAGCGCCAACAACCCCTTCATCTTTACGAAGTACTCTGGTGTTGACCCGGATATCGCCAGCGGAGGCTGGGATCCTGCTATCGACAATGCGCAGACACCGCGTTCGCGTTCTTATACATTAGGTATTACTGTTGACTTCTAAAGCGTTACGAAATATGAAAAGAATATATAGTATCATGATAGGCGCCGCCTGCACCTGCTTCGGTCTAACGTCGTGCGCCGACTTTCTGGAGATAGAACCCCTGAACGAGATTATCATGGAGAGATTCTGGAATGAGAAGGCTGATGTCGACGGAATCATCGCCGGCTGCTATTCTGGAATGCAGGAGGAAGGCGTCATCAAGCGCATGATGGTCTGGGGGGAGTTCCGCAGCGACAATATCGGCGTAGGCCGTAACATCACTTCCGACAATAACCTCGAAAAGGTGCTTAAGGAGAACATTGATGCCAAAAACTCCTACACCTCCTGGAAGGACTTCTACACCGTTATTAACCGCTGTAACATTGTTATTAAGTATGCACCGGGCGTGGCCGCCGTCGACCCTGCCTATACGCAGAGCGAGCTGCAAGCCAATATTGCTGAAATGGTGGGTTTGCGTAGCCTGTGCTACTTCTATCTCATCCGTGCCTTCCGCGACGTGCCCTATAGCACAGTAGCCTTCACCGACGACGACCAGACGATGGACCTTCCTGCCACGAAGTTCGACGACGTCGTCGACTCGCTCATCGTTAGTCTGGAGCAGGTCAAGGATCAGGCCGTGAAACGTTATCCCGTGACAAAGCCGCTCTATCAGACGGGCCGCATCACGCAAGATGCTATCCACGCCTTGCTCTGCGAGCTTTATCTGTGGAAGAAAGACTATCAGAACTGCATCCGCTATGCCGATTTGGTGATTGCTTCGAAAAAGCTCATTGCCGAGGAGAACCGTCTGAGTCAGACAAGCGGACGTACTATCAACAACGATCAGGATGAGCGCTTCAACGGGTATCCTCTCATCAACAACATGATTACGAGTGGATACTACGGCAACGCCTACGAGACGCTGTTTGGCTCTGACCGTGCCAACTATGAGGATTATAATCAAGAGATCATTTTCCAATTAATCTTCGACGATAGTCCCCGCGAAAGTAACATGATTGCCAACGGAGCTGTGAATTCATTCTATGGCAATGCCTCGAATTCCATGGGTCTGGTAGCTCCGCCCGACTTCATCTTCGATGACATCGACAAGACGTCGAGCCGCAGCATTTTTGCTGACCGAAATAAGAAGTATGATGCGCGCATGTACACAAATTGTAACAGTAGCGAGAAAACCATCAACAAGTATACTACAAGAACCCTTGAAATCAATGCGACGACTACCACACCGTCGGTTGATTACGGAGCACTCTACACCGAAGGACAGAATGGTTCTAACTGGATTATCTACCGTCTGACCGACATCATGCTGCTTAAAGCCGAGGCTTTGAGCCAGCAGCTCCGCGAGGGGTCCGATCAGGAGACTGTCAACTACAACAAGCCCCTTCTGGAAGAGGCCTTCAACCTGGTCAACGCCGTGAACAAGCGCTCCGTCTGCCAGAGTCAGCTCGTCGACACGCTGCTGCGCTCTGACTATGGTACTAAGAGCCAGATGGAGAACCTTGTCATGCAGGAGCGTCAGCGCGAATTGATGTATGAGGGTAAGCGTTGGTTCGACCTGGTGAGACTCTCACAGCGCACTGGTAGTACACAGACTCTGATCCAGGCTGCCATGCGCAAGGTAACCACCGGCGGTGACCTCATTGCCAACAAGTTGACCAAGATGGATGCCATCTACTGGCCGTACAACAACGACGAGATCAAGATCAACAAGAATCTGAAGCAGAATCCCGCCTTTAGCAGCGGTGAAGATGAGAGTTACGAGAAAACCAAATAACACTTGAGTATTATGAGGCGAAAGAATATCATACAAGGAATTTTGGTAGGCACACTCGTGTTCCTGCTGACTCCGCTCAGCACGGTGCTCACCAGCTGTTCCGACGACCCAGATGCCGAGAATTATTACACCTTTACGGGTGAAATGATGAGTGACTATCTGAAGTCGCGTGACGAGTACAGCGAGTTCGCGACAATCGTTACGAGAGCCGGACTGATGGATTTGCTTTCAACCTATGGGCACTATACATGCTTCGCTCCGCAGAACGAGGCAGTTGAGAAGTTTCTGAAGGAGAAAGGACTGCAAAGTGTTGACCAGCTGACGGATGCCGACTGCGATACTATCGCGCGCACCCATATCGTCAACAATATGTACTCTACCTTCGATATGACTGTTGACCGTCTGCCGACGGCCAACCTGATGAACCGCTTCTTGGCAACAAAGTCTGGGTTCGACAACGACAGCAATGCCGTCATCTACCTGGAAGGCTCGGCTCATATCTATTTCGAACTGAAGGATGACTCTGTGGAAAACGGTATCATGCAACCCATCGATATGGTTATCGAGAAGTCGAACAGCTATATTACAGACTTGATGCGTGACAACCCGAAGATCAGCACATTCTATAATGCGCTGAAAGCAACGGGAGTTTACGACGATGTGCTGAAAGTGAAAGATCCAGACTGGAATCCAAAGGACTATGAGCGCGTTTATCATCAATCGTATAGCTGGAAGGAAGTTTATTGGGTTCCCGACACCAAGAAGTTTGGCTATACTTTCTTCGTAGAACCCAACGACGTGCTTGAGTCGAAATACGGCATTGCCAAAGACGACCTTCATGCCCTTTACGAGCTGGCCTGCTCAATCTATGACAAGGTCTATCCACAGGATATCAATGCTCCTGGTCATAGTTTTGAGAACCTGAAAGACAGCGTCAACCCACTTAAACGCTTTGTTCAGTATCATATCCTGAACAAATACAGTGCGGGTACTTCCGACCTTACGCCGATGGAGATTACTTCAAATGCTACCTTTAAAGGTGCTATCGGTATTGACGAAACGCTCACCAATCCGTGTGACTGGCACTACACCCTGCTTCCCCACACTATGATTAAAGTAGAGCAGGCGACTGTCAGTAAGTATATCGGTGGGAGCGTTGCCCGCGACCGCTACATCAACCGTCGCTACGACCAGTCGTTCTCCATCGAGGGGCAGCATATCGACGCAACCATTGAGACTAATCCTCCTCATGACGCTATCAACGGACACTACTATTATGTCGACGACATTGTTGCCTTCAGCAAAGAGGTGCAGGACATTGTACAGAATGTGCGTATCCGCATGGACTTTGCCACCATCTATCCTGAAATTATCAGTAACGGCTTGCGGTTTGAGGGCGACCCGTTCTCTGAGGATGATGCCAACAATCCCGACGACTCTTCTACGCCGAAGAACGGTCGTAATTATTACTTCCCTGCAGGCTATCTCGATGGAGTATCATTCTCTAACTGCCTTATGGTATTGAGAAGACCTCACTCCATGTACAACTGCTACCTGTGGGATGAGATAGACATCTTTGGAGACTATGACATCAGCTTCCGCCTGCCTCCAGTACCGTTTACCGGTGAATGGCAGCTTCGTCTGGGGTATACTGCCTTCGACTCACGCGGCGTAGCTCAGATCTATTTGGACAATGTTCCGCAAGGCATACCTCTGGATATGTCCAAAGACCTGAAAGCAGACATGTACCTAGGCGACGCCTTTATATCTTCTCTCTCAGACTACGATAATCTGAGCGCAGAGGACAAGGCAGAACAGCAGAAGACGCTGAAGAACCTCGGTGCCTACCTCTATCCGCGCTCTATTTTCTGTAACAACGGAAATTCTGGAAACAAGGGTTATCACATTATTTACGAATCATCTGTACGTCGTATCCTGTGTCAGACAATCTTGGATGCTTCGGTAGACCACTTCCTGCGAATTAGGGTCGCCTCCGACGGTAAGAAAGGAAACGATAATGAGTTTATGCTCGACTTCCTCGAGCTGGTGCCGAAGAGTGTCTATGGCGTTGACGGCGACGGCGAGTTAGAAGACGACCTCTAATAAAGCATGAAGAGTTATGATTAGTAAGAATATAATAAAAGGTATATTAGGAGGTCTGTTCCTATTTATGCTGAGCCCCTTCAGTACACTTGTGCTGACCAGCTGTTCTGACGAGCCGGACAGTGCCCATTATTACACGTTCACCGGCGAGATGATGAGCGACTACTTGAAGAACCATCCTGAATACAGCGATTTCACAGAAATCGTCAACAGGGCTGGGCTGATGGACTTGCTCTCCACCTATGGGCACTATACCTGTTTTGTGCCTTCGAACGACGCTATCAGCACATATCTGAAGGAGCATGGGAAGCAAAATATTGAACAGCTGTCGGATGCCGACTGCGACACAATTGCCCGCACGCATCTCATTAGCAATATGTACACCACCTATGACATGAACGTTGACCGCCTGCCCACCACTAACCTGCTGGGGCGCTACTTGGCTACCTCGTCGGGTTTTGACAATGACAGCAACGCGGTCATCTTCCTCGAAGGTATGGCGCATATCTACTACGATCTGAAAGACGACTCTGTGGAGAATGGTATCATGCAGCCGGTAGACATGGTTATCGAGAAGTCGAACAGCTATATCACTGATGTGCTACGCGACAACCCGAAAATCAGTACCTTCTATGCTGCCTTGGTGGCCACGGGTGTAATCAACGATGTGCTTGAGGTGAAAGACCCCGACTGGGATCCGAAGAATTACGAGCGTTACTATTACAAGTCGCACTTATGGAGTGAGGTTGCTTGGGTTCCCGACACCAAGAAGTACGGCTACACCTTCTTCATCGAAACCGACTCGCTGCTCAGTGCCAAATACGGCATTGCCAAGGGTGACATCAAGGCGCTCTACGACAAAGCTTGCGAGATTTACGACATGGTGTATCCCAATGACGTTAGTGCCGAGGGACATAAGTTTGAGCATCTTCCGACAGTGTCAATCCGCTGCGCCGTTTCATCCAGTATCACATCCTCAATAAGTATACTGCCGGAACGTCAGACCTGACACCGATGGAGGTGAACATTGGTATTGTGAAAGGCGCCTTTGGTATCGACGAGACGCTCCTCAATCCCTGCGACTGGCATTATACGCTGCTGCCTCATACCATGATTAAGGTGGAACAGCTCACCGTGAGAAAGTATCAGGGACAGGGTACCCTCCGTCAGCGCTACATCAACCGCCGCTTCGACGACAAGTTCAAGATTGAAGGCCAGCTGATTGATGCCACGGTTGAAACCGTACCGGTACACGATGCCATCAATGGTCACTATTTCTATGTCGACGATATCTTGGCCTTTACCAATGATGTGCAGAACAAGGTACACAACGACCGTATCCGTATGGACTTCACCACCATCTTCCCTGAGATTATCGGCAACGGCCTTCGCGGTGAAGGTAATCCTATCGGTACTGACGACATGAACCGTCCCGACGACTCTTCCACTCCGAAGAACGGACGTAACTTCTACTTCCCGTTAGGCTACCTCGACGGTGTCACCTTCACCAACTGTAAGTTTGTGCTCCGCCGCCCCCACACCCACTTCTCCTCGTGGCAGGGTGACGAGATGAACCTGTTCGGTGACTACGACTTCACCTTCCGTCTTCCGCCCGTTCCTTTCAGCGGCGACTGGCAGTTGCGCTTAGGCTTCTGCGCCATCCCCACTCGTGGTGTTACGCAGATCTACCTCGATGGTGTGCCTCAGGGCATTCCTCTTGACATGACCAAGGAACTCAACACCGATCTCTATATCGGCGACCGTTTCAAGGACAACGACCAGAGTGCCTACGACAACATGACAGACGAGGAGAAGGCCGAGGAGCAAAAGCTGCTGAAGAACCTTGGCGCCTATCGCTCTCCGAAGACCATCTTCCGTTTCGATGCATCGAATAAGGACTACTTCGTGAAGCAGGGCGGTACCTATCGTCGTATCATGTGTCAGACTTTCATCGATGCTACCCAAGACCACTACATGCGCTTCCGCGTGGCTTCCGATGGTAAGCAGGGCAACAACAACGAATTCATGCTCGACTATCTGGAACTTGTTCCCAAGAGTGTCTATGGTGTAGACAGTGATGGCGAAATTGAAGACGACCTGTAATGTAGTGATAGAAATAATAATTAAGAACAAATAAATTATAATTATGATTACCAAGATAAACAGAAGAAATAAATGGCCGAAAGCAATGGCATTTATCATCTGTCACTTGTCATTAAGTGCAGTTCTGCTCTCGTGTTCCGATACATGGGACGACCACTATGAGGGACGTAGTGAGGGCATGAAGGAAGGAACACTTTGGCAGGCCATCAAGCAGAACAGCAACCTGAGCAACTTTGCCAGCGTGGTGGAAGCCTGCGGCTACGACAAGTCGTTAGGCAGCAGCCAGGTGTTCACCGTGTTTGCACCCACAAACAACAACTTCTCTGCCACAGAGGCTCAGGAGCTCATTCAAGGCTATCTGGCAGAGAAAGGCAAGGTGAACGAAGACGACAACACCGTGATTAAAGAGTTCATCCAGAACCATATTGCAATGTACACCCACTCCATTACCGGCAACAGCAACGACTCGCTGGTGATGATGAACGGAAAGTACGCCAAACTGTCTTCCGGCTTCTTCGGCGGCAGTCCTATCCTGACGAGCAACGAGCATTATACCAATGGCTTGTTGTTCACCATCGACGGAAAGGCGAAGTACTTCCCCAATGTGTTTGAGTACTTGCGTAAGGATGCCGACCTCGACAGTCTCAGGAGCTTCTTCTACGATTCCCATTTCTATCGCAATGAGTTTATACCCGAACGCAGTGTGCCCGGTGGCTTTGAAAACGGTAAGACCATCTATCTCGATTCGGTGTTCGTACAGCAGAATGACCTGTTCGACTACAACTTCCTGGATGCCGAGCTTAACGAGGAAGACAGTACCTACTGGATGGTGGCACCTACCAACGAAGTGTGGCGCGATCTCATCGACGAGTATCAGGATTACTTCGTCTACGATAAAACCGTCGACAAGCGCGACTCGCTCATGTACACCATGCCCCGTCTGGCTATCGTTGCTGGCACCACTTTCAGCCGCACGCTGAACAACGACGCCCAGCTGCGCGACTCCGCCATGTCGACCAATGCAGTGCTGTACTACGAGAACCGGGAGTACTACTGGGGCAACAACAACCTGCACTACTATCAGTTCGGCGGTATCAACGAGAATAATACGAAAAAGCCCTTTGCTCCCGAAGGCATCTTCAGCGGAACTACTCCCGTTGAGTGTTCCAACGGTCAGGTGTTGAAGACCAATACATGGCATATCAACCCGTTGAACACCTTCTACCAGTGGATTATCATTGAAGCCGAAGAACAGGGAAGCATCAGGGAGGTGAGCAAAGTGGAGAATACCACAACCGGCGAATTGGAAGGAACCGTTACCCCCATCAACCGCCGTGTGCTCAACAACAATTCCTTCTATAATAAGGTTTGGGGTAACATTTTCGTGGAATTTGAGCCTGCACGTGCCAGTGGAGACCACACGGTGGTCTTCAACATTCGCAATGTGCTCTCCAATATTGGCTACGACATCTATTTGGTAACCGCACCCGCACTGGCCAACGACAGCAATGCCACCGAGGCCCAGCGAATACCTACAAAAATGCGTTGCTCTGTCAACTATCATGACCTAAACGGCGTTGAAAAAGAAGACGTGCTCCAGCAAACCATTACCACGACGCCCGACGTGATGGACTACATCCTGTTGGCAGAAGACTACAAGTTCCCCGTAGCATCCTATGGTCTTAACGAAGCTGAACCTCAGGTGACGCTGACGCTTAAGACGAAGGTTACGGCTACAGAATTGCGTAATAAGAAGTACGGCCGTACCATGCGCGTCGACTGTATCATGCTTGTTCCGCACGGCATCTCACATGCCGACGACGAACGGTTTGAGATTACTCCGCATGCCGACGGTGAGACCTTCTATTGGCTGAGGCAGTGAGATTAATAATTACGAATAACTAATCATTAAGAATTTATAATTATGATTACCAAGATAAACAGCAGGAGTAAATGGCCGATAAGTGTATCATTTATCAGATGTCATTTATTATTAATTGCAGCGCTGCTCTGCCTTCCCATGAGCGTGGCGGCACAAGATGAAGACACTACAGAAGAAGATGTCATAGAGACCCTTGCCCGCAAGCTGATGCCCAAACAGAAGCAATATGCCACCCGTACGGTGCAAGGTCGCGTCGTCGATGCCTCTACAGGCAATCCGCTGGCCGGTGCAATGGTCAGTGCAGCCGATATTGATGGCTATAGTGCGCTTACCGAAGACGATGGCAGCTACACGTTGAAAGTGCCGGTGTTCTCCACGTCGGTCTATGTGAACATGCCCGACTTCAATGCCGTGCGCATGGGTCTGCAGCCCGGCGAGCAGCAGTTTGAAGTGAAGCTCTATCCCCAGACACTCACGCCCGACTACGAGAAAATCCTGAATACTCGTGGCGACCGCACAGCCAGCAACTTTGCCTACACCAACGCTGCCAACATTAAAGAAGAGGTGCAGAAAGAGTTAGGTGCTCAGGTCTACTCCATCACCCGCAGTGGTACGCCGGGTATCGGTAGCGTGATGTTTATTCAGGGTCTCAACTCGCTCAACGTTAACGCGCAACCCCTTGTGGTCATCGATGGCGTCGTTCTCGACCAGCAGTACGGCCGCACCATGCTCCATGATGGATTCTACAACGACATCCTCACCACTTACAATGCTTCCGACATAGAGAAAGTTACCGTTATGCGTAACGGAACAGCACTCTACGGAGCCAAGGGCGCCAATGGCGTCATCCTGGTGCAGACAAAACGCAGTAAGTCGATGGCTACACGTATCACAGCCAATGTTTCGGCCGGCGTTGTCTTTGAGCCAAAGACTATCAGCGTGATGGATGCCGAGCAGTATCGCAGCTACGCTTCCGAACTGCTGAAGACCACCAACACGCGTAACCGCACGTTCAAGTTCCTCAAGGAAGATCCGGACTACTACTATTACACGCAGTATCACCAGAACACCGACTGGAAGGACTTCGTCTACCACACCGCAATGACTCAGAATTATGGTATCAACGTTGAAGGTGGTGATGCCGTGGCCAACTACAACCTCTCCGTAGGATACATTAATCAGCAAAGTACACTGAAGTATAACGATATGGACCGGTTGAATATCCGCTTCAACACCGATATCAATCTGACCAACCGCTTCAGTATCCGCTTCGACGCCTCGTTTGCCAACAGTACCCGTGACATCCGCAACGACGGAGCACCGAAAGGCTACGACGAAGGTACACCTACGTCGCCCGCCTTCTTGGCCTACGTCAAGGCTCCCTTCATGAGTGCATACAGCTATGGTATGGGCCGTCTCTCCGACAGCCACTACGACATTGAGGAAGAGAATTACCTCAGCGAGGCTCTTGCTAACTACAAGAACTATAACTGGAAGCTTGGCAACCCTGCCGCTATCAATGTCTATAGCGAGGCTGCGAACAAGAACCGTTTCGAGAACTCCATGCTCAACCTTTCGGTGATACCGAGCTTTCAGTTCACCAGCCATCTCTCCCTCTCCGAGCACTTCAGCTATAACCTGGTGAACACCTACGAGACGTTCTACATCCCCGTCAACGGTACGCCGAGCTACTATGTCAGCAGTATTGGTGCCTATCGCGACAACGAGGTACGCTCGTTGGCCTCGAAACAGAATTCTGTGATGAGCGACACCCGTCTTGACTGGGGCAACCGCTATGGTGCCCACGACATCCATCTCATGGGTGGAGCACGCATCAACTGGGAGAGCTACACCATGTCGTCATTGCTTGGTTACAACACTGGTAACGACAAGACGCCTTTCATGAGCTCCAGCCTGACCAATGCCGATGACTTCGGCACCAACGACAACTGGAATTCGTTAGCCTGGTATGCGCAAGCCGACTATAACTTCATGGGACGCTACTACCTGCAGGCCAATCTCACGCTCGAAGGCTCTTCGCGCTTCGGTCGCGACGGCGGAAACCTCCGTATGTTCGATGCCGCTTGGGGACTCTTCCCCAGTGTGCAGGCTGCCTGGGTGATTAGCAACGAGTCGTTCATGGCCCGTATCAAGCCCATCAATCACCTGCGTCTGTCGGCCGGCTTCGATGTCAGCGGAAACGATGATATCGACTACTACGCCGCCCGCAGTTACTTCAGTGCTTCCCAGTTCCTGCACGCCATTTCCGGCATTACCTTCGCAGGCATTGGTAACACGAAGATCCAGTGGGAGACCACACGCCGCTTCAACGTCGGCTTGGATACCCGTTTGCTCAACAACCGCATCGGACTGAGCTTCTATTATTATAACTCGAAGACCGACAACCTGCTTACCCGCCAGTCGCTTGGATTCCTCAGTGGTCTGAACTATAACTGGACCAACGACGGTAAGCTGGAGAACCAGGGCTTCGATGTCACCGCTACCGTTAAGCTGCTGGCTCTGAAGAACGTGCAGTGGGAGGTCGGCGCCACCGTAGGCCATTACAAGAACAAGATTACTGCGCTGCCCGAAGGTCAGGACTATATCGACAATGAGGTCTATGGCGCCACCATCCGCACTCAGATTGGCCAGGCTGCTAACCTGTTCTATGGCCATAAGTCGCTCGGTGTCTTCTCTACTTCCAGTGAAGCCGAGGCAGCCGCTCTCTACGTGATTGGCGACAACGGTATCGACCGCAACTACTATGGTGCCGGCGACATCCACTTTGCCGATCTCAACGGCGATCATCAGATTACCGATGCCGACCGCACCGTCATCGGCGATCCTAACCCCGACATCTATGGTAACCTCTTTACCACTGTCAGCTACAAGCACCTGAAGCTCGACCTGCGCTTCAACTACTCCATGGGCAACGACATCTACAACTATCAGCGCTCACAGCTGGAAAGCGGTTCGCGCTTCATGAACCAGACCAGCGCTATGGTGCGCCGCTGGCAGGTTGAGGGACAGCAGACCGACATTCCGCAGCTAAGCTTCCAAGACCCGTTGGGCAACTCTCGCTTCAGCGACCGCTGGATTGAAGACGGCAGCTTCCTGCGCCTGAAGTCCGCCACGCTGAGCTACGATCTGCCGCTGAACAACGAATATTTGCAGGGACTGCAGTTCTGGGTACAGGGCAACAACCTGTTCACCTTCACGAAGTATCTGGGCAGCGACCCCGAATGCGCCATGACCAGCTCTGTCATCGGTCAGGGTGTAGACATTGGTCTGCTCGGCCAGAGCCCCTCTATCGTAGCCGGCGTCAAGATTAAGTTGTAATGAATAACGAATAACTAATCATTAAGCATTAATAATTATGATTACTAAGATAAACAGAAGGAACAAATGGCTGATTGGTTTTTCACTTGTCATTGGTCATTTATCAATTGGTGTAGCACTGAGTTCCTGTTCCGATTTCTTCGACCAGCAGTCTGAGCATGTCATCTTTGCCGAGGAAAACCACTTGGCCAATGCCACCGACACCATCTACAGTGTTACGGGCATCCTGAACAAGCTGCAGGCCATTGCCGACCGTACCATCCTGCTTGGCGAGGTACGGGGCGACCTCGTTGAGCTGACCAATACCGCAAACAGCGACCTGCGCGACATCGCCCTCTTCAATGCCGGTGATGACAACCGCTACAACCAGCCGCGCGACTACTACGCCATCATCAACAACTGCAACTACTTCATTGCCCATGCCGACACAGCCATGCGCAACAACCGTAATGAATACATCTTCATGCGCGAGTATGTTGCCGTGAAGGCCATCAGGGCGTGGGTCTATCTGCAGTTGGTGCTCAACTATGGCAAAGTACCCTTCGTCACGGAGCCCATCCTCAGCAAGCAGGAGGCAGAGCAGTCCTTCCCCAGCTACGACTTGGAGGCTATCTGCGAGTATTTCATCAACGACCTCAATCCGTTCACCGACCGCTGGGCCAACGAATATCCGCAGTACGGAACTATTCGTGGCGTCAATTCCCGCCTGTTCTATTTCCCCATCAACATTGTGCTCGGCGACCTCAACCTGTGGCTGGCCACTGTAACCAAGAACAAGGCAACATACCGCGAGGCTGCCCTCAGATACTATAAGTATATCAGCGAGCGCAACGGCGACAACTCCAGCTATCCCATTGGTCTGAACGCCTACACTTGGACACCTGGTTCTACTTCTTGGGATCGCCTCTCTGGCTTTGAGTCCGGAAGTCTCTCTGAGACTAACTATACTCAGAACAATGAGGTCATCACGCTGATTGCCGGCGACTCTATCCGTGCCGAGGGTAACTACAGTGAACTGCGCAATATGTTCTATGCCCGCGAAGAAAACGACTATCGCGTCAGCATCGTTCCTTCGCCTTACATGTTCCGTCTCTCCGAGTCACAGGCTCATTGCTGCATAAGCACCAATGGTCAGGCATTCTTCTATGCTCCCGAGGGACTGAGCGACCACATGTCGGGCGACTTGCGCCTCTACGAGTACTATACTGAAGGCATGACCACCGACCGTCTCACTGGCGAGCGCTTCGAGACCTCTTACATCTCGAAGTACACCACTCAGAACGTGCGTATCTATCGCCGCCAGATGATTTACCTGCGTCTGGCTGAAGCTCTCAATGGCGGCGGCTTCCCCCGTGCGGCCTTCAGCATTCTGTCCACTGGACTCAACAACGATGTGCTCGAAGAAGACATCTATC
>Ga0265298_10005390_pt1 | contig 16081 bp, 14 predicted proteins | sample AusTroGonzalo_MG_3_FD_193486 | JGI IMG/M metagenome (GOLD analysis project Ga0265298, IMG submission 193486) | Bovine rumen microbial communities from tropical cattle in Woodstock, Queensland, Australia - Gonzalo_01 | ecosystem: Host-associated > Mammals > Digestive system > Stomach > Rumen ... | reverse complement strand
CCCGCCGGCGCCTTCCCCGTTTTCGCCCTGCAGTGGGCCGCTTCCCCCTGCCTGCTCCGTACCGGCGGCTTTTTTCAGCACCGCTATCACCGTACCGCCGGTATAGTAGGGATCAGAGAAATATACGCTTTCCTTCCGTTCCTCCGTGATCGTGATGCCGGACATTCCAATGTCAGCTTTGCCGGACTGGAGGGCGGGCAGGATGCCGTCAAACAGCATGGGCAGGACGTTCAATCCGTATCCGCGGGCTTCACAGAACCGGGCGGCCAGGTCGATGTCCAGGCCGACCAACTCGTTTCCCCGGTAATAATTCATCGGAGCGTATGCGGCTTCCGTCGCCATGTTCAATACGCCGTTCGGCGCCGGAAAGGACGCGTAATCAGGCACGGTCTTTTCGCTCTCCGGGCCGTCTGTCCATTTCCGGACGAGTTGATCCAGTTCCCCGCTCCCGCGGATGGAAGCAAGCCATTCATTGATTTCAGCCAGCAGCTTTTCCCCGGCTTCTGTTTTCGATATGGCGATCCCGTATTCAAAATGATCCAGGCGTTCCTCCAGGATGGTGATTCCGCCTTCCTCCGCCATCATCAGCCGTATCACGGGTTCATCGCCGGGAAAGCCGTCGATTTTGTTGGTTTTCAGGGCGACAGCCAGATCGGGATTGGTGTTGTAAAAGCTGATTTTCACGTCGGGCAGAGCGTCCAGCACGATCTTGTCAAAGGTGGTGCCGGTCTGAACGCCGATGCGCTTTCCCTTCAGGTCCTCCAGGCTTGTGATCGCGGCAGCGTCGTCCTCCGCGCAGGCTGCCCCGGCCCACAGGAGAACGCACAGCAATATAAGAGACAGCATTCTTTTTTTCAGGGTATAGAGATTCGTTGTGTCCTTCAGTTTTTTCATTGGAATCATTCGCGGCATTGACAGCGCCCCTTTCGTTCGCATGGCCTGATTATATCATTATAACGGAATTTTTTAAATTCTCACTCTTCCGGTTCTTTTTAAATCAGCTTCGGCGGAAGGACATAAACCGAATCAGAAAAAAAGAATAAAAAAGCAGGCCGCTGTATGAACGGTCTGCAGTCATTTTTTTCGGCATTATTCCCAGATTTCCGTGCTTCCGGTCTCCTCGCCTTTGATCCACCAGAGCTTATTCTGATCCACCCGGACGAACACGCAGTCCGTGTCTTCCGGCAGTTTGTCCAGGATTTCCTTCGTCGTGATATTCCCGCCCATCGGGGACTGGATGACGATCTTCGTTTTCGGTGCGGCGGGCTTCTTTTCTTCTGCCGGGGGTTTCCTGTCGGCTGGTTCTTCTTTCGCCGGCTGCTGGGCAAACAGGTCTACGCCGAACACTTCTTTGATTTTTCCGTTCAGCTGCTCGCTGAGCTTCGCCAGGTCGTTTTCCACCCGGCTGATCGTGTTGGGAGCCACCCCCAGCCTCTTCGCCATTTCTCGCTGGGAAATGTTCAGTAAATCGCGCAGTTCCTTGATATCCAATGTCATCGACCTCCATGATAAATGATCACGGTCAGTATACCACGGAGCATATTTCACCGCAACAAATTCATGAGGAGACATGGACGGTTCTGCTGAGCTTATCTTTCGGGCTCTTTCCGGACGCGTCATCCGGCGGGTAGCTGTCCTGGTCGTCGTCCCGCGCGGCCCGGTCCCTGCTGTAATACTTGATATAATAATGCGAAACGTCGTCCATCTTATACTTTTCGCTGGCTTTCATATTGCAGTATTCCTGGGCCATAAGTTCGACGGCGTGTTTCTTTGATTTCTCATCGTCGCTGTAGAAATAGAATCCTCTGGAAACAATATCCTCCGGGGCACGGGATTCGATCAGGGTGAGCGTCTGCTGCCAGAAGCCTTTCCGGTATGCCCATTTCACCAGGTCAATGAAAGAAATCTGGTCTTCGGTAAGCAGCGGGCCGTAATCCTGCCGGATGCTTTCCATGACGATCCGGAAGTACTTTTCGATGGGGGTTTCCCCGTCGGTGAGCGCGTCCTCGCTGATGACCGCGCGCAGGGCAATATCAAATTTTTCCGTCAGGACCGGGTCCTGCAGCAGGTAATGAAAGTATCGGGTAGTTCTTTTTGCATCGTCTTCGTTCAGCTGATCGCTGAAAAAGTCAAGAACAAACTTGCGGGCTTCTTCCTGTTCTTTCGCGCGGAGCTGGTCTTTCCGCTGCGCGTCTTCTTCGATGTCGTCAAGGAACTGCGCGAGTCTGGACCGGAGGATGCCGTACGCGGACGCTTTTTTCGGATCGGAAATCGTTGTGCTATCTGGTATCCTGGCCGTTTTCCTTCCTTCATGATCCCGCCTTCATATTTTTAGTTCTATAAATTTTTAGTTCTATAACCTTTTTCTCAATTTCATGGACATTACCGTCTTTTTTAGTGGAACAATTTCTTTAGTGGACTTCTCCAAAACCCGGATCTTGCAGCCAGTCATGGCAACGTTATCACCCGTTTCTCCAGCGTTTTTTTAGTGCACCTTTTCTTTAGTGCGCCTGGCCATCTTCTCGATTTTGAGTTCTATAAATTTTTAGTTCTATAATCTTTTTCTAAATTTTTCTCCTCTGGACGCCGCACGCATAATATCCTCCGTTCCAACATTTTTTCATCGTAATATTACTACAACATCCACTGTCATTTCAAGTCTCATAGCGTCTCATCTTGTTGCACGATGTCGCAGATTTTATGTTTTTAATTATTTTACCTATTTTTTCTTATTGTCTTGATTATTTTATCATCTTTTGATAATATATTCTCTGAAAGGGCCTAACAGCAGCCCCTGCTCAAAGAAATGTTCGTCCCAAATAATAACAGGAGGGTAAATGGAGAAGATCAAATATCTGGAACAGCACATGAAGTTGGAGTACCTGATCAGGAATGACATGGATCGTCTGGAGTGTATGCAATTGTCGTTGAGCAGCCTTCGTTCATCATTCCGATGTCCTGATCCTATCCGCACCTCCCCTTGCGGAGATGCTGTGTTCACTGGCACGATTGCGGAAATAGAAAGCCTGACGCAGGTAATTCAGCGGAAGATGGACCTGCGGTTGCGCCTTGAAAAGCAGATAAATCAGGCGCTGGAACAAATGTGTAAAGGCGCGGAAGAAGATGAACCGAAATTTCAGTTTGCCAAATTGATTCGCCATAGGTTCATCATGCACAGAACCATGGAGGAAACGGCCCGCGATGTGAGCGTCAATCGTGCCACCGTCTACCGCTGGATAAAGCAGGCCATTGCGTTGTTCCCCATGCCGGAAGATCCTGTCGACATTGATCAGGAACTGTCCCTTATCATTGCGGCGGCGTAAATAGTGTGCATATCCCAGGCCCAGGCAGGTAACATGCCTGAGTCGCTCGGATTTTATTGCCTTAAAGGCTTCACTCAGATCACTTCTGCAGATGATAGCGGGTCTTCGATTCAGCGATTTGAATCTTTTATTCAGATCCCGGTTCCTCCGCCTGAAAAACCCCGGGAACGCCGGTTTTCCCGGGGAACAGAAAAGGACCGCCCTGTTTTCACAGGACGGTCCCGAAAGCTTTCAGCCTTTTACGAATTACTTGGCCTGCGCAGCTTTCCAGGCATCATACTGGGCCTGAACTTCAGCGATAACCGCATCGATTCCAGCAGCCTTCAGATCAGCCTTCAGGGCTTCGATACCAGCGTTGGGATCATCAGGATCGATCTGTCCGCACTTGAGCGGGTTGCCCTTTTCACTGATAATATTATTCACGGCAGCGATCTGGTCGTTTACAGGAGTTCCATCAAAACGGAAGCCCAAGGAAGCGGTTGCGATCGCATCATCCGCATAGGACTGCAGCAGAGCGTTCTTTTCCGGATCTTCGCCTTCGGTAACCATCTGGAGCTTGGTGTTACCAACGGTCCAGGCACCGGCATGCACGCCGTTCCAGTTGGCATCATTGTTAATCTTAACAGTGGTGTCATTGACCTTGGTATAGTTCTCGCCTTCTTTACCGAACAGCATCAGGTTGACCAGGGTCGCATCGCTATGCATGAGGTTGATGTACTTCATGGCAACTTCGGGATTCTGGCAGGTGACCGGAATAGCGAACATGGAGCCGCCCGCATGGGTGGTCACGACGTACTTGGGCTGCATGGTGATTTCAACCAGATCAAGGGCTCCGCCGCCATACTGGTTGTTCATTTCAGCGGCCTTGATGTTGTTGCCCTTCAGGGGCTCAGAGAAGGCCAGGAAATCGCCGCGGCCGAAGATGTCATTGTAAGCAAAGCTGGACAGGACCGTATCGGGATCAATGTAGCCAGCCTGGCCCCACTTGTACATGAGGCGGATGTGCTCTTCCATCTCAGGAGTCTCAAAGATGCTGTAGATGGTCTCGTCGAAGGTACCATCTTCCTGCTTCGCCATCTTCATCGCGATGCAGTTGTTTTCCATACCGGACGCCCAGTCGGGGCACCAGGGTTCGTCGGCCCAACGGCCGGCCTGTCCATCCATCAGATAGGGGTATTTGTCGGGATGCAGTTCCTTATACTTCTGCAGCCAGGGCTCCAGATCCGCGGTGGTCTTGATGCTGGGATCATCAGCGGTCACGTCCCAACCGATTTCAGCGGCAGCAGCCTTGTTGATGATGAAGCCTTCAGGCACGCACAGTTCCTTGTTGGTGGGGATGCCGTACAGGATACCGTTCACCTTTACGCCGTCGAGGAAGGTCTGGGGCAGGGTTTCCTTGATGCCCTGACCATACTGCTCGAGCAGATCATCCAGAGGCATGAGCAGATTTTCAGCCACTTCTTTGCCGTAGCCTTCCCAGTCAGCCGTGAAGATCAGGTCCATCTTTTCGCCGGACTGCAGGGCATTGATGGCCTTGTCGTTCCAGTCGCCCCAAGCAACAATGTGGAAGGATACTTTAGCACCGATCAGGGGCTCAATGTACTCATTGATCGCAGCCTCAACGCCGGCACGGACGGTTTCATTGTCACCGCCGCCTACCCAGTAGATGTCGAGGGTGTAGGCGTCATCCGCCATAGCAGTGGGTACCAGGGCCAGGATCATAACCAGGGCCAGGAACAGGGATACCAGTTTACGCATAATGGGTTCCTCCTTTTTATTTTTTCAGGGCCTGATTGGGCCCGTGAAAACTGTTTGATCAGCCCTTGACCGCGCCTACGGTCAGGCCTTTGACGAAGTACTTCTGGAAGAAGGGGTAGGCCATGATGATCGGCCCGACCGTAACCACCGCCATCGCCATACGGAAGGTTTCCGCCGGAAGGTTGGCCACGTTCACGCCGCCCATTCTGGACGCGTTCTCCTTCAGGAAGCGCAGGTTGTTCATCGTCTGGTAAATCGTATACTGCAGATTGAAAAATTTGGCTGAATCGTTCAACAGCAGGCAGTTCCGGAAATCGTTCCAGACGCCGATGGCGCTGAAAAGAGCCACTGTCGCAAATCCGGGCAGCGCCAGCGGGCAGACAATCTGGATCAGGGTCCGCCATTCGCCGGAGCCGTCGATCCGGGCGGATTCGATAATTGCTTCCGGCACGGTGGACTGGTAGAAGGTCCTCATGATGATGACCCAGTATGCGGAGAAGGACATCGGCAGGAACAGCGCCCAGACGGTATCCTTCAGGCCCAGCACGCTGCGGCACATATTGTAATAGCTGACCATGCCGCCGCCGAACAGCATCGTGAAGAAACTGAAGAAGGTAAAGAACTTTTTGAACCGGAAGTCCGGCCGGCTCAGCGCGTAGGCATACAAGCCGACAGTAATTACGGAGAGAATAGTTCCGGCAAAAGTGGCAATCAGAGTATTCTTGTATGCCGTCAGAATGACTGAACCGTCACGAAACAGGTACGTGTAGGCGTTCACAGAGAACTCCAGTGGCCACAGCCGGTAACCGTACGTGGTCAGTGCTTGCTCGCTTGTCAGCGATGAGATGATAATGATCCATAGAGGGAAAACGATCAGCAGGCAGAAAATGATCAGCAGAATGTTAAACGCCACATTGGTTCCGCGGGAAATCTGGTTCCGGGCCATGCTGTGCTTTGCTGCTTCTTTTTCGGCTTTCATCAGCCGCTTCGCTTCTTTGCGGTCAACGCTCGTCATTGCTTCGCCCTCCTTCCCGTCAGAACAGCGCCATTTCGGGCTGATGCCGCTTCACGATTCCGTTCGTGACAAGAATCAGCACAAACCCGACAACGGATTGGAAGAAGGCAGCGGCACTGGCATAACCGAAGGAGTTGCGCAGGTTGCCTTTCTTCAGCATATCGTATACATAGACGTCAATGGTTGTCGTGACTTCTTTCAACGCACCTGAACCGTTGGGCAGGGAATAGAACATATCGAAATCGCCGTTGAAGATCCGGCCGACGGCCAGAATCTGCAGCATCACGATGGTGGGCATCAGCTGCGGCAGGGTAATAAAGCGGAACTGCTGCCACTTGCTGGCGCCGTCGATCGCGCCCGCCTCATATAGCTGCTCATCAAAACCGGTCAGCGTCGCCAGGTAGATGATAGATCCCTGACCGGTATACTTCCAGATGTTGGCCAGCAGGAAAATCCAGGGCCAGTACTGTTTTTCATTATAATAGCGGACAGGATCATGACCGAAGACTGAACCCATCTGGTTGAATAGGCCGCTGAAGGAGATCATAGCATACAGCGCATACATAACCACGATCCAGCTCACAAAATAAGGCATGAAAGCAATCGTGTGGTAAACCTTTGCGGTCTTCCGGTTGCGCATTTCATTGATGATAACCGCCAAGCCGACCTGCAGCACCACGCCAACAACCATGAACAGCAGGTTATATCCCACTGTGTTCCGGATAAGCCGCCAAGCATCATTCAGCAGATAGCTGAAGTTGTTGAGGCCATTCCAGGGGGACTTCACCAAGCTGTTCAAAAAAACATTCTTGAAAAGATCGCCGGCTTTCGGTACCGTCATCTGGTAGTTCTTGAAAGCCAGGACGATACCGGGCATCGGCAGATAAGCAAACATCAGAAGCAGGATGACGCCGGGCAGAACCATTGTCAGGTATGCCGCCTGCCGCTTCCATCCTCCCTGAGACGCGTGCTTTCCGCTGGGTTTGGGCTTCGCCGGGTTGACTACGCTCATAACCGCTTCTCCCTTTCTTTGATTGGTGATGAAATATAAACATGGCTTTCACATGCGTTTCATCCCGTTATAACCGGTCTTTTTCAGGGCAATAATTGCGGATTTTTCCCCCTGATTCGAGACAAGTATAACCCCCTTCAATGAGAAATGCAAGTACTATTTGCGGGTTTCATGATTCTTTCAAACCAATTCGAACATGTAACCAGGATTTGAAAACGATATCGTAACCGTTTACAACGGTTATAAATCAACATCTTTTGCTTTACACAATTTTTTTTATATTTTTATCTGAAATGCTTCAATTCTTCTCTTATGGTCAATCTCTGCCATCCTGCAGCCCGGGATCCTGCCTCAATAACACGTCCCGGTCCTATTGCATTCCTGCGGTATTCCGATTTATACTGCTTTTATAAGAATATCCCGGATTTTCAGGAGGAAGCGCCCGTATTCACCCTGCGCCTTCAGGAGGACGGTTTGCTGACGTTAACCTTTAATATGATTCCGGAAGCTCCGGTTTTCCGCTTTGAGCGGGTGAAAACCGAAGCCTGATCCGCGGGCTCAGAGTGGCCGCCCTGACAGTATCACGTTCAAACCTGTCAGGGCGGTTTTCTTTGCGGTATGGTTCCTCCCGTCTTCCCGCAATGTGCTCCCATTCATAAACAGTTGTCATAGAATGCCGGAAATGGTAAAATAACGGCGAGAAGAACATCCGGATTATTGTCACCTGTAGGAGATTCCTTATGGATCGTGTAAAAAAAATCGCGCTTGTTACCTGTGTATCCAATTACGAAAGATACAGCAATTTTGTCCGGGCGGTTCATGACGAACTGAAAGCCATGGGGAACTATGTCCTGTATGTGATTTCAAATTACAGCATTTTTCTGGACGGGATGCAGTTTCTGAAGGGCGGGGATTCCTCCATTTACCGCCTGCTGGACATTCTGGATCTGGACGGATGCATTTTTGATTCCAACCTGGCCAGCGACGAACTGGCGGAACTGCTGGCAAAACCTCTGCGGAAGCGCGGCATCCCCACGCTTTCCGTCAACCTGAAGGCGGAAGGAACCCCGTACCTGCAGCTGGATACCCGGCCGGCAGCCCGGGAGCTGATTGAACACCTGATTACAGGGCACGGCTGTACAAAGATCAATCTGGTGCTCAGCCGCGGAAACAGCGTCGTCTCCCATGATATCCGGGAAGCCTATGGGCAGATCCTGCGGGAAAACGGTCTTGAGCCGGACGAGCGCAGAATCCTGATGACGATTGTTTCGGAGACGATCGGCAAAGAGGTATATGAGATTTTTGACGGGCGGGGCGTCATGCAGGATGCCCAGGCGATCCTGTGCGTCCATGACGTCAACGCCATCAGCCTGTGTATGGAGTTTCAGCAGCGCGGGATCCGGATCCCGGAGGATATCCGGATCTGCTCCGCGAACTTCAGCGGAAACAGCGCCGCCTTCCGTCCCCGGATCACCGGGATCGACCTTATGGACAGGAAAGCTGCCAAAGAGGCCTGCTGCCTCATGGACAGGATGATCCGCGGGGAAATCATTCCGCAGCGGAACACCTACGGCGGAGCCGTCCGTTACGGCAGCAGCTGTGGCTGCGGAAACGCCCCCGAAACGGATGAAGCGGACAGCATCTTTCAGAGGATCGTCCTCAACAAGATTCAGGCAGGAAGGCAGATCAGCCAGATGATGCGCTTTAACGAGCTGCTTGAAGAGGTCGTCTCCCCGGACCAGCTGTCAGACAATATTCATGAGATGATGACCGGTATTGGCTGCAGCAACTACTTCTGCTGTCTGAACGAGCGGGATCTCGCCTATATTGAGAATACCGGCGGGGACGGGCCGGATCAGGACGTCACGGGCTTTGATGCAGAGATGGTGGTGCTGGCCGGAAATTCCGGACGGACCGGAAAGCTGTCGAGGGTGAAATACCCGCTCCCGGAGCTGGCGCCCGTTCCTGTTTTTCCCGGGGATATGGTCATGGTGCTGCCGATCACCCACCGGATGCGGGTCTTCGGCTATATGGTCTTCCTGAATGAACGGATCCCGCTGGATGTTTTCAATTACCGGATCTGCCAGGAAAACATCGGAAGCAGTATCGAGAACCTGCACCGGCAGATGGTTCTCCGCAGCAGTATTGCCGAGCTGGACCGGCTGCATATCCAGGACCACCTGACGGGCCTGTACAACCGGTTCGCGCTGGATCGGTTTTCCGGGTCCTTTACGTCCCGGGACAAATATACGGTTGCGATGCTGGATCTGGACGACCTGAAGGGAACAAACGATCATTATGGCCACCTGGCCGGCAACCACATCATCTGTATGGCGGCCCAGGTGATCAGGGATACCATGGGGGAAGATGATATTGTGATCCGCTACGGCGGGGATGAATTCCTGGTGCTTTCCGCCTGTACGGATGAAGGCGTCTGGGAGGAGCGCAGGAAGCGGATTAACCGGACGATGGAGGAGATTTCCCGGCAGCAGGCGCTGCCATACTGTCCGGGGATCAGTATGGGGTACGCGGTTTCCCGGAGCGGATCCGTCCCGGTCAGTGAAGTGATCAACGAGGCGGACAACCGGATGTACAGTGACAAGAAACGCCGGAAGGAAAACATAGGTCAGGTCTTGTAATCGATCAGGATCCATTGGCTGTTCCCCCGCTGGGAAGCCTTTTCCTTCATGTCCCGCAGCTTGTCCTTCATGTTTCGTATCCTGCTTCAGCCTTGATCTTCTTTCACTTTGTCCAGCAGGTCATACAACGCGTCCTGTGACAGCACGCCCCGTTTCAGCTCAGGCGGAAACTCTCCTCTTTCGTCTGCTTCATAATCTTCCTGCCATTCCCCGGACGTGTAGTAGGCTTCGAGGAGCCGGAGCTTCTCCTGGTCCGGGGCAGCCTTCACCTCGTCAAACAGTCGTTCGTACTTTTCCACCCGCGCGGGATTGCCCTTCGCTTCCCGGGATCGTTTCACCTTCAGCGATTGGAGATAGGCCTTCCGGTCGTCCGGAATACGGAAACTTTCGCAGGCTTTCTGGATCGTTTTATTGTGGGTCCACGGATCCAGGCGCCGGGTCTCGATATAGGGCACCGCGGCGTCCCACTGTTTGACCAGCGCTTCGGCAAACAGCCAGGCAGTCATGATGTTGACGTAGTATTCCTCTGAGCGGAGATCCGCGGGCAGGTCAAGGTACGCCGGCCTGAAATCCTCCCCCAGGAAGTTGGCCATCAGGATCCGCATGCCGCAGCGCCGGGTATAGGTCGCGTCGGAAGCAATCCATTTCTGTACAGGATGGATCAGTTCAGCCCGGTGCTTTCTGAAGCATGCAGGGTTGATCATATCATTGACCGCCCAGTTGTCGATAAATGGCATAAACTGCTCCAGCGCGGCGACGCAGCTGCCGTAATCCTTCATCCCGTTGATCAGCGCCGCGTGAAGGCAGTTTTCCTCGTGCCATGTATGGGGAAGCGACGCAAGGAATTCCGGGATGACCGGGTCGTCCCGGACCTGCTTCACGATTGGTTTGTACGCCGGCGACCGGACCCCGATGAACTTTTCCCGCGGGACCGTTGGAATCAGTTTGGCGGTGAAATCGGCGTATGCCGTATCCTGGTATTGAAACAGAATCTGCCGGAGATCATCGAGTGTCATGGCAACCGCCCTCCTGTATTCAGGTTGATCTCAAATGCTGTAAATGACAATGCCGGAAACGGCGGAAACAAGGATCAGGCCGATCGGGGAAATGTGTTTCTTCACCTTGGGTACGGTTCTGAGGCCGAACCAGGCGGCGGCCAATACGACGGCCAGGATAAACGGGCGGCAGTCCGCGTTTTCCCGGATCATCGGGCTGATCCCGTTCTCGTAAAGCAGCCAGCACCCGGTTGCCAGGATCACGCCGACGACGCAGGCGGTCAATCCGCGCATGGCAGCCTGGACGTACCGGTTCTTCAGCACGGTTTTCATCGCTTTCATGATCAGCAGGATGATCACAAACGCCGGAAGAACGACGGCAAGGGTCGCCAGGACAGCCCCCGGCAGCCCGGCCTGGCTGCTGCCGATATAAGTAGCCAGGTTCACCATGATCGGCCCGGGGGTGCTTTCACTGACCGCGATCATATCGGTCAGCGCCTCGTCCGTCAGCCAGCCGTAGGAAAGGACCACGTCCCGGATCAGCGGAATCGCCGCGTACGCCCCGCCGAAGGAGAAGCAGCCGACCTTCAGGAAACCGATGAGCAGATCAAACAGGATCAAGGCCGCTCACCGCCTTCCCCGGAAACCGGTCCCCGGACCAGGGACACAGCCAGGCCCGCCAGCGCGGCAGCCAGCAGCAGAAGAATGGTGGATATCTTCCACGAGAAGATATTGATCAGCAGCATAGCCGCGAAGGAAACGGCCAGGATCACGATCTGCGGGAGATCCTTCGGCATTTTCCGGAACATGCGGACGGCCACGTCCACGATGAGGATGCCGACGGCCACCCGGATGCCTTTAAACGCGTTAGCCACCCAGGCGATTTCCAGAAACCGGTCCAGAAAAAGCGAGATCAGGAAAATGATCACGAAGGACGGAAGGATCACGCCCAGCGTAGCCGCCAGTGCGCCCGGAAATCCTTTTTGCCGGTAGCCGACAAATGTGGCGCAGTTGATCGCGACCGGTCCGGGCGTGGATTCAGCGATCACCGTCACATGAACGAGATCGTCATGCGTGATCCAATGCTTCTGCGTAACGCAGATATGTTCAATCATGGACAGCATGGCGTATCCGCCGCCGAAAGTGAAAAGCCCGATCTTCGCAAAAGTCAGGAACAGTGTCAGTAGCATAGTATCCTCCGGACGCAGCGTCGTTTTCCCGTGTTGCGTAAGCCCTCCTGTATTGTACACGGTTTTGTCCGTCCTGTCTCAAAAAAATTTGTAATTCCGCATACTGACGCAAGCTGGCTTTCTTCTTGCACTCCGGCATCCTGTAATGACTGATTTTTCACAGAAAAGAGCGCTCGTAATGGTTCCTTTTCAGGCGAGCTTCTTGACAATCGTCATCTCCACGGTTCTTCCGTGAATGCTGACTCTGACGTCGTCCGCCACCTTGGCTACGACGGATTTTTCCAGTTCGTCCCAGGCTTCCTCGTTTTTTTTCTGGCCCAGTTCCTGATACTGCCGCAGCTCATCCCGATAATCTTCCATCGACCAGGTATACGCGCCATACATCTGCGGAATTCCTCCCCCGAAGCCGGAAGTGAACATCGGAACGCCGTTGGCCGGCTCGAAGAAAGATCGGATCTTTCCCATAAAGCCGCGGTACGCTTCGTTTTTTCCTCTGGATGAGACGGCCAGCAGCTGTTTCTGCATATTGCTGTCCATCAGGCTCCTGACCAGCAGGTGCAGTTCATACACCTGGTCCTGGTCTTCAATCCAGAACTCACCGTTCACGTTGCCGGTAATTGCGCGCATCATCGCCATCATTTCCTCTGTCAGGAGCCTCAGGGACAGCGCGTTCTTCTGTCATTTTCCGCCCTGGATTGTTTTCATGACCTTCTTCTCGTCATAAGCCATCAGAATGACCGCGCCCAGTACACAGAAACAAACTGCCACGATTGCAACAATCCGCAGGCCGGGTTCCGAAGCGGTCAGGTCATTTCCTGTCGTTTGCTGCTCAGTGCCCAGCACGGCCAGCGACGTAAAGACAAGCATCGCGATGGACTGTCCGAGCTTCATCGCGAAGGTCCGGGCGGCAAAAAACATCCCCTCGCGGTTTTCTCCGGTCAGTTTGGCGTCTTCCTCGGCCACGTCGGCAACGATCGCCTGCGGGATAATCCCCAGCAGCGCCATCGGGAAGGCGGAGATAATGACAATCAGAACGCCGGGAATCATGGATCCCGCACCCAGGAACGGAACAATACCGATCAGCGCCGTAATCAGATAGGCCGCTGCGAGCCCCAGGAATCCGGCAATGACCGGCTTCTTTTTCCCATGCTTTGCCACCAGCCGGCTCACAAACGGATAGAAACATGCGCTCAGTACCGTCATCGCGCCCATAAACAGCATCGTATTCGATTCGTCCAGCTTCATGGAAACTTTGACAAAGAACGGAAGCCCTGTCTGGAACAGCGTCAGTCCGACCCAGTACATGATATCGGACAGGGAGAACTTCCGGAATTCTTTGTTTTTGAATGTCTTGACCAGACTTTTGAAAGCGTTGCTTTCACTGGGTTTTGCGTCTGTAAAGTCCTTCTCATTCAGCTTGAATACCGGAACCAGCATGCAGATCAGCGCGATCACGGCCAGTACGATGAACCAGATCCGATAGCTCCATGCATATCCGACGATTCCCTGCAGCGGTCCGGCCAGCGCAAACGGCAGGTATGCCATCAGCGTCCCGAAGAAGAAAGTCAGGGAGATTGCAGTGGAGATGTACATACGGTCTTCCTGCGTCTTTCCGAACTCAGAGATCAAGGCGTTGTACGGAGTACAGTACATCGTCATGAACAGATAGAACAGGATCAGTGTGACCAGCACCCAGATGATGTTCAGCGGATTGGTGTCTCCGCTTTTGACGCCGCCGAACGGCGTACAGAATACCAGGACTGTTACGATTGCAAACGGAATGGCGGCTCTTTTCATAAACGGGATCCGCCGCCCTTTCGGATTCCGGCTCCGGTCTGATAATGACGCGATCCACGGATCGGTTACCGCGTCGAAAATCCGGCAGATGAATGTAATCAGCCCGAGAATCGTCAGCACGCCCAGGATGACCAGTCCGGTCGGCACATAGAACAATGCTCCCTGTTTTTCAACCGCGTCCGCCGTCGGCAGATAAAATGTCACCAGCCATGTTCCGATGATTCCGCTCAGGATGGACCATCCCAGCTGGCCGACCGCGAAAACCCGCATTTCTTTTTTCGTAAGGCGCCTGGTATTCATTGATTCCCCTGCTTTCTGTATTTTTATATAGCATCCGTAAGGCAAGTATATCATCTGCACATAAAAAACTCAAGGCTTCCATATCTTTCCATCCGTTTGTGTCTTTTTTCTTCCTGTTTTCCCGCCCTTTTCCCTGGTTTCCTGAGCAGCATCAGAATATCAGGATACGCCCCTGAGCCCCCCTGTAGTCCTCCGGGATGATACCGTCCAGATACTCCTCGATGTACTTGATGACCACTTCGTTGTCAGGCAGCATCGTCACGGTGAGGATATCCGCTTCCTTGAACATGGTATAGCCGTCGCCGCCGTTCAGCAGGAAGCTTGTGCCCGTAACGGTGTATTCCGCCTTCGGGTCGAGGGGCTCCTGCCCGATCATCACATCGGAAACCCGGTAATCGCCGGCCACGGAGACAAACTGGCCTTTTTCGTCCACCACGACGCTGCTCTGCCTGTCCTGATTGACATGGAATGTGATACCGGAGACCTGAGGGAAGCCTCCGAAAACGGCAGGCAGCCTTGACACACCGAACTCCAGCGCGTCCAGAAGCATTTGTCCGCTGACGCGGACCGTAATCACATCGTTGGAATAAGGCAGGAGGCCCAGGACGTCGTTATACGTGATCGTACCGGCTGCCATGCTGTTGCGTACAGCACCGGCATTGATTATGGCAGTCTGGGTACCGCCGACAGCCCGGAAGGCATCCGTCACAAAATCGCATAACCCGTTTTCCTTCGTACAGTGGTCGGTAACGGTCATGTCATAGGATACCTCGCCGACCTTCCGATCCATGACAGGCGCGTAGGCAGCGACGATCTCATCCAGGAACGTCTTCATCTTCGGGTCCACACAGCGCTCAACACTGCGTCGGGTAACTTTCTCAAACGGGATGTCCGCCGGCTCCGGTACGCTGTCGATCAGGGTTCCCTCCAGGCGGCCGTCCCGGTAGATTTTAACCTGGCCGATGGCCTTCAGATTCATTCCTGTCTGGGCGATGGGAATCTGTCTGTGGTCTTTGTCGGTGACGGTACGGTTGAAAGTCTCATGGGAATGGCCGTCGATGACCATATCCAGTCCGGTCAGCTTTCCCACAACCACGTCACACCTGAACCGCTCTGTAACGACATCATTGCTGCCAAGGTGAGAAACGAGGATCACATAATCCGCCCCGGCCTGGCGTGCTTCATCGATGGCCTTCTGCAGGCCCGCGTACAGCCGCTCTCCTGTTCCATCGGTCAGAAAATCGTACATCGGCTCGCCGGCCTCATTCAGAATATCTTTGATCGTTGATTTTGTGAAGACATCCGGGGTAACCGCTCCGACAAAGCCGATTTTCAGGTCGCCGGCCTCCAGAATGCGCCAGGGCTGGAATACCGGCTCACCGCCTGTGACGCAGAAATTGGCACAGGTATAGCCGCAGTCCAAAGCCTCGGCACATGCGTCGAGCACTTCAAACCCAAAATCGAACTCATGGTTGCCCGGCACGGCAAGGTCATAACCGAGGCGGTTCATCATCCTGATGACCTCCGCGCCTTTGGAGATGGCCCCGATAGGCGCGCCCTGTATGGCGTCTCCGGCGTCGATCAGCAGAACGTGGTCATAGGCCGCTTCGAGTTCTTTTTTATAAAGTGCCAGGCCATCGTAGCCGATGTTGTCTTCGAAAGCCACATGCACGTCGTTTGTATGCAGAATCACCGCGGCAACCTGCTCCGGATCTCCGGGCATCCCAGTGCCTTCCTCTGCAAAGGCAAACGCCGAAAAAAGGCCGCTGAACACCAGCAGGCATGCGATGAACAGGGTCAGTATCGTTCTTTTCATAAAGTTCGCCTCCGTTTCAAAATGCTCTTTCTTAGGTTCTGAATAACAGCAGCCAGAGCCATAAAATATATTTTACCATGCAGAGTAATTTTATTCCATATCCTGACATATTGGTATAATCAGGCCGGCAGTGTCTCCTGATCCATTCTTCGCTGCCATTATCGACTGCGGCGGTGTGCGCTATAATCCCTTTGAGCAGGAAGAGGACAACCTGGGCGTGATGATCCTGAAAAAAA
>Ga0265298_10005389_pt1 | contig 16082 bp, 12 predicted proteins | sample AusTroGonzalo_MG_3_FD_193486 | JGI IMG/M metagenome (GOLD analysis project Ga0265298, IMG submission 193486) | Bovine rumen microbial communities from tropical cattle in Woodstock, Queensland, Australia - Gonzalo_01 | ecosystem: Host-associated > Mammals > Digestive system > Stomach > Rumen ... | reverse complement strand
TTGATCGTCCTCATAATAGTCTCCCTCCGCACGGAGGGAGTGGATTGAAATTGTACTATGGCTTTCCAAACCCGAAATTGGCAGCGTCTCCCTCCGCACGGAGGGAGTGGATTGAAATACAGGCTCACACATTAAGCCCTCGGTTGAACTGTGTCTCCCTCCGCACGGAGGGAGTGGATTGAAATAACTATAATAACCGTAAACATTTAAAGAATTCCAGAAGTCTCCCTCCGCACGGAGGGAGTGGATTGAAATATAGTTGACCTCCTTTAGCCCCGCGCGGCGGGGCAGTCTCCCTCCGCACGGAGGGAGTGGATTGAAATGGAGTATGCCGCTGAGTTAGAAATAATCATAAAAGGTCTCCCTCCGCACGGAGGGAGTGGATTGAAATTATGATGATGAAGGTGTTGAGACAGATTGAACGAGGTCTCCCTCCGCACGGAGGGAGTGGATTGAAATATCACAAGGGCAGAAATTGAGAACTACAAAGACGAGTCTCCCTCCGCACGGAGGGAGTGGATTGAAATATTATCTGAGAATTTACGGTTGCGGCGTCGGTGCCGTCTCCCTCCGCACGGAGGGAGTGGATTGAAATTTACTGTATTTAGGTGCAATCATATCATCACGCTGTGTCTCCCTCCGCACGGAGGGAGTGGATTGAAATAGTACGCTTTTTACATCGTTCGCACTCTGTATGGAGTCTCCCTCCGCACGGAGGGAGTGGATTGAAATCTGAATCGAATATTATTTTTTAAAGTATGAATATGTCTCCCTCCGCACGGAGGGAGTGGATTGAAATTTTACAGGTATCACAATTTGAATACAGGGGTTTAGTCTCCCTCCGCACGGAGGGAGTGGATTGAAATAAGAGCGAAAGCAACAAAAGCGGGGTCATTGAGTGGTCTCCCTCCGCACGGAGGGAGTGGATTGAAATATGCGCTTGATGTTGTATTGCAGAAAGTCAAACGGTCTCCCTCCGCACGGAGGGAGTGGATTGAAATAAGGTCGGAAATACACTGTTAAACACCATGTTGAGTCTCCCTCCGCACGGAGGGAGTGGATTGAAATTTGAACTATGGGATTTGTACTTGGCAAGACACGACGTCTCCCTCCGCACGGAGGGAGTGGATTGAAATAAAAACAAATTGACGAAATAAACAATAGACAGGCTGTCTCCCTCCGCACGGAGGGAGTGGATTGAAATTAACATTACAGAAATAGCTTCGTCCATAAACAATGTCTCCCTCCGCACGGAGGGAGTGGATTGAAATTCTTTAATTTCATTTTCTGGAAACTTAGGAGCATTGTCTCCCTCCGCACGGAGGGAGTGGATTGAAATGGTCTACCTTTTGTCATTATTTAAGTACCCCCTGTCTCCCTCCGCACGGAGGGAGTGGATTGAAATCTATCTCCTATTTTAATATATATAGTCCAGAGATGTCTCCCTCCGCACGGAGGGAGTGGATTGAAATACCTCCTATCAGTTTTAAAGCTTCGTCAGCGTAACGGTCTCCCTCCGCACGGAGGGAGTGGATTGAAATAAGCCTGGGAGATATGCCGGAAAGTAATCCGGAGTGTCTCCCTCCGCACGGAGGGAGTGGATTGAAATAAGCCTGGGAGATATGCCGGAAAGTAATCCGGAGTGTCTCCCTCCGCACGGAGGGAGTGGATTGAAATAACCAATGAGCACACAACAACTATATACCTTGACGGTCTCCCTCCGCACGGAGGGAGTGGATTGAAATCCAAAAGACCGCAAACGCGGACGGTCTTAAAAATGTCTCCCTCCGCACGGAGGGAGTGGATTGAAATAGAAAACGCTTAACAACATTATCACGGTATTGATGTCTCCCTCCGCACGGAGGGAGTGGATTGAAATTTTCCTTGACTATGCACCATATACCCGTGCGGAATGTCTCCCTCCGCACGGAGGGAGTGGATTGAAATAGCAATGAAAATAAGTGTTGACAACACAATACAGCGTCTCCCTCCGCACGGAGGGAGTGGATTGAAATAGATGTACTTTGAAAAAACTATCGATGATCATATGTCTCCCTCCGCACGGAGGGAGTGGATTGAAATCGTTTTTACTTTGACTTTATACTACGTTTACTATAGTCTCCCTCCGCACGGAGGGAGTGGATTGAAATAATGATCTTGCTGAAAACGGCATTATCTTTGTGAGTCTCCCTCCGCACGGAGGGAGTGGATTGAAATCAGAACGCTGTCGAGGGATACATCGAAGTAGTCACGTCTCCCTCCGCACGGAGGGAGTGGATTGAAATATGATCTGACTGTTGATCGTTGCTGCGTCTGTACGTCTCCCTCCGCACGGAGGGAGTGGATTGAAATAACCCCTGAAAGGTGAAAAAGCCCCAAAGCACCCACGTCTCCCTCCGCAAGGAGGAAGTGGATTGAGAATTTTCAAAGCCTTGGATTGCAATATCCGCTGCATCTTCCACTGCACAGGTAATAGTTATTGCCTATAAGTAATCATAGAGTATGTGTATTGGACAAAAGCCTATAGGTATGGTATGATTAATGCATAGAGGAAAAACAAGGAGTGAATAGAACATGAAAAACTACAGACATATCACCAATTCGGAGCGAATGCGATGTTTCATCTGAATCGTCCGAATGAATAATAAGTTTTTAATTTGAAAGGTGATAAAAATGAATAACAAGGCTAAATTTATTTCTTTACTTGCAGCAGTTTCGCTGCTCACAGGCTGCGGAGCTTTTAACAGCTCCTCAAACGAAAAAAACGAGTCCACAGAGGTCCCGACCTTCAATGAGACTGCTGAGAAAGCGTCAGAGGGAAAGGACTGCTGCAAGGACGGCGACAAGGATTGCTGCAAGGAGGGCGTGGCTGACTGCTGCGGTGACAGCGCAGAGACTGTTCTCGGAGCTCCCGAAAAGACCGACATCAACATCGGCTATCTTAACTCAACAGCGCATCTCCTCGCATTCGTTGCACAGGAGGAGGGCTACTTCAAGGAAGAGGGACTGAAAGTCACACTCACACAGTTCTCCAGCGCGGCTGAACTTGTAAACGGTCTGGAGTCCGACAAGCTTGATGTTGCATTTATCGGTTCAGTTCCAACACTTACATTCCAGAGCCAAGGACACGACGTTTCAATATTCGGCGGAGCAATGACGAACGGTCACGGCTACGTTATCAAGTCTGAGTATGCTGACAAGGACGAGCTCGGAGTTGAGATACTCAAGGGCAGGAATGTTGCATCCGTAAAGAACAGCGTTCAGGACGCAGAGCTCCAGATACTTCTTAAAAATGCAGACATCGAGATAGGCGAGGGCAAGGACAAGGTGAATATCGTTTATTTCGACAGCCAGAAGGACGCCTATGCGGCACTTCTCAACAGCTCTATCGACGCTGCTTCCGTTTATTCACCATATGCTTCACTTGCTAAGTCTCAGGGCTACAAGGTAGTTTACTACTGCGCACACGAAAAGGCTCTTGAAAATCAGCCATGCTGCCGTCAGGTTGCCAAGACATCAGCTCTCAGCAGCAACCCCAATACATACACAGCTATTGAGAGAGCATTCATCAAGGCTTATCACTTCACCCAGTCCGACCATGACAAGACCATCAAGGACGTAAAGAAATACATCGACATTGACGAGGAGTTCATAGACACAGAGGTTTACGGCGGATACAGCGTATCAAGCCCCGATCCGGACAAGCAGGGTACTCTCACACTTAAAGATACTATTATAGAACTTGGATATACAAATGATTACGACATCGAGCCATACTACAACACAGACATCTACAAAAAGGCTCTTGACAGTATCTTAGCTGAGAACTCCGATGATATTTATAAATCGTTAGAGGAGCATTTCAATGACTACGAATAAGATAGAAATTAAAGATCTTACCGTAAATTACATAGAAAACAAGCGCAGCTTCAACGCACTTCACGACGTTTCATTCGGCGTTGCTGACGGCGAGTTCGTAAGCGTTATCGGTGCAAGCGGCTGCGGCAAATCAACTCTGCTCAGTGTCCTGGAGGGGCTTTATGCCCCTGCCGGCGGCACGGTTCAGATAGACGGCAAGGAGCTTCACGGTACAGGTACGGAGCGCGGAGTTGTTTTCCAGCACTATTCACTGTTCCCGTGGATGACCACAAGAAAGAACATCGAGTTCGGCATAAAGCAGTCCCGTCACGATGTAAAGCGCAGTGAACGCGCCAAGATAGCAGACGAGTTCCTCACAAAGGTGGGACTTACCGGCTTCGGCAACAAGTTCCCCTCACAGCTCTCGGGCGGTATGCAGCAGAGAGCGGCTATCGCAAGGGCACTTGCAATGGATACCGAGATACTTCTCATGGACGAACCCTTCAGCGCTATAGACGCAAAGAACCGTGTTATACTTCAGGAGCTTCTTCTCAAGCTCTGGGAGGGCGATGGCTCAGAGCCGCGCAAGACAGTTGTGTTCGTGACTCACGACATAGACGAGGCAATACTGCTCTCGGATAAGATAGTAGTTCTCACAGCTCACCCCGGTACTGTAAACGAAGTGGTGAACGTGCCATTTGACCGTCCGCGCAGACGTGAGGATCTTGTTAAGACTGACGAATACGGAAAGTTCAGAAACAGACTGCTCTCACTTCTTTACAATGACATTGCCGAGCGTATCGGCGGAGATGAGGTGGTTCTATGACGCTGAAAAAACGCTGGCTCCGTATCACACATCTGCTTTTCATAGTGCTCCTGCTGATACAGCTGCTTCCGGACAGGTCAACAAAGGAAGTTTTCACAGGCTCGCTCATAGCCTTTGCAGTGGGACTTGAAATCATCGTCCTTGCTGCTTCTTCATTCATAAAAAAAGAGGAAAGCCTGTCGCTTCTCCTTGATATTACGGGCTTTGTGTACGTGCTTTTAGGAGTATGGTCACTGGCTACCGCAAAGTACAACATACTCAACGACCTGCTTTTCCCTGCACCCGGCAAGGTGATACATCAGTTTACTGAGGACAGGTCGGCTATATTCACAAACATAGTAAGCTCACTGGGAACAACCATAAAAGGCTTTCTGATCGCGGCTGCCGTTGCGATACCGCTGGGACTTTTCATCGGCTGGAGCGCAAGAGTAGGCGGAGCTGCCACATACATCACCAAGTTTTTCAGCTCCATACCGCCTATAGTTTACATTCCATACGGAATAGCGCTTCTCCCAACATTCAAGTCCGTATCGGTATTCGTAATCTTCCTTGCTACATTCTGGCCTGTATTCGCAGGTACAATGAGCGGTGTTCTCGGAGTTGACAAGAAGATAATCGACTCGGCAAAGGTGCTCAACGTAAGCAAGCCCGAAATGCTGTTCAGAGTTATTCTTCCTGCTTCATTGCAGCAGATATTCCTTGGCTGCAATCAGGGACTGAGCGTGTCATTCATACTTCTCACATCGGCTGAGATGATAGGCGCAAGAGACGGAATGGGCTACTATGTAAAGTATTACTCCGACTTCGGAGACTACACACGCACAATAACAGGACTTCTCGTTATCGGTTTCGTGGTAATTGCCGTAACATTCCTGTTCAACAAGCTTCAGAACCGACTGTTAAGGTGGAAAAGATGAAAATAGAATACAAGATGATAAAGCCAGAGAGCGATGATCATTCGTTCTTTGGCTTTTTTGTTTTGAGTCCGATTGTAGGGGCGGATATTATCCGCCCGCATTGTAAAATATGCGTATGTTTGCGGGCGGCGGAACGCCGCCCCCTACTACACTCTACTTTCTACTCTCTATTCAATTGCGGACTGCCAAAGGCAGCCTCTACATCGCATATTCTACAAAGACTATAAGATTAATAGGATAATTCTATAACTATCGCTGAATATAGTCTGAATCTATTGACAAAGACGCAGTTATATGTTACAATACATACAGTTCCGATAGGAATACAATGAATTGATAGAAAGGACGGCTGAACATGAGAGCTATGTATATGATTTGTTGTTGTATGTGTAATATGATGTACCCACGCATTCCGCTTACTTATGCTCAGCGATGTTGCGCTTTTTTCTGATGTCATTGAGTAAGTACGGCGTAAGCTGTTATGCGTGGAATGCGAATGTCATTCTGCGCATTTTTTATTTTTCGGAGGAAATTATGGTCAATGAAAGAGAAAGCGTTACCGCTAAGATATGCGCGTTTGTAAGAGCATGGCACTCTAACAGGTCGCGCCAGAAGATATACGACGATTACCTTGCCTACGATATGCTTGGCAAGGAGGAATACGACAGCATATATGAGCTCATCAGCAGCGGACTTGACGGCTCGCAGCAGTTCTCACGCGAGGACACTGAGCAGATAATCAGCGAATATTTCGCTCCCATACCGCTGTCGAGGATACACTTCAACGAGAGCAGGCTTGCGGACTTCGCAAGGGAAAACGGAAAAGTCCAGTATGTCATCTGCGGAGCAGGCTCGGACACATTTGCATTCCGTAACGACAATGAGAATATTGAAGTCTTCGAGATAGACCACCCTGACACTCAGCGCTACAAGCTTGAAAAGATAAGAGACCTTGAATGGAATATCCGCTACAATGTACACTACGTTCCTGTTGATTTCGAGAAAGAGCGAATGTGCGACAAGCTACTTGAAGCAGGCTTTGACCCGTCAAAAAAGACATTTTTCAGCATACTGGGAGTTACCTATTACCTGACGCTTGATGTGTTCACGGATACCCTGAAGCAAATGGCTGAGCTCTCAGCTCTGGGCAGCGAGCTTGTGTTCGATTATCCAATAAAGACGGGAGTTTTTCCACGCAGGGTTGAAAGACTTGAACTTATGACTGAAGCCCTCGGAGAGGTCATGCGCGGCGGATATGATTACAATGAAGTTTCACGCGCACTGTACTCCCTCGGCTTTCAGATAGACACATATATGCCGCCCGAAAAGGTGCAGAGAGAGTACTTCGACGGACGACATGACGGGCTGAGAGCATTTGAAAACGTGAGCCTGATATCGGCTACCTACACCGCAGGCTACGATTATGAATAATTCGGAATTCTTAATGCGAAATCCGGAATTATAGTATCGTCGACAGATTCGGCGTGTAGGGGGGATGCCTACATCGCCCCGTCAAATAAAATGTAATACCAGCGGGCTGATGTGGGTGACTCCCTGCTGTGCAGGGAGATGTCCGCAGGACAGAGGGTACGGGTGCCTGTTAGGCATCAGCCCCTACAAAGGAAACTTGTAGGGGACGGCGTCCTCGATGTCCCGCAATGATAAGGAGAATAATTATGAGTAATTTTAAAAATACAGAAACAGCACTTATTCACGGAGGCATATCCATTGACGAGCGCACAGGCGCAGTAAATGTGCCGATCTATCAGACTTCCACATACAAGCAGGACGGTCTCGGAAAAATGCGCGGATACGAATATTCACGCACGGGCAATCCTACCCGTGAGGCTCTCGAAGCCCTCATCAGAGACTTGGAGGGCGGCTATGCAGGCTTCGCTTTCGGCTCGGGAATGGCAGCTCTCACAGCGGTGCTAAGTCTGCTCCACAGCGGTGACAGAGTGCTAATTTCAAGCAACGTCTACGGCGGTACGTTCAGACTTCTCAGCAAGGTTTTCGACCACTTTGACTTCACCTACACCATTGCCGACACGGAGCACCCCGACGTTTATGAGAGCCAGATAACCGATGATGTAAAGGCAGTAATCATTGAGAGCCCTGCAAATCCGCTTATGACAGTTACCGATATAAGAGCAATCGCGGATGTATCCCACAGGCACGGACTTCTCGTTATCGTGGATAACACCTTCATGACGCCGTATTTGCAGAAGCCCCTTGAACTGGGCGCAGATATCGTCGTTCACAGCGCTACAAAGTACCTCGGCGGTCACAGCGATGTTGTATCGGGACTTGCAGTTGTCAGCACTCCCGAGCTTGCGGAGAAGATAGCGTTCATACAGAACTCAACAGGCGGAGTTCTCGGACCCTTCGATTCCTTCCTGCTTATCCGCGGTATAAAAACACTCGCAGTCCGTATGGACAGACACGTTGAGAATGCGGAGACAGTAGCAAATTTCTTCTCAAAACACAAGGCTGTCAAGAACTTCTATTACCCGGGGCTTAAAAGCGACAAGGGCTATGAGATAAACAAAAGGCAGGCAAAAAACGGCGGTGCGATGATCTCATTTGAGCTCCACGAGAACTACGATATAAATACTTTCTTCGAGAGCCTTGAGCTTGTATCTCTTGCTGAAAGCCTCGGCGGAGTAGAGTCTCTTGTATGCCACCCTGCAACAATGACCCACGCTTCGATCCCTGCCGATATACGCAAGAAAGTCGGAATCACGGACGGACTTATCCGCCTTTCTGTAGGTATCGAAAATGTTGAGGATATTATCGCAGATATCGAACAGGCTATTGCAAAATCCGAGAGAAAGTGAGATAATATATATGAGATACTATGATTCAATGCAGGCTCTCATCGGCAACACTCCGTTGGTGAGACTTGGAAATATAGTCAAGGCAGAGGGCGTGAACGTGTTCGCAAAGCTGGAGCTCTACAATCCCTCAGGCAGCGTCAAGGACCGCACGGGTCTGTACATGATAAACGACGCCGAGAAGCGTGGACTTCTGAAACCGGGCGGCACTATCGTTGAAGCCACCGCAGGCAATACGGGACTTGGAATAGCTTTTGCGGCACTGAACCGCGGCTACAAGATTATCTTTGTAGTTCCTACAAAATTTTCGTCTGAGAAGCAGTCCCTCCTTCGTGCTCTCGGTGCAGAGGTAGTGAATACTCCCCGTGAGCTTGGTATGCTTGGTGCAGTTGCAAAGGCTGAGGAGATAAAGGCGCAGATACCCGGTTCAATATCGCTGGAGCAGTTCAAGAATCAGAGCAATCCACTGGCTCACTATGAAACTACGGGACGTGAGATATATGAAGCTCTCGACGGCAAGATAGATTACGTCGTGGCAGGCGCAGGAAGCGGCGGCACTTACACGGGTATACTCCGCTATATCAAGGAGAGGAACCCACAGACCAGGGGCATACTTGCAGATCCCGTTGGTTCGACTATGGGCGGCGGAGAGCACGCCGACTATAACATTGAAGGTATCGGCAATGACTTCATCGCAGAGACTATGGATATGTCACTTGTAGATGATGTTATAAAGATGAACGACGACGAGGCGTTTTCGACTGCGAGACTGCTTGCCAAAACTGAGGGTATCATCGCAGGCTCGTCTTCTGGAGCAGCTATGGCAGCGGTGCTGAAGCTTGTAAAAAGCGGCGCAAAGGGCAATATCGTAACGGTATTTCCCGACCGCGGCGACCGCTATTTCAGTACAGGATTATTTGATTAGTAGAGGCGGATATTATCCGCCCGCATATCCTCAAACGAGAGAGAATAAAACGGAGGTAAACAATGACTTTACAGCAGCTTAAATACATACTTGCCATATCTTCAACAGGCTCAATGAACAAGGCTGCGGAACAGCTTTATGTGTCCCAGCCCTCACTGACCTCATCGGTGCAGGAGCTTGAAAAGGAGATTGGCATAAAGATATTCAACCGCAGCGGCAGGGGAGTTACTCTTACCAACGACGGTGCTGAGTTCGTTCAGTACGCCCGTCAGGTGGTGGGACAGTTTGACGTGCTTTCAGAGAAGTATATCAGCAAGGGCAATGTCAAGAAGAAGTTCGGAGTATCCACACAGCATTATTCCTTTGCTGTAAAGGCATTCGTGGAAATGGTCAAGGAGTTCGATACTGCTGAGTACGAGTTTGCAGTTCGTGAGACAAAGACCGCTGAGGTCATCAGCGACGTTGCGACCATGAGAAGCGAGATAGGTATAATCTACCTTAACGACTTCAACCGCAAGTCTATCACCAAGCTGCTCCATTCAAACGGTCTTGAGTTCCATACGCTGACAAAGTGCAGCCCTTACGTTTACCTCTGGAAAGGACACCCCCTCGCAAAGGAGAAGAAGATAACCTTTGAGCGGCTTGCGGACTACCCCTGCCTTTCCTTTGAGCAGGGCGACAACAGTACCTTCTATCTGGCTGAGGAGCTTCTCAGCACAGCCGATTATCAGCGCACTATCAAGGCTAACGACCGTGCCACCATGCTCAATCTGATGATAGGTCTGAACGGCTATACGCTGTGTTCGGGTATCATCTGCGAGGAGCTCAACGGCGATGATTATATTGCCGTGCCTTTCGATGACGAGTCCGACGAGGTAATGGAAATAGGCTATATCACGCTGAAAAATGTCATTCTGAGTGAAATGGCGGAAATATATATCCGTGAGATAAAAGCATATCTTCATATAGACTGAGTCTATAGCTCCGCATAAAAGTCCCGTATTGGACAGAATATGCGGACAGGTGTATAATCAAAACATACTAAAATGATAGGAGAACTGTTATGACAGAAGTATTATGGCTCGGACGCGGCGGACAGGGTGCATTCACAGCCGCAAAGCTCCTCGGAGCAGCCTATACCATAAATGATGACAACAAATACGCTCTCGCTTTTCCCTCATTCGGACCTGAGAGACGAGGAGCTCCTGTGAGAGCTTTTACAAAGCTGGATACAAAGCCCGTTGTGGACAGAAGTCAGACCGAAAAGGCTGACTACATAGTTATAATCGACGATACTCTTTACACCCCTCAGCTTCGGGGACTTCTGAAATCCACAGGCAAAATAATTGTGAACTCCAAGAACGATATCGGCGGAGCGCTTACCTTTGACGCTGACAGCATAGCTGCCGAGTTCAGACTTCCCACCGCAAACACCGTGATGTTCGGACTTCTTGTAGGACTTTCTGGCGTTGTTACGTCAGATGAAGCAGCTGAAGCTATAAAGGGCTATATGCCTGCGAAAATACAGGAGCGCAACATCAGCGCACTTCTTAAAGCTGTGCAGGAGGTGGCAGAATGAGACCCTATATCAGAGAGAAAAAGGACTTCTCGTTCAGCGAAGTCCCCGAGAATACGTCCTTTGAGGCAGGCTATCTCACCACTGTCAACAGCGGCTGGAGAAGCATAAGACCTGTTATAAATACAGAAAAATGTGTGGATTGCGAGCAGTGCTATCTCTACTGTCCCGACGGCGTTATTTCAATAAAAGACGGCAAGGCAGCCATTGACTACGACTTTTGCAAGGGCTGCGGAATATGTGCTAAGATCTGTAAAATAAAGGCTATAGAAATGGAGGCGGAGCGCAAATGAGCAGGAAATTCTTATCAGGCAACGAGGCATTTGCCGAGGGCATACGTCTTGCCCGTCCGCAGGTCATTTCCGCTTACCCAATAACTCCGCAGACCATAGTGGTGGAGCGCCTTTCGGAAATGGTGGAGGACGGCAGTTTGAAGGCTGAATACGTTCACGTTGAGTCAGAGCATTCCGCGCTCTCATGCGCTATCGGTGCAAGTGCCGCAGGTGCAAGAGCCTTTACGGCAACATCGTCTCAGGGACTTCTTTACATGGCTGAATGTCTCTACTATGCAGCAGGCGGACGTTTCCCCATTGTCATGATGAACGCCGACCGTTCCACAGCTCTCCCGTGGAATATCTACGGCGATCAGCGAGACAGCCTTTCACAGCTCGACAGCGGTTGGATACAGTCCTACGCCGAGAACGCTCAGGAGGCTCTCGACCTTGCGCTGATGAGCTACAAAATTGCCGAGGATAAGCGTGTGCAGACGCCCTATATGGCTAATCTGGACGGCTTCGTCCTCACACATACATATGAAACTGTGGACATTCCCACACACGAACAGGCTGACAAATTCCTGCCGTCTTACGTGACCGACAACCGCATAGACTTCGAGAATCCCAAGAATATGGCCTTCTCCGCAGGCCCCGATACCAACTATATCTTCAAGTATAAGGAGCATAAGGGATTGCTTGCGGCGGCTGAGGTCATCGGCGAAACTGAAAAGGAATTCGCTGAGATATTCGGCAGGCACTACACAGGTCTTACAGAAAATTACCGCACTGAGGACGCTGAGTATATCATCGTTACTCTCGGAAGTATAGCAGGTCTGTGCCGCGAGACTGCGGATAAGCTCCGCGAAAACGGCGTAAAGGCAGGTGTTGTACGCATACGCTACATGAGACCGTTCCCGAATAAGGAAATTGCCGATGTTCTGCGAAATGTCAGGGCTTATGCAGTTCTTGAAAAGGACATCAGCTTCGGCAACGAGGGTACGGTTTTCACCAACGTGAACTCCGCACTGAAAAAAGCTGGAATTGATGTTAAGGGCTACAACTTCATCGGCGGTCTGGGCGGAAGAAATATCTCCGCCGCTGACATAGAAAACATCTATAAAAGTATCGCAAAGGGCACGGAAAGTGTCAATTTCATCGGCATAGGAGGCGAGGACAATGGCAAATAAGGTCGCAGAGAGCATATCCCGTGAAGAATATTTCTACGGACACAAGGCGTGTGCGGGCTGCGGCGGAAGCCTTGCAGTAAGAGCGGCGCTGAAAGTCCTCGGACCTAACGCTGTTTCGGTACTTCCGGCAGGCTGTATGTCGGCGGTAGGCTTCAACTTTCCGCAGCTTTGCTTCTCCAACAACTCAATAATTTCCACCTTTGCGGGTACGGCTTCCATGCTCACAGGAGTTGAGGCTGGTCTCCGCGCAAGGGGATACAAGGACTTCACAGCAGTTGGTTTTGCAGGTGACGGCGGTACTGCGGACATCGGTATACAGGCTCTTTCTGGAGCTATCGACCGCAACGACAACATCATCTATATCTGCTATGACAACGAAGCCTACATGAACACGGGCATACAGAAAAGCGGTCTTACACCATTCGGTGCAAAGACCACAACAACTCCCGCAGGCTCGAATATTCACGGTAATATCCGTCCCAAGAAGAATATGTTTGAGATAGCTGCGGCGCACGATATCCCCTATGCGGCAACTGCGAGCGTGGGTTATATCTACGATTTCATACAGAAGGTGCAGAAGGCTTCACAGATACAAGGTACAAAGTATATCCACGTTATCGCACCATGTCCCACAGGCTGGGGAGTTGCTCCCGATGAAACAGTTGACATCGCAAAGGAAGTAGTTGACTGCGGACTTTGGTATCTTGCCGAGTACGAAAACGGTACGTTCAAGCTCAACCACAAGCCCAAGGAGTTCACAGACGTGACCGCTTATCTGAAAAAGCAGGGACGCTTCAAGCACCTTACAGATGAGGATATACAGATAATTACAGCTTCCCGTGACAAGAAGTGGGAGTATATTAACAAGAATTTTGAGTTGTAATTTACGGGGCGATGTAAGCAGTGTGCTTATATAGAATTTTAGGAATTCAGCGAAATAATTTGGTTAGCGTATGAACGGGATTCCAAAGGGACTGTGTTCCTTTGGCGGAGTCCAGAGGCAGAGCCTCTGGTCGCTGTTCCCAGTTTTAAAAGAACAGCGAAACTATACGAAGGCACTCAGCAAGGGTGAATTTCAAAAACAGTCCAGTGGACTGTTTTTGAAAGAGGGACGCCCTGCAAGAGAGGGCGTCCCTGAACAATATAATTATAGTTATAAGAATTGGTTATAGCTCATCATAAAAGTATGGTATTGGACAAATGCAGAAATGTGCTGTATAATATAATCATACCAAACAGATATGAAAAATATGATATTGGAGGATAAATAAAATGAGCAGAGATATCAACAACAAATTTTGGGACGAGGAGCTTGAAACTCTTCCCCGTGAGGAACTGGAAAAAAGACAGCTTGAAGACCTGAAGGAGATCGTGAGGTTCGCTTACGACCACGCTCCATACTACAAGCGTTCATTCGATGAGGCAGGCGTAAAGCCGGAGGACATCAAGACTCTCAAAGATATTGAGAAGTTCCCCTTCATCAACAAGAAGACACAGCGTGACACTCAGGGCGTAGGCTCATTCCTTGGCGAGCTTGCAGCAGTTCCTGAGGAGGACGTAGTGTTCATCTCGACATCGTCAGGTTCAACAGGTGTACCTACAATGAGTCCCTTCACAAAGAAGGACTTCGACGAGTTCCAGGACACCGAGAGCCGATGGTTCTGGCAGATAGGAATGAGACCGAATGACCGTTACGTACACGCCCTTAACTTCTCACTCTACGTTGGCGGACCTGACGTAATCGGTGCACAGAACCTTGGTGCATTATGTATCTGGGGCGGTACTCTCCCCAGCGAGAGACTTCTCTTCATCTTAAAGACCTACAAGCCCACAATTATCTGGACTTCTCCCTCTTATGCTTGGCAGCTCGGTGAAAAGGCTGTAAAGGCTGGCTACGACCCGAAGAAGGACTTCAACATCAAGAAGATCATCGTTGCAGGCGAGCTGGGCGGCTCTATCGACGCTACAAGAAAGGCTATTGAGGATCTCTGGGGCGCTGAGGTCTACGACTTCTACGGTCTGTCCGATATATTCGGCGCTTGCGCTGCACAGTGCGAATACCACGACGGACTCCACATCGCTGAGAACCACATTCTCGTTGAGACAGTTGACATTCACACAGGCGAAGTTCTCGAACCGGGTCAGACAGGTGAGCTTGTATTCACAACTCTCCGCAAGCACGCTCGTCCTCTTATCAGATTCAAGACAGGCGATATCGGACGTATCGACATCACTCCCTGCAAATGCGGACGTACACACGGCAGGATCAGTATCCTCGGCAGAAAGGACGATATGTTCATTGTTTCCGCTGTTAATGTATTCCCAAGCGATATCGAAGCAGTTATCCGTGAGCAGAGCGGCATCACAGGCGAGTACCTCATCCGTATCTTTGAGAAGGACTTCACCAGCAAGTACGCAGTTGAGATAGAGAAGAAGGCTGACAATACCAAGACCGACGACGAAGTAGCAGAGCAGGTAAGTGCAGCACTGAAGGCTCGTACAGGCGTTAAGCCTGCAAGAGTTGTAGTTCACCCAGACGGCGGACTGAATACACGTTCCGAGCACAAGTCAAGACGTGTTATCGACGAGAGAAATATTGACTACAGCATCTAAACATGATATAATATCATCAATGCATAATTCATAATGCATAATTAAATATTATCGCCGCAGGCGATACCGCAATTATGAATTATGAATTCTTAATTATGAATTTGAATGGGCGGTTCTCCGCCCATTTTATTTAAGGAGGAAAATATGCCACAGCTTTCAAACCGCACAGCAACCTTTACCGATTCCGTCATCAGACGTATGACGAGAATTTCAAATAAATACGGCGCGATCAATCTTTCCCAGGGCTTCCCTGACTTTGAGCCGCCCAGGGAGATACTTGACCGCCTTGCAGAAGTTACCCGTGAGGACTTCCACCAGTATTCAATAACATGGGGAGCTCAGAACTTCCGTGAAGCTCTTGCAGAAAAGCAGTCCCGCCTAATGGGAAGGAACATCGACCCCAACGGTGAGATAGTTGTCACCTGCGGAAGCACCGAAGCCATGATGGCGGCAATGATGTCCGTCACAAATCCGGGGGACAAAGTCATTGTATTCTCGCCGTTTTACGAGAACTACGGCGCTGATACCATTCTTTCGGGAGCAGAGCCTATTTACGTGCCCCTTATACCGCCTGAATTCAGCTTCGATGCTGATGTTCTTGAAGCCGCATTCAAGCAGCACCCAAAGGCGCTGATACTCTGCAATCCGTCCAACCCATGCGGAAAGGTGTTCACCCTTGAAGAGCTGCAAATAATCGCAGACCTTGCTAAAAAGTACGACACATTCGTTATCACCGACGAGGTGTATGAGCATATCGTATACGCTCCCCACAAGCACATTTATTTCGCAAGCCTGCCAGATATGTGGGAGAGGACTATTTCCTGCTCATCACTTTCAAAGACATACTCCATCACAGGCTGGAGACTGGGCTATGTCATAGCTCCGCCCCATATCATAGACACAGTGAAAAAAGTACACGACTTCCTCACTGTGGGCGCTGCTGCACCATTGCAGGAGGCTGCTGTTACTGGACTCCGCTTCGGCGATGACTACTACAAGTGGTTACAGGACAAGTACACCGAGAAGCGCGACTTCTTCCTCAACGGTCTTGACAGGATAGGCATACAGCAC
>Ga0265298_10005388_pt1 | contig 16087 bp, 12 predicted proteins | sample AusTroGonzalo_MG_3_FD_193486 | JGI IMG/M metagenome (GOLD analysis project Ga0265298, IMG submission 193486) | Bovine rumen microbial communities from tropical cattle in Woodstock, Queensland, Australia - Gonzalo_01 | ecosystem: Host-associated > Mammals > Digestive system > Stomach > Rumen ... | reverse complement strand
GCGTAGCGCATCCCAAAGCCAGTGTCAGCGGTGTCACCATTGGACCGCGCTTGCGCAGGAAGATGATAAAGAACAAAAACGACAGCGGCAGCAGGAGAGCCAGCTCCAGCATGGCCTGAACGAGACGATGATTCTTGTGTCTCTTGTTAAGTTCTTCCTGAATAGTATTTTCTTGCTCCTGTAACTGCTGGAACAGGTTGTTATGCTCCGTTGTTACCTGCTGGCGTTCCTGTGTCAGAGCCAGGATCCGGCTGTTCAGTTCCTGATAATCTTTCTGGAAGTCGAGGAATTTGTCCATCGTCTCCTTCATCTGACCGTTTTGGGCAATGCCGGTCTGTTTATTAAGCTGATTTAGAGTCTGTTCCAGGTTTTTAGACGAGGAAGCCTTCAGTTCCCGTTCTTCCTGAAGCGCTTTCAGATTCGCGTCCAGAGTCTTTTCGCGTTCTTTCAGCTGATCTTCCCTGGCCTTCAGATCCGGATTCTGCATTTTGTTATAAACATCCTCGTAAGAAGGCTCTTTCATCGAGCGGATGTCCGAAATGACCAGACTCAGCAGCGAATAGAATAAGATGCCCGCTACAATTGTCAGCAGCAGGATCATCATGCGGACACCCCAGGTGCCCTTCTTGGCGTTCAATTTCAGTTTTCCCATATCATGTTTCCTTTCAGTGTTTTTTATGCTTTTCTAAAGACTTTATACGGAGCGGCCTGCGCTACCGGTTTGATGACCATTTCGTCAATGCAGACATGAGCCGGACGTTTGGCCAGCCAGAGCATCGTTTCGGCAATATCCTCCGCGCAAAGCGGATGCACACCCTTGTAAACGGCTGCCGCTTTCTCCGCGTCGCCCTTGTAGCGGACCAGCGAGAAATCAGTCTCCGCCATGCCGGGATCCAGACTGGTCACGCGCACAGGTGTGCCGCACAATTCCAGCCGGAGTGCCTTAGTAATTTGCAGTTCAGCGGCTTTTGCGCCGCAATAGACACTGCCTCCTTCATAAGCGATGCGTCCGGCGATCGAGCCCACATTGATGATCGTGGCTCCCTCGGTGGTCAGCATCAGGGGAGCGACCTTGCGTGTCACGCGCAGCAGTCCCAGCACGTTCGTCTGGAGCATCGTTTCCCAGTCCTCGTCCTTGCCGTTCAGCACGGTATCTACTCCCAGCGCGCCGCCGGCGTTATTAATCAGCACCTGTACCGATTTTGTAGTCTGGGCGATCGTATTTCCAAAATCTTCAACACTTTCTGTGCGAGTCACATCCACAGGCACCACCAGAACCGATGCCGCTCCGGCTTTGCAGGCCATCATGGCGGTCTCGTTCAGACGTTCCACCCGGCGGGCTCCCAGGATCAGATGAGCGCCCTCACCGGCAAAAGCCACAGCCGCCGCGCGGCCAAAACCGCTGGAGGCCCCTGTGATCACAACATATTTATCTTTCAGATTCATCGTATTATTCCACTAATAACTTCAACTTCCCCAAGGGTAAACCATTTCCTGTGGAAGTCAAAGTAAAAAAACGAAGTCAAAAAGTATAAAAGTGTGATAAAAATCACACAATTATACATAAAAGTGTGACTGTAATCACATAATTATGTATAATTGTGTGAGAAAAACCGTAGAAATTTTTTCAAGAACCTCTTTGAAATAAAAATAAATCATTGATTATCATAAAGTTATTACAAAACATTTCGATTGTGAAGCAAACTGTTGCACAATTAAGGGAGTTTGTGAGTCACAGAATAAATGACGCAAGTCGCCAGTAAGCGCCATGAAATGATTTCCTGAAAAGGAAAACCCTCATCCTGAACGAAAGGGATGGAATCTGGATTTACACTTGAACATCCGGGAATTAAATGCTATCTTCTATTTTTATAAACTCCTTTGAACGAGGAGGAGGCTTAAATATGACAAAGAATTTCAAACTGACTGCCGGACTGTTAGGGCTGGCATTGACAACTGCTATGGCGCAGGCGGGAATATCTGCCGGCGAGAATGTTACATTTCCTTTAACGGATACTGTGGATCTGGAGATGATCTGGGTCGAACCGGGAACATTTATAATGGGCAGCCCTAGAAATGAACCGGGCAGATGGAGCACTGAAGTTCAACATGAAGTGACACTGACCAAAGGTTACTGGATGGGTAAGTATGAAGTCACTCAGGCTCAGTATGAAGCCGTGACAGGCAGTAATCCTTCCGGGTTGAAAGGAGCCGATTTGCCGGTAGAGCTGGTCAGATGGTATGACGCGACTAATTTCTGCGCCAAGTTGACAGAAATTGAGAAAGCCGCGGGTCGTCTGCCGGAAGGATATGAATTCACCTTGCCAACCGAAGCACAATGGGAATATGCCTGTCGTGCTGGAACGACTACGGCTTTCAATAATGGAAAAGATTTAACAGAGGCAGGCATAGAGCAATGTCCCGAAATGGATGAAGTGGGCTGGTACAAATACAACAGCGATTTCAAGACCCATCCAGTGGGACAAAAACAGCCGAATGCTTGGGGCTTATATGATATGCATGGGAATATAGCAGAATGGTGTCTGGACTGGTTTGGAGATTATCCGGAATCATCTGTAACAGATCCAATGGGGCCGGATACAGGTTCACACCGTGTGATACGCGGAGGTGGTAGTTATACCAGCAATGCAGGCGGCTGCCGTTCGGCATTTCGGGTTCTTAGCAATCCAGGTGATAATTTAAATAGCTTCGGCTTTCGTGTGGCATTGATCAATACCCAGGAGGAGGAACCACCTACGATCAGCTGCAAGGCCGAAGGAAATGAACTGGTGATCAATTACACAGGAACGCTCTATCAAAGCACTGACACGGTGAACTGGACAGAGGTCGCGAACGCGTCCAGTCCGTACAGAGTGGTGATGAGTGAGAAAATGCTCTTCTTCCGCACTCAGGGCGGTGTGCCCATTTATAAGAATATGACCATTCCTCTGGGAGACGATGTCGAACTGGATATGATCTGGATCGATCCGGGTACTTTTATGATGGGTTCTCCTGAAAATGAAATAGGTCGAGATGGTGAAGAATACCTGCACAGCGAGACGATCCGATTCGGATTCTGGCTGGGGAAATACGAAGTGACCCATGAGCAGTACAAAGCCATCATGGGAGAAAATCCCTCGCAGTTCAGCGGCAGCGGTAAACCTGTTGAGACCGTGAGCTGGTATGACGCGATGAGCTTCTGCGAGAAACTGACCGCGCGCGAGAAAGAGGCCGGTCGTCTGCCGGCGGGGTATAAATATACACTGCCTACCAGCGCGGAGTGGGAATACGCCTGCCGCGCGGGAACGACCACCGCTTTCAATAACGGAACAAACATCCCGACAGAAGAACAAGCCTATACTGAACCTTGTCTGAACTTAGATCAAGTGGGTTGGTACGACCTCAATTCTAATAATGCCGTCCATACCGTGGGACAGAAAAAGCCGAACGCCTGGGGCTTGTATGATATGCACGGAAACGTGAATGAATGGACTTCAAGCAAGCCGGAGGGAAGAGAAGATGAGGATCTTTATATTATACGCGGAGGCGATTGGGAGAGTTGGGCATACTCCTGCCGTTCAGCGTACTGGCATATGCAAGGTCCGGATGTTAAGGAATATTGGTATGGATTCCGTGTAGCCCTGACGGCTATCCCGTAAAGACAAAACATTGAAAAACAAAGATCCCCGACGGTTATTTTCCGCCGGGGATTTTTTGTGTAAAAGAACCATAGATGGAGATAATATATGTGTGTATTTTGTATATAATATATTGACAACACGCACAAAATATGTATAATATTTGCACATTGAGGTCGTCATGCCTAAAGTAAGTACCAATATCAGTCTGGATGCCGATTTGAAAAGGAAAGCGCAGGAATTGTTCGCGGATCTGGGAATGGATCTGACAACGGCCGTGACGCTTTTCATCAAGCAGTCTCTTCGCGAGCAGTCTATTCCTTTCAGGATTGCGAGGGAGAAATACAACAGCGAAACAGAAGCCGCGCTGAAGGAATTTGAGCTGATGCGAACCCATCCGGAAAAATACAAACGCTATCCGTCTTTCAAAGACGCGATGAACGATGTTTCAAAAGATACTTGAGACGCTCTTTCAGGGATTCTGTCCGGTTCTTACAAATTTTGTAACAAAAGAGACGACCGAATCAGTCGTCTCTAAAATTTATCTTATTATAAATCAATAAGTTATCTGTGTGTCTCTGTGTCCATCCGTGGTTCCTTTACTTCAACAGGATACCCTGGCCGGGGCCGAGTGTGATCGTCTCGCCGTTCAGACGTTTGAACTTGCCGTTGGCATATTGCTTTAAAGGCTTTTTACTTTTGACCGTGAAGGTGCCTTCTTTCTTGAAATCCTTGTTCACCAAATAGATAGAACCATCATCAAAGAAGGAGATCACCCCGTCCTTGCCTTCCACGGCGCTGATGTTGGCGTAGAGGGCAAATTCCGCGGCACCCTTTTCCACGTTGCCGATATGCGCCACATACTGGCATTTCCTCTTGAAGAGATACTTGCCGACTTCGGCGACCTCGGCATTGACGGCCTGCACATCGTACCAGTGCGGCATCTTGTTGCCCTGCGTGTCGCACATCGCGTTGTCCCACTTCCAGTGTTCATCCGGTCCGGGGCACCAGTAGGTGAAATAGGATAACCGCTTCATGCCGTAAACCAGACACATATTCACCTCCCACAGGATCTCCGCCCGTGTCAGGTTCCGGTAATCCCCGTGTTCCACCAGCAGCACGATCAGCATGGGATCCATGTCGTATTCCAGCGCAACCTTGCGGATGTCCTCGATATTCTCAAAAAATCCGCCCCGGTCCACCGTGTTCTCCGCGGCCAGCCGGATCAGTTTTTCCCGCTCGTCCACATTCAGATTCAGCACCCGGTTTCGGTCGCCTCTGCCCAGGAAATGATAATGGTCATAACTCAGCACGCCTGTGGGGACCGTGGAGGCGAACTTCTCCAGATAGGTCATATAATCCTCCGTGCCGAGCTGTTTTGAAGACGCGTAATTGGGGAAGAGATTGATGATGACATCCTTGCCGGGGGCGTATTTATTGAACGCCTTCGTGATCTCCGCCAGAACGGGGAAACGGTCGGCGTTCGGTTCATCGGTCACTTCCCAGCCGATGACGTTCTCAAAATCCTTATACTCCTCCACGACCTGTTTCACGACCGCGTCCACGGCGGCGGGGTCATTCTTGCTGACCAGATTCATGATCCTGTCGTCAAAGACATTGCCGCTCAGACCATACTCGGCCATGATGGGCAGAGCCTGTTTCACGCTTTCCGGCGAACCGCACAACTGCATCAGGGTGATGCCGCTGGCGGCGATATTGGCGATCGTTTCCCGCTTTGTCAGATCCGCATTGCTGGGACCGTGAAAATAGGTGATGTCGAACTGCTTCATCTTACAGCGATCCGCGGCATCGGTCTTTGATTTACAGGGCGCATGACAGCAGGAAACCGCGCACGAAAGCGCAACAGCTGAAACCAGCAGGGAATAAAAGATTTTCTTAAAGTTCATATCCGCAACAAACACACCTGTCTTATAACATGATTTGTCCCCGTTTTCAAATCATTTTCGTCTTTTTTATGCCATGTTCTGGACCATCTGGAGCAGTTCTTTCAGGCGGCCTTTGGTGGTCTTTTTGGTGAACTGGGGATAGCGCCCATACACCATGATGGGGACACCTTTGCGGGTGATGATGATCTTGTTCTGCTGGGATTCGATGGCGGAGATGCTTTTCTTGCCGGCGATGACACGGATGCGGTGGACGTCTATCAGGTATTGGATGCGCGGCGGCTGTTTGCCGAAGCGGTCTTTCAGTTCCGCGCTGATGCTGTCCAGGGTGTCGAGTTCTTTGGCCTGAGCCAGACGGCGGTAGATCTCCAGCCGCTGGACCGGGTCGCTGATATAGGAGACGGGGATCAGCTGACGGGAATCGCTGAGGCCGCCGGGCAGTTTATCCTCATTTTCTTCAGTCAGCAGAAAGTCCAGATCCACCTGAGTATCAATTTGCTGGGAGGGTTTGACCCCTTTGAGCTTGTCAATGGAGGTCTGGAGCAGCCGGCAGTACAGGTCGAAACCGATGGCCGAGATATGACCGCTCTGTTCCGCGCCCAGGATATTGCCCGCGCCGCGGATCTCCAGGTCGCGCATGGCGATCTTAAACCCGGAACCGAGCCGTGAATACTGCTTGATGGCGGAGATGCGTTTGCGTGCGTCGGCCAGCAACGCGCCGTGACGCGGGATGAGCAGATAGGCATAAGCCTGATTGCGGTAGCGGCCTACGCGTCCGCGCAGCTGGTACAGCTCGCTCAGGCCGAAACGGTCCGCGCGGTCTATGATGATGGTGTTGGCGTTGGGGATGTCCAGACCGCTTTCGATGATGGTCGTGGAAAGGAGAATGTCCACCTCGCCGTTGACAAAGCTGGCCATCACTTTTTCCAGTTCTTCGGTCTCCATCTGGCCGTGACCCACCGCGATCCTGGCATGAGGCACCAGCTCACGCAGTTTGCGTTCCATGGTCTCGATCGTGCTCACCCGGTTGTGCAGGAAAAAGACCTGTCCCTGGCGGTTGAGTTCGCGCTGGATGGCATCCCGGATGATACGTTCGTCATACTGGCAGACCGTAGTCTTAACCGGCAGACGCTCCTGCGGCGGGGTCTCGATGCAGCTCATGGCCTTGACTCCGGCCAGCGCCATGTAGAGCGTGCGCGGGATCGGTGTGGCGGTGAGCGTGAGCACATCGGTCAGGGCTTTCAGCTTTTTGATCTTCTCCTTCTGCTGTACGCCGAAGCGCTGCTCCTCGTCCACGATGAACAGTCCCAGATCTTTGAAGCGGATGTCGCTCTGCACCAGACGGTGAGTGCCGATGATGATGTCGATGTCGCCCGCGGCCAGCCGGGAAAGGATCTGCTCCTGAGACTTACGGCCCTTGAACCGGGAAAGTGTCTCGATGCGGAAAGGATATCCGGCCATGCGTTCGGTGAAAGTATTGTAATGCTGCTGGACCAGGACAGTCGTCGGAGCCAGCAGGGCGACCTGTTTGCCGGCCATCACCGCTTTGAAGGCGGCGCGGATGGCCACTTCCGTCTTGCCGAAACCCACGTCACCGCACACCAGACGATCCATCGGGCGCGAGCCTTCCATGTCGCGCTTGGTCTCCTCGATGGCTTTGAGCTGGTCGGGAGTCTCTTCGTATTCAAAGGCGTTTTCAAAAGCGTGCTGCCAGTCGGTATCGGCAGGGAACTCGAACCCCTTCTCAGCTTCGCGCATCGCCTGCACCCTCAGCAGATCGGCGGCCACATCGGCCACGGCTTTCTCAGCCTGAGCGCAGGAGGCTGCCCAGCGTTTTCCGCCCAGACGGCTCAGCGGCGGACGGGCGCGGCCCACACCAATATACTTGCTGACCAGATGCGCCGCCGTTACCGGCACATACATCAAAGGCGGATCGGCAAAAGGATCATCCGAGCCGAATTCCAGGATCAGGCACTCCGGCGAATCCGTGGAGGCGGTAAAAGTGTGGCTCTTGTGTCCGGCACCCTGGGGCATTTTGCCGATGCCGTGGAACTTGGCGATGCCGTACTGCAAATGCACCACCAGATCGCCGGCCTCGATATGGTCGAAATCCACCTCCAGCTGGGAACGGGACGCGGCGGCTTGTGTCTTGCGCAGACGGCGGGAGCGGTGAGCCTTGCGGCGGCAGTAAATGTCATTGTCCGTGATCAGGGCATAGCGCAGCTCCGGCACGATCACGCCGCGCGAGATGCCGGCCTGGATCAGCGGCGGGATCTTGCGTCCCAGGATCAGCTCGCCCCAGATCTCTTTCAGGCGGACATCCTCTCCGCTGTTCGTATAGGTGATGCTGCACTGGTAGCCTTCTTTCTTCCACTGAAGGATCTGTTTGAACAACTGCAAACGGTAGTTGTCCGCCATTTCCAATGTGGATTCCAGCGGCATGGGACAAGTGGTCTGCGGAGTCTCTATCCGTATCTCGTGCATGGGCAGCAGATTCGCCTCTTCGCCTACCAGATTGCGGAAGTCGAACACGCCGCAGTCCCCGGCCAGGATGACACGGCCGCCGTTCTTCAGAAAGTCTGCGATGAAAAACTCCCACTCATGGATGATCGGGCTCCAGCTGCCTTTCTGCGAGCGGAACAGATTCAGGTTTTCCCAGACGATCCCCGGCTCCGCGATGACGATCAGGGCGTTTGCGGGCAGATGCTTGACCAGACACTCGGCCGCCGATTCGGGTTCCTGTCCCGGTGCCAGACTTTCCAGCTGATGTTTCAGGATGCCCATTTCTCCCGCGGGAGGGATCAATGTCTGTGTGATTTTATTTTGTGAAGTTTGCGTATTGGGATCGAACTCGCGCATGGAATCGATCTCATTGCCGAAAAATTCCAGCCGGATCGGCCAGGCCGCCGAAAGGGGATAAAAATCCACGATGCCGCCGCGGACGGCAAATTCACCTTTCTGGGTGACCTTGTTCACCGGTTCGTACCCCTGAGCCTCCAGCCAGTCCAGCAGCTCTAACGGATCCACTGCCGCGCCCATCTTCACCTCGCGCAGACGCTCCTGGAAGTTGGATCGGGAAAAAGTCTTTTGCAGGATGGAATCTACCTGGGCAACGATGCACGCCTTTTCGGGATGCTCCCGCAGATGAAGCAGCGTTTTCAGTCGTTCACCCAGGGTGTCCGCTTCGGGCAGACGATCCTCAGCGGGCAGTACCTCCCACGACGGAAAATAATCGGGCTGAGGTCCGTTTTTCTCTTCATCCATCGAGTGCCAGGCGCATAGATCCTGATGAAAAGCCTCCTGAGCCCGTGTCCCGCCGGTCACCACCAGGATCGGCTGATCCGCGCGCTGGCAGCGCAGCCAGTGGACCAGAAACGGCAAAGCGCTGGCCTCCACACCGTCCAGCGGCAGCGCGGAACCGGGTGGGAAAAGCTGGTCATCCAGCAGATAGGAGAAAGTTGGCTTTTCTGATTCAGACATAACGATTCCGGTGTAGCCGGCAGATGAACTGCCTTCTTGCGCTTTTTGAAATCATCGGGAACCTCCTTACGGTTTGACCACCGGAGGCAGCGGCAGTGTCTCGGGAATCTTTTCCGCTTGAGTTGTGCCCTGATATTGACCTGTGCCCAGGTTGACGAGATAATCCTTCTTTTGATAGTTATACCAGATCCGGTAAGTCCAGAAGCCGCCCAGCAGCACGATCAGGATCACCGCCAGCGGCAGAACGATCCTCCAGGCCGAAGCCAGCCGCCAGGTCAGACCGTCAATATCGCCTTTGGCCACATAAGGGCTCTCATGAACGACTTCAGTCGATTTGCCGGCCATTTCCGCCTTCAGCTGTTCGATCAGCGGGGCAGGGTCGATCTTGACCACATCGGCGTAATTCCGTATGGAGCCGCGAACATAGACCGGAGCCGGAAACGCCGAATAATCACCTGTCTCCAACGCTTCGATCTGCGTCAGCTTCAGCTTGGTGGCCTGAGCCACCTGCTCGACGGTGAGTTCCCGCGCTTCACGGGCTGCCCGTAGTTGTTCGCCCACACTGGACATAACTCCCCACCTCTTAACTCAAAACGCGGAAAATTGCAATAACAAAAGATTGAATCTGTGATGTTTTTTGTTCAAACCCGGAAACCCCGGCAAACGGCCTTCAAAGGCTTCCTTTTTCCGGGTACATCCCCAACCGCTTCACCCGGAAGGAGTGACAGGATCCGGGCCTTACCCTCGATGTACTATACGTTTCCCCGGTCAAAAACCGACCTTCGCAGGAATGATTATTTTTTCAGATATTCACCGGGAGTGATGGCTTTGACCTTTGACTGCGCAAAATCTTTGGTGTTTCGGGTCAGGATATAGTTCATTTTGCCCCTGACCGCGATCGTCTCCACGATGGCATCCTCAAAATCAACAAGTTCAGAGGAAAGTGCCGTCAGGACATCGCTGCTGAGCACATCCGCGAAAACAAAAAGTTCGGTTAAACGGTAAAGGATCTTTCTGGCTTCCTCTTTCGAGCCGAGAGCCTTGCGGAGGATATAGAAAATATCTGTCACCGCTGAAGTGGACAGATAGCAGATATGCTTCTCTTGAATAGCCTTGCATACAGCCTGATACGAATCCGTGAAAAAAGGTTCCCGCTTGAGCAGGATGTCCATAACAACATTGGTATCGATCAGGAGCTTCATTGCCTGGCAAGCCTTTCCCGTTTGATGTCATCTTCAGAGACAGAAGAGGGGATGATTCCGACCAAACTGTTGATGACAGAGATTTTATCCACTTCCGGTCTGGAAAGTTTGGCAATGATCTTGCCCTGTTTTGTGATGAAAATATCCTCACGTGAGGAGAGTGTGAGATACTTTCCGAAATTATTCTTGGCTTCAGTAGCAGTGATCGTCATAAAATGTCCTTTATCACACGAACAGATTCTATTCGACAAAATAAAATGTTCAATATAAATCGAACATTTTTATCTAATGATGACCTTTTTATGGATAGAAAACGCATTTCTATTGAACTTCGCGGGTAATTGGAATAGGCTGGTCTCTGCTTGAAAGGATTTCAGGTTTGAAAGCGTTATTATCTGGTAATGAGGCGATCGCCCGCGGTGTCTATGAGGCGGGCGTGAGAGTGGCTGTCGGGTACCCAGGGACCCCTTCCACGGAGATTTTGGAAAACGTGGTGCAATACAAGGACGTAGTGTACTGCGAATGGTCACCTAATGAGAAGGTCGCCTTTGAGGTGGCCGCCGGTGCCTGTTATACGGGGGCACGTGCCATTGTGACCATGAAGCACGTCGGTCTGAACGTGGCCGCGGATCCGCTGATGACTCTGACGTATGTGGGAACAGTGGGCGGACTGGTCGCCATCGTGGCGGACGATCCGGGTATGCACTCCTCTCAGAATGAGCAAGATACACGTAATTACGCACGGCTGGCCAAAATACCCGTCCTGGAGCCTTCTGATTCCACGGACGCGCGCGACTTCCTGGTGGCCGGCATGGATATTTCCGAGAAGTTCAAAACGCCTGTCATCCTCAGAACCACGACCCGTGTGGCTCATTCCCGCAGTCTGGTGGAACTCGCTGAACGTGTGGAGCATGAGCCGGAAGGATTCAAGAAGAATCCGCCGCAGTTCGTGACGATCCCGGCCTGGGCGCGTCCCATGCACGTAAAGATCGAACAGCGTCTGCTGGACATGGCGGCCGCGGCATCAGTTTCACCGCTGAACCGGATCGAATGGGGCGATAAGAAGCTGGGCATCATTACCAACGGCATCGCCTATCAATATGTGAAGGAGATCTTCCCTGAAGCCTCTGTCCTGAAATTGGGCTGGAGCTATCCTTTCCCCGATGAACTGATTCGTCAGTTTGCCGCCGGAGTTGAAAAGATCCTTGTGGTGGAGGAGCTTGAGAATTTTATCGAAGAACATGTGAAGTCCCTGGGCATTGCCTGCGACGGCAAAAATCTGGTGCCGAACGTGGGCGAGCTTTCTCCCATGTCTCTGCAAACCATTCGTGCCAAGATGGAAGGCAAACCTTTGCCCGTCTTTGGCCCGGTGGAACAGGTCAAGACCCTGCCTCCGCGTCCGCCGGTGCTGTGTCCCAGCTGTCCGCATCGCGCTGTCTTTGCCGCGCTGGGCAAGTTCGACGTGATCGTGTCGGGCGATATCGGCTGTTACAGTCTGGGAGCCTCGGCTCCGCTGAGCCGGATCGATACCATCCTTTGCATGGGCGGCGGCATCAGTGTGGCACATGGAATGAAAGTGGCCGGCGAAAAGAAACGCGTCGTCGGCGTACTGGGTGATTCCACCTTCTTCCATTCCGGCATAACCGGTTTATTGGATATTGGTTACAATAAGAGTGCCCCGGTGATCATCGTTCTGGATAACCGCATCACGGCCATGACCGGCCATCAGGATAATCCGGGATCGGGCGCGACACTGATGGGCGAGCCGGCTTATCAGGCTTCGATCGAGGATTTTGCTAAGGCTTGCGGCATCAAGCGTGTCTTTACCATTGATCCGCTGAAATTCAATGACACCGTCGCGCTGCTCAAGGAATCCCTGGAGCTGCCCGAACCGACCGTCATCATCTCCCGTTCACCTTGTATCGTGAACGACCGCACGGCATTGAAAGCGCCTCTGAAGATAGACCCGTCTGTCTGCAAACGCTGCAAGATGTGCCTCAAGCTCGGTTGTCCGGCCATTGAATTCACCAATGGCGTTGTGAGTATCAATAACCTGCTTTGCGGCGGCTGTACGCTTTGCCAGCAGGTCTGCCGTTTTAACGCTATTTCTTAACCCTCAATTTTTAGACGATAATGAACGATTGTGTAAGCGTATTTCTGACGGGTGTCGGTGGTCAAGGCATCCTGCTCGCCAGTGAGATCATTTCCAACGCGGCCATGCTTTCCGGCTATGATGTGAAGACCAATGAAGTCCACGGAATGGCTCAGCGCGGCGGTACTGTTATCGCTCAAGTGCGTTACGGTCAAAAGGTTTACAGTCCTCTGGTGATGGAACGCAGCGCGCGTGTCCTTTGCGCCTTTGAAGGTGTGGAGGCGATCCGCGCGGCTCACTACCTGGCTCCGGATGGTCTGGCTGTGGTCAACCAGTACCGCATTATCCCGGTGACCGTTTCCTCCGGCGTAGCGGTCTATCCCGACAATATCGGTGACGTGCTCAAGGCTCAGTTCCCGCGTCTTTGCTACTTTGACGCGACAGCCAAAGCGATCGAGGTCGGCACTGCCAAAGCGGCCAACGTGGTATTGCTGGGAGCGGTCTCCAAAGGATTGGAAATGCCCGAAGAAACCTGGCTGGAAGCGATCAGGAAGACGGTCAAACCCAAGTTTATTGATATCAACCTGAAAGCGTTTGCCGCCGGGAGAGCAGCTGTTCAATAGAGTTTATTGATTTTCATACAGTTATTTGATTTCTGAGAAGCGCCGGTTTGAAAATAGACTTCATCTTGCGCTTTTCTGTTTATTAGGTTTCAGATTTCGTTCGTGGTCGATCTTAAGTCATTAAATCCTCAGCAGCGGGAAGCAGTTACCACTATCCAGGGACCGGTCATGATCCTGGCCGGAGCGGGAACGGGCAAGACGCGTGTTATTACCTACCGCGTAGCCAATCTCATCGAGAACGGTGTGACTCCGTGGAAGATCCTGGCGGTGACCTTTACCAACAAGGCCGCCCGTGAAATGCAGGAACGTGTGGCCGCTCTTGTTCCCAAGGACTCCTGCAAAAATGAGGACGGCAAAGTTCAGCGTCCGACTATCTGTACTTTCCATTCTCTCTGTGTGCGCATCCTGCGCCGGTACATTGATCGTCTGGGCTACAAGAACAACTTTGTCATTTATGACGAGTCGGATCAGTTGGGAGCCGTGCGCAAGATTATGAGCCACATACACGTGGATGGTGAAAAGCTGGAACCCAAGGCGGTCCATGCCCTGATGAGCAAGTACAAGAACAACGGGAACGACGCTTTTCTGAATCAGCCGGAATCCCTTATTGTCTTTGCTCAGCACGTCCAGCGCCTGTACGAATCCGCCTTAAAAGCTGCCAACGCGGTGGATTTTGATGACATCATCCTGCTGGTGCTGAAACTCTTTAATGAACATCCCGACACATTGGAAGCCTGCCGCCGCCGGTATCAGTATATCATGGTGGACGAGTATCAGGATACGAACTCCTCCCAGTTCCAGCTGGTCAATCTGCTGGCCGGAGAGCATCGGAATCTCTGCGTGGTCGGTGATGACGATCAAAGCATTTACGGCTGGCGCGGGGCTCAGATCAGCAACCTTCTGGATCTGGAAAAATTCTATCCGGAGGTCAAGGTCATCAAACTGGAGCAAAACTACCGTTCCACCAATATCATCCTCAAAGCCGCCAACAAGGTGATCCAGAAGAACGTGCGCCGCCGTGAGAAAAATCTCTGGTCGGAACAGGAGACGGGTGAGCTGATCAAGCTGGCTACCTATGACAACGCTGAGGATGAAGCACAAGGTGTTGTAGATCAAATCGAAATGGATCGTCTCCATGGTGTTCCCTGGCAGAAACAGGCCATCCTCTTCCGTACCAATCAGCAGTCGCGTCCCATTGAAATGGCTTTGCGCAAAAAGCAGATTCGCTACAATTTGGTAGGCGGACAGAGCTTCTTCGATCGCAGTGAGATCCGTGACTTTCTGGCTTATACCAAGACACTCATCAACCCGAATGACGATATCAATCTGCTGCGTATCGCCAATACGCCTCCGCGTGGTTTGAGCGATGTCTGCATGGAACGTCTGCTGGGCATCAGCCAGGAGCACAATAAATCGGTCTTTGGAGTGATGGGGAATGATGAGCTGCTGGAGCCGTTCTTCTCCCGGACAAAGCTTTCCATCAAGAACTTCCACGAATTGATCACCAGCACACGGAATATGCTGATGGCCAGCCCGGTGGGTTTTCCGCTGAACGACTGGCTGGATGAATTTTTCGATGATCAGGGATTGTATGCCTATATCCGCCGCGTGGAAAAAACAGCGGAGGCCGGGGATATGAAGATCTCTAACATCCGGCAGATGCTCAAGGACTTGGAACCGCATACGATAAAACATTCTCCCATGGAGGCGCTGCAGGAATTCCTGGAGGAGATCACTCTGGACAATGAATTTGCCGAAGAAAAACAGAAGGAGAACGCGGTCACTCTGATCACCATGCACAGCTGCAAAGGATTGGAATATCCTTATGTGCATATCGTTGGACTGGAGGAAGGGATCCTGCCGCACAGTCGTTCCAAGACGGAAGGGACTCTGGATGAGGAACGCCGTCTTTTCTATGTGGCCATCACACGCGCCAAGGAAGTTCTTTACCTGAGCCACTGCACCGGTCGCAAACAATACGGCCAGCTCATGCCGTGTCATCCGTCCCAATTCCTGATGGAGATACCGGAAGAGCTGATGGAACGTTCTGATGTGATCATGAGAGCCGTTCCCACACAGGAAGCGGCTCAGAATATTTTTGCTGATATTTTTTCACAAATTGGTTAAATATAATAAGATATGAATGAACATAAGAATCAAAACGAGATAGCGGTCGTCCAAGCCCGTTTGGATGAAACCCCGCTGCTCTCCGCTATGGCCTACGAGATTTGGAGGGAGCATTTTCCGCCTCTGGTTGGGCAGACCCTTGTGGATTATCTGCTCGACAAGATACAATCCAGCGAGGCGATGGCACACCAGATCCGGGAAGAAAACATCGTTTATTATTTCCTGACCTTCAACGGAGAAAAGGTTGGCTACATGGCGGTGCGTGTGGAAGGGGATGTGCTTTTCCTCAGCAAGTTCTACCTTAAAAAAGAATTCCGCGGCAAAGGGATCGCGAGGGCCGGAATGAATTACTTTGAGGATTTCTGCCGTCAGCGTCAGCTGAAAAAGATCTATCTCCATGTGAACCGCAAGAACCTGGGAGTGATCAAGATCTATGAAAAACTGGGCTTGAGGAATGTAGGAGCCGAGGTCACCGAAATGGGGCATGGTTTTGTCATGGACGACTACGTCATGGAAAAAGTGATCTCCTAGTTTTGTTTTTTCCTTTCTAAACGCGCGCTAATCGTTGGATATTCGCGCGCGTTTATTTTTTAAGATATTGAACAAGAATAGGAAATAAGTATTCGCGCGCAAAATAAACACGCGCGCGTTTATTTTTATAAAACTTATTCGCGCGCGCGAATAAGCTTGCATCATTTCTTTTTTTTCCTAAAATCTTTCTGATGGGTTTGCTATGAGAACGATCCCTTTGAAAGAAAGTCTGAATGTTGAATTCAAGAGCGATAAAAATCTGCTTCCTGATGGGGAGCTGATAGATGCTGTTGTCGGCATGACAAATGCCAAAGGAGGCACTTTATTTTTGGGAGTAGAAGATGACGGCGAGATCACCGGGGTACATCCCAAACATGCAGATGAAACAGGTGTTGTTGCACTTATAGCCAACAAGACACGACCTTCGATCACCGTTCAGGCGGAGCTTGTCCGGGAAGAGTCTCATCCGGTTCTTCGGATACAGGTTCCC
>Ga0265298_10005387_pt1 | contig 16088 bp, 11 predicted proteins | sample AusTroGonzalo_MG_3_FD_193486 | JGI IMG/M metagenome (GOLD analysis project Ga0265298, IMG submission 193486) | Bovine rumen microbial communities from tropical cattle in Woodstock, Queensland, Australia - Gonzalo_01 | ecosystem: Host-associated > Mammals > Digestive system > Stomach > Rumen ... | reverse complement strand
CGTCAACATTCCGAAATCGACCAAGTCGAAGATAAAGAAGCAACTTTTCCAGCCGTTGACGGTACTGGAAATAGAGACCGATGTGCGGCCGAAGGTTCAGTTACAGAAACTGAAGGATATCCGACTTGCTTATCCCTTTGCTTCTATCCCTTTCGAACCTCATAAACTGTCTATCTCACTCTTTGTGTCGGAGTTCCTTTACCATGCCCTCCGTTCCGAACAGCAGAACGTACCGTTGTTCGACTATGTGGTCAACAGTATCCAGTGGCTGGACAGTCAGCAGGATCGTTTTGCCAATTTTCATCTGGTGTTCCTGATGCGCCTCAGCCGTTTCATCGGCTTCTATCCGAACCTGGAGGATTATGCTCCTGGTGATTACTTCGACCTTCGCGAGAGCGTCTTCTGTTCATTACCTCCCCTGCATCGTGACTTCCTCCAGCCAGAAGATGCGGAGAAGGTGCAACTGATGATGCGCATGGATTACCCCACAATGCACCTTTTCCGCATGTCGCATCAGGAGCGCAACCGTCTTCTGGAGGTGGCCCTAACATACTACCGACTCCACCTCACGGATTTCCCTGAGTTGAAGTCGGTAGCAGTGTTACAGGAACTCTATCAGTAAATAGAATTAATCCTCTTCTTTAGGAAGATCATTTTTGGTCCATTTACCCTTTAAAGATGTCAGTCCCTTGATGCCATCGGGATTGTAGATGACGAACAGACCATCGCCGCTTTGCAGCCAGAGGTTACCCATCGAGTCATAGAACAAACGGTTGACGCTGGAGAGTTTATAAGGCGTGGGGTCGCCCCAAGCATATTTGGTTTTATAGTTGATGCCCGTCTCTAACTCTTTCGAAATCTTAGGCGTTCCCGTCATGTCCTTATTATCCCACTCGTAGAAATGCTTCTCGTAGTTGTCAGTGACGGCGAAGACGCGTTGGCCATTGAAAGCAACCTTACTGAACTTCTTGTTCTCGCCTGGCAGACAATAGACTTCCTGGAAACTCAGATCAGCCTGTGCTGGCGACTTCAATACCTGTTCGCCCACAGCCACATAGATCATATTAGCAGGAACATCGTACCACATGGAACAGAAATCACCATCGGCACCATTGTCTATATCGCTGGTTTTAACTTCCTTTACGCCCACCCTGTTCTTAGGACTGCTAAAGTCAATGGTGGGATTATCGTGTTTGGGGGCCGTCAGTATGGTGGAGTACCCCAAGGATATCAACAGTCCGTCATCTGTAAGGGCTGCTGCTTGTGCCGTATTGTTGACCCCTGTGCGAACTACGCGATTCTCAAGCAAGTCATACACGAGAGGCGTGTCACCATAGAGGATGATGTAACGGCCATTAGGTGAACAAGTGATATTCTTGCCACGATTGCCACGTATCAGGAATCCCTTAAACTGCTCACTTTGAGGCAGCACAATCTCAGAGGTGTTGACATCGGTGCCGTTAAAGCGGGCGATACCCTTGTCTTCCAGACGCATGTAGATGTTCTTGCCGTCGCAGCCGGCACTGCAGATCATGGGACGGGCACGCTTCTTCTTCGGAACGACGATTCTTACATCCCCCGTTTGCTTATTAACGGCGCGCAGGGTATTTTTGTCAGGACTGTCATTTCCCAGGAAATAGATGTTCTCCTCGTCCTCAAACGGATTGTCATCGTTAATCCATTCGTCGAACTCCAGGATGGCGAAATTGTTGTTCACTTTAGTTGCAACTGGCTTCTTGGCAGTTGTAACAGGTTTCTTAGCCGCTGGACGCTTTTTGGCCTGTGCAGATGCCGTCTGCACGCAGAACCCCATCATCAACAGGGCAACTGCAAATCTAATAGACTGTCTCATATCCTTCATCGTTTTAGTTAGTATATATACTTGACACTTTCGCTCTTATAAATGGCTTAGTCAGGGGCAAAGATAAGAATTATTTCTGAAATGTTAAGGGGAATAGACGAAAAAGTTGAAGAAATATGAATAATAAATTGTATGGGGGGCTGTTTGGGCCTCCACTTTACTATCGCGCATCAATAATTCGTCACTTCGTAAGCCGCTAACAATCAGCGTGATGCTTAGGAAGTGACGAAAAAGGATGCTTTATGCTTATGCGAACCTGATGGTGCCCTGTACGGGTTCTGCGTTGTCGATGGGGGCATCGTCAGTATCAGCAATTTCCTCGCCGACAGCCTGACTGTTGATGCTGTCGAGGATCTCGCGGGTACGCTTGTAGGTGGGGGTAGATTCCACGGCGGAGATTACGTCGTCGTTGTCGAGGTCCTCGGGACGGAAGAGGTAGATGTTCGGACGGCGCTTGTAACGCTTCGTGGCACCCTCACCGCCATAGTAGCGGTTACGACGGTCCTGACGCTCGGCAGCCTTCTCCTGTTCGGCAGCGATGCGGTTGATATCCTCCTGCGAGTGCTTCTTGATATGGGCGTCCATACCATCGACGCTCTCGATGCCGAAGCCGGTGGCGAGGATGGTGACCTTCACCTTCTTGCCCAGTTCGAGGTCGGTGGCGAGACCCCACTTGATCTCGAAGTCGTTGCCGAACTTCGCCATGAAGTCGTTCACGTCGTTCATCTCCTCCATCATCAGCGACTGCTGACCATCCTTCGAGCCGGCGAACGAGATGCTGAGCAGGATCTTCTTCGAGTTGAAGATATCGTTGTCGTTGAGCAGCGGGGAGTTCAGGGCATCGTCGATAGCCTTCTTCACGCGGCCTTCGCCTTCACCATAACCCGTGGACATGATGGCCACACCGCCGTCCTTCAAGACGGTCTTCACATCGTTGAAGTCGAGGTTGATCAGACCGTGAACGGTGATAATCTCCGCGATTGACTTGGCGGCCACGCTCAGGGTGTCATCGGCCTTGCCGAAGGCATCGAGCACCGACAGTTCGGGATAGATCTCGCGCAAACGCTCGTTATTGATGACAAGCAGGGCATCGACATGCTTCTGCATCTCCTCCACACCGTCGAGGGCCTGGTCGATCTTACGGTCGCCCTCAAAGCGGAAGGGAATGGTGACGATACCGACGGTGAGGATGCCCAGCTCTTTCGAGACGCGGGCGATGACTGGTGCTGCACCAGTACCTGTACCACCACCCATACCGGCGGTGATGAATGCCATGCGGGTGCCGTCGCTGAGCATATTACGGATGTCCTCGATGCTCTCCTCGGCGGCCTGACGGGCCTTCTCGGGCTTGTTACCTGCACCGAGTCCCTCCTTACCCAACTGGAGATGTACGGGCACGGGCGAGTCGTTGAGCGCCTGGTTATCCGTGTTGCAGAGCACGAACGTGACATCATGGATGCCTTCGCGATACATGTGGTTCACGGCATTGCCGCCGCCGCCACCTACACCAATCACTTTGATGATGCTGTGTTCCTTCTCCGGTGCCCCGAAGTCAAGGATCTGGATGTTATTGTTGTCGTCAATCATATTCTCTAAACTATCAACTATAAACTCTAAACTATCAAATCTCTCTTACTCTTCTTCCACGATAGACTTTCCGAACTGCTTGATGCCTTTCAGAGCCTTGTTCCAGAAGCTGTTCTCCTTGCGGATGCGCTCCTCTTCTTCTTTCTCTTTCAGTTCTTTCTCACGTTTCTCGCGGTCTTCCTCCTCCTGCTGGCGGCGGCGTATCTCCTCAGCCTGCTTCTTCTCGGTGGCTGTCTGGATGACGCCTGGCGGAACCTCAACGGGCTTACGTACGGGACGCGGGTCAACGGTGGTGGCCGTAGTAGGCTGCTTGGGAGTGCTGAACAGGTCACCATCTTGAATGGCGTCGCCGGCACAGTTGATATCGCCCTTGATCAGGAGACCGAGTACGGTGTTCATCATGCCGTTGTGCGCCTTGATGAGTTCATTATTGGAGAGAACGGTCTGGGTGACGAACTTGGCCACACGGATCTTATCGACGTGCGTATGGTTAGTAAACGCCTTTTCGATATTTTTCATGTTCGAGCCACCACCGGTGAGGATGATGCCACCCAACAGTTTGTCGTAGTATTCAGACGGAATCTGATACCATACATTCTCGATGATCTCTTCCAAACGACCTTCGACAATCTCGATGAACTTGCGGCTCTCAATCTGACGGTCTGTGTCGATGGAGTATTTCAGGTCGTTGTCGATCTCGTTATTGTCGGTGAAGGCTGAGGCGTACTTGAGCTTCATCTGCTCTGCGTCGGCCTCCTCCATCTGGAGGGTAGCTATGTCCTTGGTGATATTGTTGCTGCCAAGGGGGATCACAGCGAGGTGACGCAGGATATTCTTCGAGAAGACAGAGACAGTGGTCGTGTCAGCTCCAAGATCCACCAGAGCACAGCCGGAACGCTTCTCGGCCTCCGTCAGTACGCTGTCGGCCAGAGCCAGCGGAGCCAGATACATCTCGGCGACGTTGATACCAGCAGTCTCGAAACACTTGTTCAGGTTCTTGTAGAAAGAATTGCGCTCCAGGATATTCAGGAAGTTGCCTTCTAAGTGCGTGGCCTGAATGCCTACGGGGTCGAGCTGAAGCTGACTGCCTACCTTGTACTCCTGAACGGCTGCATCCAGAATTTCCTGATCCTGATAGGTCATGTTCCTGTTGGCATCCATCAACTCGATGACCATGTCCTGGGTTACGATGGTCTCGCTGGGCAGGTCTTTGGCAATCACGTTCTTGACGCTGCGGATAGACTGTCCTCCTACACCTACATATACCTGAGTGATCTCAGTCTTGAGTTGAGTCTCCAGCTTCTTGATGATGCTGGTGAGGCATTGAGCGGTCTTGTCAATATTATAGACCACTCCCTTGCGGATGAATGAGGAAGAATCTTCCTTGACGACGGCCAGTATCTGGACACTGCCGTCGAGATTCTTTTGTCCCGCGATTCCGGTCATTTTAGATGACCCGAGTTCAATTGCTACGATAAATTCCTTTGCTGCCATCTCTTTTGTATTTTATTTTTTTCTTTTGTTTCTCTTGCAGATTATCTGATTATCAAACTCAATGTTGATATAGCTATATTTATTCCAGCCGGCTTTGTTCAGGCCGTAAAGGTAGAACTTCCGCAGCCGGTCCAGTTTCTTGTCGATATTGACAGGTGGCCCCAGATAGATTACATGGTCTCCCACGCGCGGCACAATCTCTACCGAACCGTCGGTCAGGATGTTCATCTGTACCACCTGATTTTTCCAGAACTTATCCTTCAGAATCTGATTAGCCACCCGTGTCAGGGCCGTCTGGGCATATTTACGCGTAATGGCTCCAGTGGCAATCACCTGGTCAGTAACATAACGGGTCTCGGGCATCAGACTTCCATGGGTATCCACATAGTAGTTCTCACCGTTGTCGGCCATCACCCGTGCAACGGGGATCCTTTGCTTGACATAGATGCAGACATGACCGTTCTGGCTCTTGTAACACTCCGCCTGATCGACGAAAGGGCTCTTCTTCAGGCACTCCTCGATGGTTCGGACATTGATATCCGCCAAAGACATCGAGAGGGGATAACACTTGTTCTGTGTTAGGGTGCGTTTGATCTCCTCTGCTGTCATGAAACCCTCAACGGCAGTTTGTTCGACATTGATCTTCACCTCAGTGCATACAGCAGCCTTAGCGTCGGGTTTATTGAACGCTGTGATGGCCAGTAGCAGATAGGCGGCAATGACGATGTCGCAGACTACGAATAGGGTTTTCTTCCAGTTGACGGACATTTAAATATTTGACAATTATACGATTTGACTATTTACTGCTCAGTATCTTCGTGATCTGAGGTACCTGGTTGTCGAGGTCACCGGCGCCGAGGACGATGAGCACCTCGAACTGACGGCTCTTGACGAAATCGAGGACCTCGTCCTTGCGGATGAGTTCCTTCTTTATGCCATGTTTCAGGTTGTCGTAGATCAGTTGCGATGTGACACCCTCGATGGGCAGTTCACGGGCAGGGTAGATCTCGGTGAGCACCACCTCGTCGAGTTGGCTCAGTGCCTCCGCGAAGTCCTTGTAGAAATCGCGGGTACGGGTATAGAGGTGCGGTTGGAAGATAGCAGTGATATGCTTATCCTTATACAGCTCACGGATACTCTTGGCACTCTGGTAGATCTCCTTGGGATGGTGGGCATAGTCGCTGAGGAATACCAGACGGTCGGTCTTGATCTTGAAGTCGAAGCGACGATCCACACCGCCGTAGGTCTTCATGCCGAATTTCAGTTCTTCTGCCGTACAGCCATTGAGCTGGGCCATGGCCATGGCGGCAATGCCGTTCTCGATATTGATGGGGATGGGCTGGCCTAACTGGACATCGCTGATGCTCTCGATAGGTGAGATAAAGTCGAAGATAATCTCACCGTTTCCAATACGGATATTCTCAGCATGGAAGTCGCCCTCATTGAGGCTGTAGTCATAATGGCGCACACCGTCCTGCAGGTGCTCCTTCATCTCCAAGTCACGGTGGATAATCAGGGCTCCTCCGGGGTGGATGAGTTCCGTATAGTGGCGGAAGCTCTCCAAATAAGCTTCTTTCGTGCCGTAGATATCCAGATGGTCGGGGTCGGTGGAGGTGATGACACTCATCCACGGGCGGAGCCAATGGAACGAGCGGTCGAACTCGTCGGCCTCGATGACTACGTAGTCGGAGTCGGAGAGGATATAGTTGGTGCCATAGTTTTTCGAGATACCCCCGAGGAAGGCGTTACAGTCGAGGTGACTCTGGTGCATGATATGGGCACACATCGTGGAGGTGGTCGTTTTGCCGTGGGTACCTGCCACGCAGAGTCCTTTGTGAGCCTGTGTCAATGTGCCGAGTACCTGTGCCCGCTTCTGGATCTCGAAACCGTTGGCGCGGAAATACTGTAGTTCCTTGTGTTCCTCAGGAATGGCCGGGGTATAGATGACGAGACACGTCTCCTTCTGTTTACAGATATGGGGAATCTCGTCGATATTCTCTTCGTAGTGGACGAGCATTCCTTCCTTCTCCAGCTGACGGGTCAGGTCGCTGGGCGTCTTGTCGTAGCCGGCCACGACGAGTCCTTTCTTCAGGAAATAACGGGCGATGGCGCTCATACCGATGCCACCGGCTCCTACGAAATAGACTGCTTTGATATCTTTGATGTTCATTTTGCTAATTTGATGACTTCTTTGGCGATGATGTCTGCCGAGTCGGGCAGGGCGAGCTTCAGTACGTTCTCGCTGAGCGACTTCAGTTTGGCAGTGTCCTGTACGGTGTTGATGGCCAACTGCAACAGGGTGGCTGGTGCCTCAGCATCTTTCACGTAGATAGCAGCATCACGGGTAGAGAGTGCGAGCGCGTTCTTGGTCTGGTGATCTTCCGCCACGTTCGGACTCGGTACGAGGATGACGGGTTTGCCGATGAGACAGAACTCTGAGATGCTGCTGGCTCCGGCACGACTGATGACGAGGTCGGCAGCCTGATAGGCGGCGCCCATGTCGGTGATAAAGTCGGTGACCTTCAGGTTCGGGATCTCCTGCCCCTTCAGGCGCTCGGCGATCTCTGCACTGTAGTACTTACCTGTCTGCCAGACGAACTGCACGTCGGATGACTTGATGAGGTCCAGATGCTGGAGCATGCTCTCGTTGATGGTGCGGGCGCCTAAGCTGCCGCCGACAAGCAGGATGGTCTTCTTCGTCGGGTCGAGTCCCAGACTCTTGATGGCCTCCTCGCGGGAGATCGTTGTATCGAGCAGGGCCTGTCTGACAGGATTACCTGTCAGGATAATCTTCTCAGCAGGGAAGAAACGCTCCATCCCTTCGTATGCCACGCATATTTTCTCGGCCTTGGCGGCCAGGTTCTTATTTGTCAGACCAGCATAGCTGTTCTGTTCCTGGATGAGTGTGGGGATGCCTAAACTGTTGGCGGCGCCCAGGGCGGCAGCACTGGCATAACCGCCTACGCCTACGGCCACATCGGGTTTGAATTCGCGCAATAGTTTCTTGGCGAGCCATTTGCTCTTCAGGTAGTCGATAGCCACACCGATATTGGCAGGCTTCCACAAAGGACGGAAGAATCCTCTGATGGGCAGTCCTTTGATCTCATAACCGGCAGCAGGCACCCGTTGCATCTCCATACGTCCCAAGGCTCCGATAAACAGGATACTGGCGTCGGGCTGCAATGCCTTGATGGCATTGGCAATCGATATGGCCGGGAAGATATGGCCTCCTGTACCGCCTCCGCTGATGATGACTCTTAGTGCTTTACTCATACCTAATCTCCTATTTGCGTGCAAAATTACAAATTATATTTCTTTTACCGCCATTTTTGGTTCCCTTTTTTTCGCAGAACGGCTCACACTTAAGATAACACCGACATAGGCGCAGTTGATGATGGTCGATGTACCGCCCTTGCTGATGAGTGGGAGCGGCTGTCCTGTTACGGGTGCGATACCTACTGCCACCAGCATGTTAAAAGTGGCTTGTACAACCAGAAGCAGGGCCAGACCCATGACGAGGAAAGCTGGGAAATTGTTCTCACAACGATTGGCAATACGTGCTGCACGGTAGAGCAGTACGATATACAGGAAGACCACAAAGGTAGCTCCGATGATTCCCAGTTCCTCGATGACGATGGCAAAGATGAAGTCGGAGAATGCTTGTGATAGGAAGTCACGCTCAACAGACTGTCCTGGACCTTTGCCGATGATGTTGCTTGATACGATGGCAATGTTCGCATGAGCTACCTGCGCGTCTTTGTCCAAGTCATATTCGTCGGGGGCAATGTCTTTCTTGTCTAAATGCTTGACGATACGGTTACGCCAGGTGACGAAACGGTGGAAGACGCCTCCACCCTTAATGACCTTTGTATCGGTCTCACCACTGACGACCTCTGTCGTCTGTTTACTGCCTTCCTGATCAGCTCCGATACTTCCTAAGGTGAGGACCAGTGTCAGAAATATGGCAACAAGGATGGCTCCGGCTCCCAGCAGTTTTCCTAACTGTATCATCGGGACACGTCCGATGAACATCATGAGGAAGATCACCGCAAAGAGTAGGGCTGCAGTCGAAAGGTTCTCGATACCAATCAGGGCTGCGGTGGGAATAATGATCCACAGAATATACTTGAACGCCTTCTTGTCGGCGCCCTCCTCCCGCTGCATGGCACTGAGAATCTGCGCTGTGATCAGCACCATCGTACCTTTGGCAATCTCAGAGGGCTGGAAGGTGATGCCTCCTGGCAGGAGTATGACACGGTTGGCGCCGTTGATAGACTCTCCGCCCACCAGTACCCAAAGCAGGGTGATGCCGGAGATGATCAGGAGGAAAGGCGTCATCAGTTTGAAGTACCTGCACGGGATGTTGAGTGTGACCACTGCCACTATCGCACCTAAGATAATCGTAACGGTGTGGAAGGCAATTGGACCGACGTAGTTCTGGCTCTTATAGGTCAGGTTGCTCGAAGCCGAAAAGACTTCGACGATACTGATCATACAGAGGAAGAAGAATACCATCCAGATGACCTTGTCTCCCTTGAAGATGTTGCCTATCTTTTTGTTCATAAGCTTCTAGCCAGTTCCTTGAATTGTTCGCCGCGATCCTCCATGTTCTTGAAGAGGTCGAACGAAGCGCAGCAGGGCGAGAGCAGTACGGTCTCACCGGGCTTGGCCATCTCGTAGCAGGCCGCCATGCACTCTTTCATAGAGTGGGTGTCGCGTACAGGGATGCCCATCGCGTCGAAGTTATCATGTAACTTCTGGTTGTCGGCACCGAGATAGACGATGCCTGAGCACTTCTCCCTGACGAGCGGTTTGATGGGTCCGTAATCGTTGCCCTTGTCCTTACCGCCAATGATGAGGATTACCTTGGTCTTCATAGCCTCCAGGGCATACCAGCAGGCATCGACGTTAGTGGCTTTCGAGTCGTTGATATATTGTACACCACGTACCACACAGACCTTCTCCAACCTGTGCTCCACACCAGGGAAGTCGCTAAGGCTCTTGCGGATTTCCTCTTTTCTGATACCTGCCACGTCAGAGGCGATACCTGCGGCGAGGGAGTTGTAGATATTATGTTTGCCCGTCAGACTGAGGCTTTCCTGTTCCATGTTGAAAGGCTCGGGTTTCTCAATCTTATACTGGCCTTCTTCGATATAGCCGATGACACCCTTCTCCTTCAGTTCAGCAAATGGGTACAGGATGGCCTTGATGTCGTATTTCTCCAACTCGCGTTTAATGATGGGATCGTCGGCCCAGTAGATGAAGGCATCCTGTGGCGTCTGGTTTTGGATGATACGCATCTTCGCATCCACGTAATTCTGCATCTCGAAACCATAGCGGTCGAGGTGGTCGGGTGTGATGTTCAACAGAATGGCGATATTGGCGCGGAAGTCGTACATATTGTCGAGCTGGAACGAACTGAGTTCGATGATATAGTACTCGTGCGGATCCTCGGCCACCTGTAAGGCGAGTGAGTTGCCGATATTGCCTGCCAGTCCGGCATCGTAGCCTGCCTCCTTGAAGATGTGGTAGATCAGGGAGGTCGTGGTCGTCTTACCGTTCGACCCTGTGATGCAGATCATCTTCGAGTTGGTGTAACGTCCAGCGAACTCGATCTCACTGATGATATGGATGCCTTTCTCCATGACCTTCCTGATCATCGGTGCCGTATCGGGAATGCCGGGACTCTTGATAATCTCGTCGGCATTCAGGATCTTTTCTTCCGTATGCTGACCCTCTTCCCACTCAATATGACGGTCGTCGAGCATCTTCTTATACTTATCTGCAATCTTCGACATGTCGGACACGAACACATCGAAGCCTTCTTTCTTAGCAAGGACGGCAGCTCCAGCGCCGCTCTCTCCTGCACCTAATATAACGATTCTTTTCATATTCTATCGCATCTTCAGGGTGATAATCGTCAGTGCCGCCAGGATAATGGTCGTAATCCAGAAGCGGATGGTAATCTTTGACTCATGGAACGGACGGTGGGGCCAGCCTTTCAGGATGTAGGTGCTGGTTGCGTCCAATTGTGAGTCGAGTTTTCGGAAGGTGTCGTGGATTGGTGTCGCACGGAACACGCGGACACGCTTACCCTTCCGTTTTTGTATCTTGAACCACTGGGTTTGAATGATCACGCTCAGGCTCTCCACGAAGAAAATACCACAGAGGATGGGCAGCAGCAGCTCCTTATGGATGATGACGGCACATACGCCGATGATACCACCGATGGTCAGCGAACCTGTGTCGCCCATGAACACTTGGGCGGGGAAGGCATTGTACCAGAGGAAACCGACCATTGCTCCCACAAATGCACAGAGGAAGATGACCAATTCCTCGGAGTGGGGGATATACATAATATCGAAGTACGAGGCATAGCCGATGTGGGATGACACGTAGGCTAAGACACCCAGTGCCACACCGATGATAGCCGAGTTGCCGGCACACATACCGTCCATGCCATCGTTGAGGTTGGCACCGTTCGATACGGCTGTTACCACGAGAATAGTCATCAGTACAAAGACGATCCATCCAGCTGCTACCGCATATTTGCCGCAGAACCCCATGACCTTAGAATAGTTCAGGTTATGGCTCTTGAAAAACGGGATGGTGGTCTGTAGTGATTTCACTGCCTCCTTCTTATGCTTGATGACTATCTCCTGATTCTGTATGGGTTCGTTAAGACTCTCACGGACAACGACATCCGGACTCAGCCAGAGCGTTAGTCCCACGATGAAACCAATACTGATTTGTCCCACAATCTTGTATTTCCCTTTCAGACCTTCCTTGTTTTGTTTGAAGATCTTGATATAGTCGTCGAGGAATCCGAGGAAGCCAAGCCAGACGGTCGTAATGATCATCAGGAGCAGATAGGTGTTGCGCATGCGTCCAAACAGGATCACAGGTACAAGGATGCTCACGATAATGATGACACCGCCCATGGTGGGCACGCCTTTTTTCTCTACGCCGAATGGATCGATGCTCGGGTCGCGCTCAGTCTCGAAGATTTTCTTTCGTTTCATCCATTTGATGAACCGCTCACCAAACCAAGCGGAAATGAGCAGTGACATGATCAGCGTCAGCAGGGCGCGGAATGAGATATAGGACCACATGTGTGACCCAGGAATATCATATTGGTCGAGAAATCGGAAGAGATAGTACAGCATGGAGATGAAACTTTAAAGATTAAACATTAAATATTTCACGCACCACTTCCTTGTCGTCGAAGTGATGTTTCACGCCCTGGATCTCCTGATAGTCCTCATGTCCCTTACCGGCAATGAGGATGACGTCGCCCTTCTCCGCCATCATACAAGCGGTGCGGATGGCCTCGCGACGATCAACGATGCTGATGACTTTCTTCATCTGCTTCTGGTCGAGACCGGCTAACATATCATTGATGATGTCTTCGGGTTCTTCAAAACGGGGGTTGTCGCTGGTAATGATTACCCGGTCGCTCTGCTTGACGGCTTCCTGGGCCATCAGCGGACGTTTGCCTTTGTCGCGGTTACCGCCGGCACCACAGACAGTGATAACCTTGCCCTTTCCATCGAGAACTTCGTGGATGGCGTTGAGCACATTCTCCAAAGCATCGGGGGTGTGGGCGTAATCGACGATAGCGGTATAGCCCTCTGGGGAGCGGACGGGATCCAGACGGCCGTTGACACTCTTGAGCGTGCTCAGGATGACGAGGATGTCTTCGGGAGTCTTGCCCAACATGACAGCTGCGCCATAGACGGCGAGCAGGTTACTGACGTTGAATTTACCGATAAACTGCACACCGACCTCCTTGCCGTTGATTTCCAGGTACATGCCCTCGAAGTGGCATTCGATGATCTTAGCCTTGAAGTCGGCCATCGTCCGGGTGGAGTAGGTCTTGATCTGTGCCTTGCAGTTCTGTACCATCACGCTGCCGTTTTTGTCATCCGCATTGATGATGGCAAAAGCATCCTTGTCGAGTCCATCGAAGAAAGCCTTCTTCGCGTCACGGTAGTTCTCAAACGTACCATGGTAGTCCAGATGGTCGCGGGTGAGATTCGTGAAGATGCCCCCCGTGAAGCGCAGACCACCGATACGTTTCTGGGCAATGGCATGGCTGCTGCACTCCATGAAGGCATATTCGCAGCCAGCCTCCACCATCTGGGCAAGTAACTTGTTCAGTTCGATAGGGTCTGGTGTCGTATGGTCGGCGGGAATCACCTTGTCTTCAATATAATTACAGACGGTGGAGAGCAGGCCGCACTTATATCCGAACTTACGGAACATATTATATAATAAGGTTGCGATGGTAGTCTTGCCATTAGTTCCCGTCACACCGACGAGTTTCAACTGCCTTGACGGGTCGCCGTAGAACTGTGTGGCCACCTCACCAACCCAGTCTTCTGTCGATTCTACGGCGATATAGGTCACGCCAGGTGTACGCTTGGTGGGCAGACTCTCACAGAGAATAGCGGTTGCACCCTGTTCGATGGCTTTGTTGATAAACCGGTGTCCGTCGGTCTGTGTACCGGGGACAGCCACGAAGAGGTGGTCAGCCTCTATGCGGCGGGAGTCGATGTTGACACCCTTGATCTCTACCTCTTCATCACCGATGATGTTCAGTACTTCGACATTCTTCAGTAATTCACTCAGTTTCATATCCTTCAGTTTTTAGTTATTCCATGATGAGATCGCATACCATACCTTGTTTGGCTGCCGTACCGGCATAGATACTCTGTGCCTTTACCTTACCTCTGCCTCTGACTCTGGCTTTAACGCCTATGCTTTCCAGTAGATAGACGGCATCGCGGGCTCCCATGCCCGTAACATCAGGCACGACACCCCTGTTGGTATTCCTCTGTGTGAGCACCACCTTCTTGTTCTCTCTTATTGCCCGGCCCCAGATAGGATTTCCTTCTGTATAGGAGCTGCCCCAATTGTTGTCGGTCTTCACATCCAACTGGTTCAGCACATAGTGGGCTGCCACCATGTCACCACCCTTTACGTCAGGGATGATGACAGATGCGGTGTCGCGGGCGTCATCCACGCTGCGTTTCAGGTTCTGTGCCATCACGCCCTCGGAGATATGATGGAACACCACACCCGACATGCCACCACCCGAGGCGGGCAGACCGGACTTCTTCAGACAGACGATACAGGTGTAACGGGGATCGTCGGCGGGGAAATAGCCGGCGAACGACAACCAGTAACGGGTGGTTCCCGAGTGGTAACTGCCGTACTGGTCAGCCACCTGGGCCGTACCAGTCTTGCCTGCCACCTTGAATGACTTGGAGCCGGCCTTGCGCCCCAAACCCTGACTGACGACATGCTCCAGAATGGTCTGCATCATCTTGATAGTTGCGGGCTTGGCGATATTCTCCTTGAGTACAACGGGCTCAAACTCCCTGACGACCTGTCCGTCCTTCATCAACTGCTTCACAAAACGGGGCTGCATCATCTTACCGTTGTTGGCGATGGCGTTATAGAAGGCCACGGTGTTGATCGGGGCAATCTGCGTCTCGTAACCGATACTCATCCAGGGTAAAGTGGTCTTACTCCAGTATTTGGCGCGGTCGGTGGTCTTCGTGTCTGGCATACGGATATAGGGCGGATGATAACCTACCAAGGGAATCTTCAGGTCTTCGTGGATCCCCACGCGGTAGAGACCCTGTACGTATTTCGTGGGGTTGCTTCCATAGAACTTGTCGATGACATAGCTGACGCCGATATTCGAACTGACCTCAAGGGCGCGGGCGACGTTGATATCCTGATAACCACCACGACGCCAGTTGTGATCCTTCATCGGACGGCCGTGCATCTCCATGACACCGCTGCCAGTGTGAATCACAAAGCTAGTGTCGTTAGGGATCACTCCGTCATCAAGTGCCACGAGGAAGGAGGCTACCTTGAACACGGAACCAGGCTCACAACGGTAGCTGATGGCATTGTTTACCATCTCATGGTATTCCCCGTCGGCACCGCGCTGCATATTCACAATAGCCTTTACATCGCCGGTCTTCACCTCCATGAGAATAGCCACACCCATCTCACCACCGATCTCCTTCAGTTCTTCGATGACAGCCCGTTCCGCCAGATCCTGCATACCCACGTCGATGGTCGTCACGATATCATAGCCGTCGATGGGGGATTGCACGGGGATATCCATGTATTTGTTCAGCACCTTCCGACGGTGCATCAGTCCGTTTGTGCCACGCAATAGGGAGTCGAACGACAGTTCAAGACCGTATTTTGCGCTGTCCTTGGCACCAAACATGTCACCAACGGTGCGCTGGGCCAAAGAGCCGAATGGACGGCGGCGGGCATTGAATTCCTCCCAGTGAAAACCACCTTTATAGACTGGCTCCTTGAATATCGGCAGTTTGTGTACCTCGCAGAATGTGTTGTAGTCGATACGACGTGGCCAGATTGCCCAGTGACGGGCACCGACAGAACCGTTCTTCTGAACCTTCTGTCTGCCTTCCAGCAGATGGGCCTTGAACTCTGCTGCCGACTTGGAGGGGAATATCTGGTTGAGTTCGTAACAGACACTGTCAATCTTTTCAGCCCAGACGGAGTCGCGTTTGTGACGGCCAATCGAATCGTCGGCTCCAGCCTGGAAGTCCATATAGATCTTGTATTCGGGAATGCTGCTGGCCATCAGCTGACCATCACAACTGAGAATGTTACCGCGGGCAGGCTTTACGCTTACGCTGTCGCGCTTCAGACGGTCGGCCACTTGCGTCCAGTAGTCCTTCTTGGCGGTCATGATATACATGGCTTTGCCAACTACGGCAAAACCAACCAGTGTCAGCACTATTGCAATGGCGAAGTAGCGGGGCATGACCTTATCGTTCTTGAACTTACTCATTCCGTCTTTTTACTCGGGTACATATATTATATATGGGGGCTGGTCTGCGATATGCAGCAGACTGTCCTTGTTCTGTTTCAGGGCATCAAGCACATGACTCTCGCGGCATTTCTCCGTCAGGGTACTGGAACTGGAGAGAGCCTTGTATTTCGCGTCGAGCAGTTCCTTTTCAAGTTTGTCGATAGCGATCAGGTCCTGCTGGCACTGGTAACGGACAGCAACATAGGCAATACAGAAAACGACCATCAGCACGAAGAGCCAGATCTGTCGGCGCACCATCTCTGCTGTTAGGAAGTCACC
>Ga0265298_10005386_pt1 | contig 16088 bp, 7 predicted proteins | sample AusTroGonzalo_MG_3_FD_193486 | JGI IMG/M metagenome (GOLD analysis project Ga0265298, IMG submission 193486) | Bovine rumen microbial communities from tropical cattle in Woodstock, Queensland, Australia - Gonzalo_01 | ecosystem: Host-associated > Mammals > Digestive system > Stomach > Rumen ... | reverse complement strand
AGGCATCGGCCGATGAAGGCGTGGCGCATGTGAACGTGACGGCCACCGGCGGTGGCCACAAGGCCTCCGAGACCATTGCCCTGGAGGTGCGCAATCCCAACCCGGCCGTTACCACGGTAGAGCACCTGACGCTGGAGCCCAAGGCCTCCGCGAAGGTTTCCGGTACTTCCCTGCAGCTGGCCGGCTTCCCGGCCGTAGATGTGCGGGATCTGTACCTGAACATGAAATATTACCCGTACAACTGCGCCGAGCAGCTGAGCGCCAAGGGACTGGTGATGCTGAACCTGCTGCCCATGCTGCTGGAGGCCGATGCCGCCGATGCGCGCAGCATCATCCCCACGGTCATCTCCCAGCTCTATGCCCGCCAGAATGCCGACGGTGGCTTTGCCTACTGGACCGGCGGACCGTCGGCCACCTGGGTTTCCTCCATGGCCGGGCACTTCCTCTCCCAGGCAGCCAAGGCCGGTTTCGAGGTGAACGGCGGCGTGCTGGGCAGCTGGAAGAACTACCAGCAGAAAATGAGCCAGGTATACCGCGTGGCGGGGAACAACTTCTTCTCCCACCTGGACGAAGCTTATCGTCTGTATACCCTGGCCGCAGCCGGCAGCCCCAACCTGTCCGGCATGAACCGACTGAAGGAGGCTTCCGAGATTGGCTCACAAGCCCGCTGGATGCTGGCCGCAGCCTATGCGCTGAGCGGAAAGGCCACGCTGGCATCGGCCCTGCTGGACGGCACGGGCAAGGACTTCCCCGAATACACACCTAATAATATAACGTACGGCACTCCGATGCGGGACCAGTTCATCGCGGTAGACGCCCTGGCCCTGAACGACCGCGTGGCCGATGCCCTGGCCCTGGCCGCCACCATCCCCACACGGGATATGTCCACCCAGGAAAGCGCCTTTGCAGCCATCGCCTGTCGCCACCTGTTCGATAAGACGGGAGACAGTGCCGTCCATGCCAAGGTGAACGGAAAGGAAGTGGCCAGCGCTGCTTCGGTGGTGTCTGTTGCCCTTGACGGTTCCGCCACGGTGGAAAACCTCTCTGCCGGCCGGCTGTATGGAACGGTACTGTCCGTTTCCCGTTCCGATATGCGTAAACCCGTATCTAACGGGCTGAGCCTGGAGGTGAAGTATGTAGGAGAGAATGGCGCCGCCGTGAATCCTTCGGCCCTGGCCCAGGGCACCCGCTTCAGCGCCGTGGTGCGTGTGAAGGGAGATGCCGTGCTCTCCCATGAGAACCTGGCTTTGAACTTCGGCGTGCCCTCCGGCTGGGAGATTGTGAACGACCGCCTCACCGGTGGCAACACGGCCGATGACGGCTACGACTACAAGGACATCCGCGACGACCGCGTGCTGTGGTACTTCGGCCTGCCCGCCGGACGCAGCAAGACCTTCACCGTGCAGCTGCGCGCCGCCTACGAAGGCACCTACATGCTGCCTGCCGTGGCGTGCGAGGCCATGTACGAGCCTGCGGTCTCCGCCGCCACGGCTTCCGGCACGGCCGTGGTGACCAGCGGTGACCGATAGAACCTCCTACCCGCCAGCCTTGGACCTGGTCCAGGGGTTTTTTGGACGAGGTCCGATTTTTGGTGCTGGACCTGGTCCAGCACTTGTGCCCCACAGGCACCTCCAGTGCATAGTAGGTGGACCTGGTCCAGGGGTTGAAATTGGACCTAGTCCAAAAATGGGGTGGACCTGGTCCAGGAATAGGGACATTGGACAAAAATAGGGGAAGATTAGGAAGAAAGAATGAAATGGATTCGTTCAAAGAAAAGAATATGGCTGGGACTATTCGTTCTGTTAGTCCTGACCTGGTTATTCTGTCTTCCCAGGCAGTTGTTCAAGGGCACGCCGTACTCCACGGTGGCGGAGAGTGCCGAGGGAGAGCTGCTGGGGGCGCGCATTGCTGATGACGGACAGTGGCGCTTCCCGCCCTGCGACACCGTGCCGGAGCGTTTTGCCACAGCGCTGGTGCAGTTTGAGGACCGTCACTTCTGGTGGCACCCCGGCGTGGATCCGGGCGCCCTGGTGCGGGCGGCGGTGGATAATGTGCGCAGTGGCCACGTGGTGAGCGGCGGCAGCACCATCACCATGCAGGTGATCCGCCTGAGCCGGCAGAAGGAACGCACCCTTTGGCAAAAATGCATCGAGGCCGTGCTGGCCACCCGGCTGGAGCTGCGTTACAGCAAGCGGAAGATTCTGGCCATGTATGCCTCCCATGCCCCTTTCGGCGGCAACGTGGTGGGGCTGGAGGCTGCCGCCTGGCGCTGGTTCGGCCGGCCGGCCGATGAACTCTCCTGGGCCGAAGCCGCCACGCTGGCCGTGCTGCCCAACGCCCCCGCATCCATGCATCCCGGCAAGAACCGGGAGGAGCTGCTGGAAAAACGCAACCGCCTGCTGCTGAGGCTCAAGGAGCACGGAGACATATCGGCCGAAACTTATGAAGCCGCCCTGGAGGAACCCCTCCCCGACGCTCCCCTGCCCCTGCCCAACTGGGCCTATCATTATGTGGAGCGCTGTCCCAGGGGTGTGCGTACGAGAAGCAGCATCCGCCTGACCCTGCAGAAGGCCGTGGAGGCGGCAGTGGACCGTCGTTCCGACGACCTGGCCCGTGAAGGCGTGGCCGACATGGCCGCGGTGGTAATGGACAACGCCACGGGAGAGATTATCGCCTATGTGGGGAATGCGTCACCGGGACGAGAACGGCCTGGCGTACAGGTGGATATCGCCTCCGCACCACGCTCTACGGGCAGTATCCTGAAGCCGTTCCTCTATGCCGCCGCGCTGGAGGAGGGAACCATCTTGCCCCGCACCCTGCTGCCCGACATCCCCGTGAACCTGGGGGGATTCGCTCCCCAGAACTTCGACCGGCAATACTACGGCGCCGTGCATGCCGATGAAGCCCTGGCCCGGTCCCTCAACGTTCCCGCCGTGTTTCTGCTGCGCCAATACGGCGTGCCCAAATTCCACGCCCTGCTGCGCGAAGCCGGGCTCACCACCCTCACGCAGGCGCCGGAGCATTACGGGCTGTCGCTCATCCTGGGCGGGGCCGAGGGAAAGCTGGCCGAAGTGACAGCAGCTTACGCACAGTTGGCGATGACCGGAGCGGGTGCCATGGCCGGCAACGACCGGCCATCTCTGGCCATCTGGTACACGATGGAGGCGCTGAAGGAGGTGAATCGGCCCGACGAACTGGACTGGCGGCTCATTCGATCGGTGAGAAAAGCAGCGTGGAAGACCGGTACCAGCTACGGCTTCCGCGATGCCTGGGCCGTGGGGATGACGCCGGCCTGGACCATCGGCGTATGGGCGGGAAACGCCGATGGCCACGGCGTGCCCGGCCTCACCGGTGCCCGCGCCGCCGGGCCCGTAATGTTCGACATCCTGAACCTGCTGCCGGCCGATGACCGATGGTTTGAGGAGCCTAACGCATCTCCTGCCACCTGGGCCGCCACCTGCACGGACAGTGGCATGCTGGCGGGGCCGGACTGTCCCAAAACGGAGATGCTCATTCCGGCGGCGGGGCTGGACAGTGAGCCTTGCCCGTACCACAATACCGGGGAGTTTGTACTGCCGCCGGCCATGGAATGGTACTACAAGCCGCATCATCCGGAGTACACCGGTGCCACCCGGAAGCAGGCCTCAACGGCGGTGCAGTTCATCTATCCGCAGGCTGGCGCCGTGCTGTCCATCCCCCGGCAACTGAGCGGGGAAAGGGAGGGCATCGTCTTCCGTGCCGCGCACCACAACGAAAACGCCACCCTCTGGTGGCACCTGGACAACACGTATGTGGGCGAAACCACTTTTCGGCACGAACTCCGTCTTGCCCCCGCCCCGGGACAACATACCCTCACCGTGGTGGACGATGAGGGCAATACGGCGGCTATCAGGTTTACCGTAGAATGATGCCTAACGCCAGGTTTGGCCTATATCCCAGTGGATGGCGTATTCGAAGGTGGTTTTATCGGCCGGAAGGTCGAATTCCTCCAGGATGAGGTCCTTCGCCTCAGGGTGTTCTTCCAGCCATTTTCCCACGGCCACCACATAACGGTCTTCATCCATCAGATAGAACACCCGCCCGCGAGGCTTGTTCTCATAGGGGCCGATAAATGGGCCGCTCCCGTCACCGTGGTACTTTTGCCGGTTGTATTCCTTCTTCCACACGTCTTCGTGCATTTCAGAACAGGTAATACGCCCGTCCGAGGCATTGGCTTTGGAATAGTCCCGGACCGGATGGGATACTACGCCAAACAGTTCCTTCCAAGCCCCATTATACCAGAAGATGCCCACTTTGGGATCATCGGCATGGCCCCGGTTGGCCTCCATCAGACGGATGGACTGGGCATAATCCTCTTGGGACATTTGCTTAAGCTTTGACGGCAGTTCTTCAAACGACGGCAGCAGCTCATTCATGATGGAAATGATAACCACATAGTCATCCTCATAATAATAGGTAATCATACCGCTTCCATTGAAGCGGCGTTCCCAGTAGCCGGGAAGGGAGGTGTCTACCACCTCCGGCGAGCCGATTCCCTCCTGCGGATGCGCCTGGATATCCCGCAGGAGGGCTTTCACCTGCTCTGCGCGAGGGACACTTTTCCCCTTAAGGGTCTGGTACAGATACTCTGCCTTGGGACTGAAATACAGTTTCATAGGGCGTCGATATCAGTTATCTCTATAAGCTGCCCAGCCTTCATCTGAAGGGTAGCTTCCCGAATATCCTTCATCACGGCCGAATTACCCAGAATCTCCAGGCGCCGCTGCATGGCGTTGAACACATTCAAGGGTACCAGCACGGCACCCGTGTCCCCTTTGGTAATGATGAGAGGCTCCTCCGTGAGAAGAACTTCATCATAGTACTGCTTGATGTTGGCTCGGAAGGCCGATATGGATGTCACCTGCATAGCAAATAGTTTTGTACAAAATTACGTACAAAGTTTTGAATATGCAAGAAAAAACCTCACCGGGAAGGTGAGGTTGAGGGGGAGGGTTAGGAATTGGATTCGTCCCTGAAAGCCCAAACACGGAGTACGCTAATAACGGTGTCCCGTGAATTAGGAGTGCGGATTCTCAAATGGGCGTCCTGGCCCTGAGCTTTGTTCTCGGGAAAATGACGAGGGAAAGACCAGATATATTGGTAGTTGGCTCCCATATACTGGTAGAAGGAACTCTCATACCCGTCCTCGGCAGGATATACAACTTCGTAATCCAGATGTCCCTGAGGCACATCCTCATAAACATAATACTCGAACTGCAAGTTCAACAGTTCATAATTGGTGGCCTGAACATAATTATTCCCGGACTTCTGGAACAGATTCACCTTGATATCATACGTCTTCCCCTTACTTAATACCAGACCTTCATTATTATACGCCGGCCCATACCCATCCTGGTCGGAAATTTCCAACTGCACCCAGCAATCGGAAACCTTGATATAGCCAGTGAGCGTTTTGGCTCTGGTTTTAGCTTCATTTGTAGACGGTTGACCTTGATACCATGTACCAGACTTGAAGTCACCAGCCGTCACCCGTAACGACTGCATGGCACCAGTGAAACGATCAGCATACACACGCTCTTCAACGTAACCCACCGAACTCATCCAAAACTGCACCGGGCGGTCCGTGTTTGTTTTTTCGTACTTCAGTTCCTGCCAATAGAAATCGATACGGCCGGAATAAGGGTATACATGTTGAGTAGTTCCCTTCAGGTTATAGCTGCCTGTTGTTATGTTTGTGGGGATATCATCCCCCATCTTCTTATATTCGATATAGGGCTCCGGATTATCCGGATCCGTACAGAATCCAAACAGGATACTCTTGCCCTGATTATTCTTCAACTCCGTATTCACCATATCAAATACCACATTAGAGCCCCACTGGTTGGTCCAGTTCGAAGGCAGGGCATGCGCGCTGATAAAACCGACATTGGTGAAATGCCAAGGTTTGATGGTTACGGGCTCATATATGCCATCGGGGGTGGACAATGTCACAGCTATCTTACCGTTTAATACCGTGGGCCTGAAGGTGAGCGTTTCTTCCTGTTTGCTGGCAGAGGGATCTTTATCTTCCGGGGTATAAGTGTAAACACCGTTATTTAATTGGTGGCCATCCCATGTAAGTCCCTCCAATTTGACACTAATGTTGGGATACTTATAAACATTGTTCCCGTAGGCCTCCTTGAAAATGGTGAAACTGACCGGGATGGTAGTTTCCGTGCTCCTTGGAATAGAAGTAGTGAAACGAGGATCCTTAAAAGAACGGAAATCGCCGAATGAACAACTTTCCGAATTGAAGAATTTGTTCGCCACCCATATCTCCGTAGCGCTGTACTCGCAGTTGGTCTTGAAATAGCACTCAAAGGTCTTCCAGCGGCTCTCATCCTCGAACTTAATGATGGTGCGCTGGGCATTGTACTCTTCCCAGGAAACGGTACGCTCAAACTGGAAACGGGTCTTGGTCACTTTGTCCGGGTCGTCAGGATCTATGTAATTGGGGTTGATACTGGGGCCGTATACCACCGGCATACTGATTGTTTGATTATTGGCGGTGGTGGTAATAGACGACGTAAGCGTCATCTCCTGGGGTTCAATGGTGAATACCAGCGGGAACATGCTTTCCACAAGGCCGGCCGGGATGGTTATGTTCAAAACCTGCTCGGTTCCCGGATCTCTCAACACGCGTTCGTCCTTGCAAGTGACTTCCATCGTCTGCTTGGGCTGAAGCGTTAATACGATATCCCTGTATAACGGCAGTTCATTGGCGTCGTCAGGATTGGTTTTGCAGCAGATGCGCAGCGTCTGTGTCTTGGATGCATATTGGTCTGGCTGGCAGACTTTGAACCTAATGGGCCTCCAGCCATGCTCGGAAGTCCCTTCTGGAGCAGCGGCGCCAATCTCAACATAATCATTTTCAATGACGCCTCCGCCGGCGGGCGTAACTTCTGCCCATACCGATTCCGGATCCGTATTAATTATAGGATCATCCAGAGTAATGTCATCCAGGAACTTAACATAGAGATGCTCGGGAAGTTCTGTTATGGGATTACCCTCCTCGTCCTCATCGGGATCTCCTTCGATAAAGGTCCAGGACATCCAGGGTTTAATAGCCATACGTCTCTTGCCATCTGAAATATCGGCCAGATGTGAGACCGTGACATCGGCCGACACATTGGCGCTACCTGCCGATTCGGCCGCCGAACGGGGATTATCGTGGCCGCGGGAGGTAATCTTCCTTAATTGGATCTGATATTTGAAATTACGGAAAATGGGGTAATAATCATTGCCATCCATAAGGTCTATCTTATAGTAGCACATTACGCCGGTATCCTTTTCCGAATCACTCAACGAAGGATCCTTGGGATTGATATACTTTCCGTAAATGATAACGAAGGACGGTTCCGTGTCGGCCGTGGGCACAGGACGCTCGTACATATACGCAGCGGGTTCCTTATCAGAATCAATTGTGCCCGTAGGTACCCAACCGCCACCATCAATCTCATCATACCACTGGGTTCCGGTGTTAACATCGCTAACGTCATAGTTACGGTTAAACAACACTACTCCATGTCCCCCATTAACAAAGTCATCCTCCGAAGGAATGTCATGATTGAACGGCGTACCTTCCGGCAGGTTGCCTTTATATCCGTAATAGTAGGGATATTCGGTCGTGGCCTTGGCCGGTTTTTCGGAATAATAGAGTTCCTCGAAACCCAGGGTCTGGTAATGGATATCCTTGGTGTCCTCGCTCGCAGGGCCGATAAAGCCACTCTTGGTATTGGCACCATAAGGAACGATGGTCCCCCGCTCCGGATAATGAATAATGGCAAAACTGTGCGGAATAAAATTGGAGAATCCGTGCTTAGTGCCGGAAGGGTCCAGCTCATAATCAGGGTTAGCATCCAACCAATTGTTGCGAAGGATGATTTTGGCCCAGTTGCGAATGAGAGCTATTCCGCCCTGTACATTACCCTGGCTGTCAAGGGTACCTTTTTTCTGGAAATAGGCCAGGGTCTCTGGAGAAACCTGATAATCCTGACCAGGTTGACGAATTTCTCCGCTAGGCGTGAGATAATTGCCGGCCTCATCGGTAGCGGCCATGATGCCCGGCAGCCAAATCATTTGCCAGAAGGCCGTTTCCTTTGAGAAATCGTCCTTGGAATCGTTGCACAGGATTTTTGGAAGGACTTCGTTGGATTTGCCGATGGTGATGGATTTGGGGCCATTCCCCAGGAAATGGATGGTACGGGGCGTATTAGAAAGCTTCAGCTTTGCCTCAAAGACATAATAGTCCACCTTCTTTGAATAAGGATTACCATTCACGTCTAAGAAAGTCCTCATCTGGCCGTCTTCTCCGGTGTGGGATTCTATCAACGTTGCCGTGACATATTCCTTATAGTAACCCGAGCCGCCGAAAACGGCAAGGTGCATGGATTCCAGTCCGGAGGTTTCTCCAAGGGAGGACTTAGTGGCCGGGGAAGAATCGGGAAGGGAGCAGGAGAAGGTAACGCTCACATATCCGTCCGGGGCGCCGTCCTCCTGAACGGGCTCTACCGCAATAGGTTCTTCCTCCCTTGAACAGCCAAGGAGGGGAAGGAACATCAAGAATATGTAAAACCATTTTCTCATCTCGCAAAATCTCCGAAATAATAGTTGTCACGCTCGTTTTCCGACAACCGGTCTTTATACGGGTCCCAGTACCAGGCATCATACACGCAGCGGACCAAGGCGTAATCTGTTTGTGTAGGTTTTGATCCATTGGGGATAACTATACCTGTGGCACTCCAATAATAACCACCGGGACTGAAGAGCTGCACAAAGCCACCTTTATCGGTTAGGGTGGAAATAAATCTAATCTCAGCCTGGGTAGGGAGCCGCCACCGGCCGGCAGGGTATCCGTCTTCTTGATAAGTGGCACACTTGAATTTAGCCGACTGATGGGTAAAACCGTTATAAAACTCTACGCCGCCAAAACGGGAGGACACTCGAAGGGCGGGGGCCAGCATATTCACAGTGCGGTCCGTCTCTTCGGCGGGATAGTAATTCGTAAGTTTTCGTTTGGATCCTGTCTTGTTATTGATTACGTGCGCTTCTTTGAACTCAATGCTGAACTCTTCATCAACATTCTCGTCCCTTACATACGGGTCTACGGTCTTGTCCGGATCAAAAGGATCGGAATAACCATCATAATAATGGGCCCAGTCCCAATAATGATAAGGGTCCTCTTGCTTGTACCAGTAACTGTATTTGATGGGATTTTCCGGGTCGGACTGTACAGTGGACGCGCTTTCCCGGCCATTGTTCCACGTTTCAGGGGTTCGGGTACGGGGATCTCCTATCACATACTCACTATTCTTGTCCAAAACAGTGACGTGGATAGTATAACGATTCCTGTTACCGCCTGTAAAATTGACGGTTCTCCACTGGAGCCATTCAAGTTTCTGGCGTAGTTCCCCTACAGATCCTGCATTGTTAGTCCACTTCGGATTTATTTTCTTGGCCACTATACCATACTCCCCGTCATCCTTTTTACCGGAACGGTGACGCATCATGCGCGCCCCGTCAATGAAGACATAGCCTGAGTGGGCATAATTGGGCCATACAGGACGATTGCCATTGGTGGTTTCTGTATTGTCTTTAGTATCATCTCCCGCCACAGGATTGCCTGCGCCATCCGTACGTTGCGGATCGGAATTGAGTTCAGCTTCAATATAGATGGCCGGATTCTGGATAATGGTGATGGTCTCTTTATACTCCGTCTTGGCAATATCCGCCTCCTTTGTCTCCTCGCTTTTAACCTGGTCCTTGTGCCAGATGGTCAAAGACATCGTATAGGGAGAATAGTCAAATGTGGTAGATTTATAATTGTTGTTCAATTGATGAGTCATCGTCACCACTCCGCCTTCCAAATGGAACCAGTTCTTGGTTGCATCATCCTGGTTTGTGGCCGCATCCAGATAGTCCAGATAATAGGTACCATCCGTTGCCTTACAGACAATGCCTTTCGCAGCACCTTCTCCTATCGATGCGGGCGTGAAAGAGCCGTCGTTATTCTCGGTTACATTACCATAATACGGCCGGGTAATGCTGTTTACCCTAAAGTCTACTGGATGGGAAGTTGTAAGATTAATCTTACCGGAGGTCTCATTGTTAAGGGTAATGGTATGCTGGTTGGTAGACAGGTAACGGGCATTGCCAATCTCGGCGTGCTTGATGACCACGTTTTTATCCTGCCAGTAATACACATAACAGTCAATGGCTTCGAGTTCCACCTCGGTGTCATCAGTATCAGCACCCAGCATGCCCACGTCTATATTGTAATGATACCAGTTGTTCCGCTGGAATGTGTTGGCATACTCCGAACGGACATCGTTGGGAATCAGTATCTTATAGTAGAATTCTTTCTTGGCGCCTTTAATATACACGATTCCGCCTTTCTCATAAGGAGTACGCTCCCACGGTAATACCAGTTTCAAGTAGGGTTCGCCCTCATTACCGTTTTGCCAGCGCTGCGGATAAGCGTACGTAGGGTAGGTATTGTAGAAACCGTTGCTGGAGTCAAAAATCTGCTGATAGTCCGGGTCGGCTTCCGTTCCGTCGTTCCGGAAAAACAACAGGGGATTATCCCTGTAGCTGAGAGCCTCATAGCCATCCGGAAGGCCCTTCCTGGTATCGGCCGGTTCTCCTCCCAAGGAAACGGTCTTGATACCGTCCACCAAATAAACCTTCATCTCTTCGACACTAGGCGTCCATGTTTCGAAGAGAGGGGTTTTCCCATCTTCTTCCAATTGGGGCGTTCCGTCACTGTTGAACAACTGGATTTTCATCTCTTCCTTAGTCCTGATGCCCACAGTAATCTTGCAGGCATAACGGGACAACTGGATGGTGCTCCCTTCATCCTCGATGACCTCCTTGCGGGTACGTCCTTTAAGGGTGATGGTGGTTTGCCCGCTCATCATGAAATAATCCTGACGGTGGTTGAGGGTAGTCTTAGCCTCAAAATCAGTGGTTGCCAGCACCTGTTTGAGCCCGTCCATGGAAGTGTCGTCCTGCCCGTCCAAAAGAGCCTTGTCCACATTTACCAGGACAAACACCACCGTTTCAGGTTTTTTGTCCGGGGTCTCATACTGGACCGGGAAAATACGGTCATTGATGATCTTTGTAGTGAGCTCGAAGCGGAAAGCGGCTTGGTCACGCGTAAGTTTTTTGAGTTCCTCGCGGCGGTGATATGTTGCGGGAGAAGACGTCCGGCCTTCGGGATAGAAATAAAAATCTACGCTCTTGATATCGTTCTCATGATAAGCGTTCTCTCCCGGCTGGTCATACGACGAATTCGAGGGGCTTTCTTCGTCTTCATCTTCGGCTTTTGTTTCGAAGTCTTCCGACAAACGGAGCGTGAGTTCCATCACCGGGCCGTCCCATGAACTGGACACAAGGTCCTCTTCCCTGGAACAGGCGGCCAGGAGAAGGAAGACAAGGCAATATGAGAACCATCGGCGCATCAGTTATTGGAACCTGGCTGCAGGATAAAATAGTAAACCTGGTCTATACACTCCGACTCTCCGTCAATCTTGCTTTCGCGGTCGGCGGTATAGGCCATAAAGGTCAATGTGATTTTCTTGGGCTCCGTGATGGAAACCCCGGATTTGCGGTCAATGGCAATATTGATACGGCCATTGTTGCGGGTGGGATTAATATCTATGAAGCGATAGTCTTCCTGAGCATCGCTGGTGAACGAGACGACGAAGGCATCCTCATCGCCAACCGGATTCACCTCCAACTGGCCGCCTTCGGGCGATGCTACATACAAGTAGGCGCTGCAGGACTGATTGCCCCTCAGGTAGATATTGGTATAGTCAACCTTCCCGTCTTCCTTATAGACATCTTCTTTTCTGGCATAAGTCCCGTCCATCACGCTCAGTTTCCAGGTAACCATCAGGGAAGACTCGGAATAATTAATGGTATAGTCGGTTTTTTCCCAGGGCAACACATTCACAGAAAGTTGCAGGGTACGGTCGCTCACATAGTAGCCATAGACGGTCCAGGTATGGTTCCTGGAAAAGTCCCCCTCGCTTGACAATGCGAACTTTGCCGTACCAGTTGTGGTTTTCTCGCTAGAAGTATCGGCTCCTTTTACCACTTTGTAATGGACCTCCCCGGACAGGATTTTGCCGCTTTCCCTCAGATAATAGGTGCCGCACTCCGTCAGTCTGTTCTGAAGTTTGGCCGACTGGATAATAGCCTCATAGGCTTCACCGGTCTGGCCGGCATATTTGTACAATTCCGGGGTAGGGCTGGAACATACGGAATTGACGCCGGGATAAGTTACCGACGATTCCACATACGTGTTAACCCAGCGTGGCGTATGGACGGGGCCGAATAAATACTCCTGAGTGGGAATCACTTCCCCGTCGAGGACAATCTCCTCTATGCTAAGTACCTCTTTTTCAGCGAGGTTATCCGTCTCAGTAAGCATCTGGGAAAAGAGGAAACGGACTTTGGACACCATCCTTTCCAAGGTAATGTCGGCCACGCTAAGGGAAGGTGCTTCCCCTTTGATCTGCAGATTCTTGGCTGCGCCGGCCATTGGAAGGCCCAGGACCTCCTCCTCCTCCTGATTATCCTCCTTAATGATAGTAGGTACCGTCGTTATCTTGGACCCCGGAGAGAAGAAATCGCCGCCGAAGACGGCATCATTCACATCATCATATTCGGATTTGTCCGAAAGAGAAACCCCTCCATTTTCCCCTTTGCGAGCGATACTGGCGGCATTGGCCAACACAAATACGTCCACCGGGGGACGGGTAAGGGCAAAGTCCCAGTCCACGCGCATGGAATAATGCTTCACGCCGCCTCCCACCTGGGGAAAATCATCGGCCGGATTGCTTGAATCCAGGGAAAGATGGGACACAAGTTCCTTAGTATCAGTACGGAAAACCCATATCTGGAGATCGTGCAGCGTGTTTTCCAGGTCAGAAGCGGGAACTACAGCCTTGACTGGAGCAGAAGCCGGGAACTCCAGGGTAATCCCCAGACGTGCCCCGTCTTCACTAGTTTCCGGCACGCTAAGCCTGCAGGCGGCCGATAAGGCCGTCAGGACAACCAGCAATATGAGCTTCCCAACTTTCATCTATTCTTCGGCACTGTCATCGTCTCCCAAAATCATCGTCACCGGTGTACTCATCACCCAATTGGACTCCAGTTCCACGCCCAGGGCAAGTTGCGGGACTCCCAGATCCGGAACGGCATTGTGGGCGTTCTTGAGCGTCTTGATAACACAAGGAGCCGTAGTGATGCAATCCCGGATGAACACCCTGTCAAACTCTGTCTCTTCCGGGAATTCCAGTTTGCCTACCAGGTAAAACTTGTGTCCGTGAAGGATGCGTCCTTCAGCGCCCTCAAAGGGGTCTGTATTGTTAAGGAACTCCAGGGCAAAGTACACCTCGGTGTTCCATTCATTCGTCTTGCGGGGCGTCTCAAGCACCAGGGTACGGAATTCTTTCAGGGTCTCGTCCTTCCCTTGGACATGCAGGTAGATGCCCTCGGGAATCTGATTGTCGTACAGGTAATACTGCTGACTCTCGACATCCCCTTCATATTTGGGCGTAAAGTCAAAATAAGTAGGATACTGGCGGCCGATAATCACCCCCGTAAGCGGCAAGTTCTCCCCAGTGGCGTAAACGCCAGTATCATCCCTGCCGTCATTGTCCTGAAGGAACTCTTTCTCTGCCCTTACCGTGGCGCTAAGCATTCCCACAGCATACTCCAGGGGTGTTTCCAAAACAACAGCTCGAGTGTTGTGACTCACCGCCTTCCCGTCCTGGTACATGGCCACAATTTCTTCCCATGAATAATTGGGATTATACGCCGACGTCGTCTGGGTATCCTGCCCCGGTTCGGCCTCCTCGTTGGACGTGCGAATGGTGGTATTGGAGAAATAATAAAGCGCAGGAGGATAACAAAAATAAGAGATAGGGGCAATACCGTCCAGGCCGTGTTCCAGGGGGACCACATATTCCGAAGGGGTCCATCGCACCACGGCCGCTCCGGAAGGAAGGCCGTACTGGGTGGGATAATCGGCATGATCGCTGGAGATAAAATGGACCTCTTTATCCCCGTCTGCCCCGTCAGTAATCTCAATGATTCCATCCCTTTCTTCGGCTTCATCAGGCGTCTGTTCAACAATTCGGGCCAGAATCATATCCCGAACGCCCTTGTATATGTCTGCATACGTTAGAGGCGAGTAATTACCATTTTGGTCCTTTTTCTTGACGTCCTGATAAACCTCACCGTCCTTTTGCACCTCATAGGCGTGGGGATTGATGATGTTGTAATTGTAAAGGCTGCGGTACAGGTTAGTAAGGAGAGCCTCCACGTTTTCCCCGGAACCGGGCATCAAGGCACCCTCTACCGTAATATCCTCGTAGCAGGTACGCAGGTTTTCGTCGCCGATGGAACCGTCCCAAGGCATTATAACGTCTATACTCTTGGTATTGTCATCATAGTATGCCTTCATAGTAAAGGCATCGCCGATAACAATATTGGTAAGCACCTCGGCAATGTCATGAGCTTCTTGGGGAGCGCCGGAACCGGGAACCAGCATGGTGTGGGGCTCAAAACCCAACTCCGAGGCCTGGGAAACATAGGCCCATTTCTCTCCCTTCTTTTCAAAGCCGATTTCCCGCAAGCTGCCGTCTATGTGAAGTTGCTCCACCGTTTGACTGTTGGTCCAGGGAGCCCTTCCATATACAAGAGCCGACGCCATCTTGAGCGGCAGGTTTAGTCCCAGGCCCGTGAAATTATGGGCATAACTGACCGTACTAAAACCGCTCTTCCCCACAGAAGGCAACTCCAGGATGTGAGAAAGAGTCTTGTCACTGCCCGTTACGGCCGATTCAGACTCAAACGGAACCACCCTTATACTGCCGAGGCCACGGAAGTCCGGTTCGGGTAGCATCTCCGTAATCACATCCAAGGATGCTTTGGTGGCAGTACCTGAACGCAGGCTGATGGCCAAATCTACAGGCTTCGTCTCCGCCTCTTCCGAAGAAACGGTCCTTCTATCGGCCTTGGAACAAGACACCAGACCTGCCGGCAACAGCAGTGCCGACAGGAACAAAACGGTTATATGCCTTTGTTTCAATGTCATAGAACAACCTCATGCGATGTGGCGGGCTCCCAATCGGTAGTCACACTCACACCAAAGGAAGGGTCTCCCGGCTTCACAGAACCATTGGTATAGGCCCGTGCCTTGATAAGGGTAAACTGACCGGGATTCAACTGTTTCGACGCACCCAGGAGGGTTTCCGTAATGGATCCGTCCTTCATAGTGGCATAAACACGGATCTGCCAGAGCGAATGGTCGGCGCTCTCGGAGATGAAAGGATCATCCACGTCGATGATGGTCTTGGTGGGCGTGGCCTCCCGGGAAGGGAAATTCACCGAAGCATAACAGATGTTTCCGGGGGCATCCAGGGTGAGTCGGTCGGCTTTCACTATAGGCGTATAGTCAAAGTGGTACAGGCTGTCGCAAACATCGAAGGAGGTTGCAAAGCCGGACATGAACACCTTGATATCCTGGATGCCGCTGCCCAAAGTATCCACCACCAGCGCCGTGGCGCAGTTGGCCATATACAGGCGGACGTCAAACTGCTGGTCCTCCCCTTCCTTGATATCCATGGGAAGGCGGGCCGTGAAAAAGCCGGACTTGTGGGAGGGGATGGTATCCCTCACCTGCTGAACGATACGGGCGGTATGCGCACGCTCTGTGTTCTCGAAGGACAGGAGCTCGTTGTTGCCGATGTTGGCCAGAGCCAGGTGCATATACCTGCGTACAGGGATGTACAGTGTATAGCTGGATTGGTTGGCATTCATGATATGGGTTTCCTTGTGCAGCAGCGTGGAATCTTCCTCTACATCATAGAAATCCAAATCCACATCGTGGGCAAAGTCCGTGAAAATATCGCTCAGGTATGTCTTGATGGCGTTGGAAACCGTAACATCGGCTGCCATGGAAAGCTGAGTCTGGAGCTCCGTGGTCATATTGGTGACCAGACGGAGCTCGTAGTTCAGCGTATAGTCGGTCTCGCAGT
>Ga0265298_10005384_pt1 | contig 16091 bp, 7 predicted proteins | sample AusTroGonzalo_MG_3_FD_193486 | JGI IMG/M metagenome (GOLD analysis project Ga0265298, IMG submission 193486) | Bovine rumen microbial communities from tropical cattle in Woodstock, Queensland, Australia - Gonzalo_01 | ecosystem: Host-associated > Mammals > Digestive system > Stomach > Rumen ... | reverse complement strand
AGGATAGATGACGGATTCGGACACCAGAAATATGAGCGCGGCAACCTTACCGTAAGCAGTCGCAGCAAACTTGCGCTGAAGGATTTCTCAATGTATGTATCTCCGTACGCCAAGTATTATGCAGATGAAAGCCGCTTCTATAGCAGTAACAACTATACATACGACGCATACAGCACCGTCTACAATCCCAATTCCCTGATTGTACGCGGTCAGATGCGCGCCGAGAACCAGACCATCAACCTCATGCTCTATAATGACCTTTGGCAGTTTGTGAGTTTCCCGTTCGATGTCAAGGTCAGCGACATAGTTCCCGTTGACTCCAAGACGCAGTGGGTTATCCGCAAGTATTCGGGTTATGAGCGTGCTCAGCAGAACTTTGACAACACATGGGTGAACCTGACAGCCGACAGCATTCTGTCTGCAGGCATCGGTTACATCATGAAGTGCTATAACAATGAGGCAAGCAAACATGACTATGTGGTTGATTTCACTGTCACTCCTATCAAGGAGTCGTTGACCCGCCAGTATCTGTTTACCAGCAGTGACCGTACGGTTCCGCTTGAGGAGAACTTGAGCGAATTTGAACAGAACCGTTCCTGGAACCTTATTGGCAATCCTTATCCATGCTACTTTGACTCTCGTTTCATGGATACCGATGCTCCTTTCATGGTCTGGGATTCATACAACCGTACTTATGTATCATTCAGTCCTATAGATGACAACTACATACTCAATCCCGGCGAAGCTTTCTTCATTCAGCGTCCTGTGGATATGGAGGGGCTGGTGTTCCTGCATGACGGCAGACAGACTTACCGCAATCCGAACAACCTGACTGTTGACCATGCTCCTTTGCGCGGTGATGTGGAGCGCACCGTAATTAACCTTACCCTGACATCGGATTCCTATTCTGACCGTACCCGCGTGGTGTTCAATGAGAATGCCATGATGGATTATGAGATGAGCCGTGATGCCGCCAAGTTTATGTCAGCTGAGAGCCCGGCACAGATATGGACTGAATGCAACGGTGTGCAGTACTCCATCAATGAGCGTCCTCAGGCCGGCGGAAAGGTTGCCGTAGCATTGCATTGCGGAAACAGCGGTTCTTACACGATAGGTATGGCTGAAAGCTCATATAAAGGCAGCGTATTCCTTGAAGACCGTCTGTACGGGACAATTACGGAACTGACTCCCGGTCAGGGCTACACGTTCCATGCTTCGGAGGGTAATGTCTCGGGACGTTTCTTTATTTCATTGACTTCTAATAATGATGCCACCAAGGTGAGCGCTCCTGCCGGTTCTGATACTGAATCCGGTTATTACAATATTGCCGGACAGCCCGTTGACGGAACTCACGACGGTATTGTAATCAAGCGTAACGGAACCAAGTCATTAAACAGATAAGACAATGAAGAGATATTTTATAATAATAATGGGATTGTTGCTCCCGCTTGTGGCTGTAGCGCAGACGGACAGTTATGATCCTATAAATCCGCCGGATCCCAGCTGGCCTGAACCGGATACCACCACTTATTATAAGGTAAGGTGTGTGGCCATCCCGGACGGAACAGGTTCGTTCTCGGGATATGGAGACCGTTTCAAAGGCGGACAGAGTGTCAGTGTGTACGCGTCGTCGCATGACAACTGCTACTTCAAATGCTGGATGGATGCCAACGGCAATGTGCTCACCAATGAAAAGACCTGGAGGTTTGTGATGCCGTACAGCGATGTTACCCTGTATGCTCTCTATGAGTATGACCCTTCCAGTCCCGGCAATCCTTACTTCAGCCGCGAATACCCTCTTACCCTGGCATGTGAACCTGAGGTGGCCGGTTCTTTCAATATCAAGTCCGGTACTATGATATTGGAGGGGACAACCCAGACCGTACAGGCTTACTGCAACAACGGGTTCAGATTTGTGCGTTGGGAGACATTTGACGGCGAGATACTTGGTACTGATGCAAGGCTGAGCATGCTGATGCCTTCACATGACTACAAGATCAGGGGCGTTTATGAGTATGTCCCGGCAAGTCCCGTGAATCCCGGAACCAACTCATGGGACGCCATTTCCGGACAGGCCATTGCGGATTACTTTACTCCCGGACGTCTGGATGCGGTTCTGAGGTCGTTGGTGGGTACCTACACAGCCCTTACGCATCTGATTGTTGACGGCCAGATAAACAGCAACGACTTTGGGTTCGTGAATACTTTCCCCAACCTGACTTCAGTAGACCTGAGCCGTGTGGCCGGAGTGAATGCCATGCCGAGTTACAGGTTTGACGGAAACTCCAATCTTAGGGAGATAGACGTTCCGTCATGCATATCTTCAATAGGAAACTATGCATTCCGTAACTGTGTCGCACTTAAGTCATTCAACTGCTACGCTACCGTACCTCCCGCTTTGGGAACGGATGTTTTCAGCGGAGTCCCGGATGACATGACGGTCTATGTGCCGGAATCATCGGTTGAACTGTATAAAGCCACTGATGGCTGGAACCTGTTCAACATAGAGGCGCTGCGGAGCAAGCTCTGCACATTGTATCTGAATCTGCCGGCGGAATGCAGTGACGGACGTTACAAGAACATGTCACTGGAGCTTGTAAACATCAAGAGCGGCCAGAAGTACAAGTATGTGATCACTGACCGTCTGAGCTATTCGTTCGGAACTCTGGTTCGCAACACTGTCTACAATGCCTATCTCAAGAACCTTTCGGGACAGATAATAGGTGAGTGTGACCTTATCACTGTAGTTGACAAGAACGTGACCGTGACAATGGAAGACCTTAAGATACCGCGTACGGTATCGGTCAAGGTTACGGAACCCGACGGGAACGATGTCACTTCACAGACCCCGGTCGTATGGACCGACGAATCCGGTACATATCTCCTGCAGGGGTCATCGCTGGCGTCACAGCTGGGCGGCCATAAAGTCAGTTACAGCATCACGCTGCCACAGACACTGGCAATGAAATATATTCAGCCTCAGGAAACCGAATATACCGTGATTGAAGGTGATAACAATATCGTTGTCCAACTGCAACCCATTCCTGAGTATAAGCTTAAGGGACAGGTGGTGAACAACATGACAGGACTTGGCATTCAGGGTGCTACGGTTGCTGTATCACAGACCATTGCCGGCAAGTATTCAAATGCCGTCAATGTCAAGACAGCATCGGACGGTTCATATGAGGTTGTTATCCATGGCGTGCCGTCGGATGTAACCGTATCGGCCAATGACTGCGTGAACGGAACATTCTCACTTGACGATGATGCATTTGCCAATGCAACAACTGGAGTGATAGACAAGGGCGTGATTTCATTGAAACCCATATCAGGTGTGGTTGTCAATGTCAAGTTCAGCTATACGCAGAGCGTTGCTGACGGCGAGACAGCCCAGACCCTGCCTTATTACACTGATTACAATAATGTTTCTTACAGTCTGTATGACAAGACACTGGGCAAGGAGATAACCTCATTCAGCGTTCAGTATCCGAGCATTGTGGTGCTGGAGGATGTAAAGACCGGCGATGAACTTGAGATTACATGCCGCAGCAAGTCTGCCATGTTCAGGGATATAAAGGTGAGCGGAACAGTGGATAAGGACAACCACCTTTCCGTTACCATTCCTGTTGTGGAACTGGGAGCCATAAAGGCCCGATTCCTTATCACTGACAATACCGCAGTTGAGGGAATCCTGTATGACAGCAAGGGCGTGCTGGTGTCACATGACACTTATAAGGGAAATGACTTGACATTCAGTAATCTTGCGGATGGCAGGTATACGCTTGTCACTATGGGACAGAGCCCGTTCTTCAACTCCATATTCTCTCTTGACAACCTGGCCGATGCCGGAATGACCGAGGGAGTTGATTACCTTAAGGATGTCCTGGATGTTGAGAGCGGCAGGATTACGGCTCTGCGCAATGTGGTGGTGCCGCTGTTCAATGAGTCCAAGTACTATTATACCGGCAAGAACACCTCATTCTCTGTGAACAGGGCAAACGTAATAGCCGGTAACTATCTGACATTGAGCGGAAAGATTGATTTCCTGGACTCATACAAGCAGAAAGTGACGGATATAGAGATGGTGGTCAAACTGCCTGAGAGCTGCAGTATGGTTGAGAAGTCAGTCATTGTAGGCAACAACCTGTCAACCTATGAGTATCGCGACAATACCGTGACAATCCCCATGGGTGAGAACTACACTGACCGAGTAAAGTTCTGCATCGTTCCTTCAGAGCGCGGTAACTTTACGCCCAATGCATTCGTAAGGTTCAAGCTGGATGACAGGACAATACTCCAGCCTATAGGCAATGCGGCCTATACCGTAACTGACGTTACGATATGGAGTGCCCCGCTCATCTCTTTGCCTGCCATCAGCATTGACGGTAATGCACCTTCACAGTCACAGGTGGTGGTTTATGACGGTCAGACCGTAATAGGTACCACCAAGGCTCTTGCCGACGGTTACTGGTCTCTGCAGACAGAGCTTAAGAACTGCACCAACCTCTCCATTCATGAGATCTGGGCGCAGGTTATTGCCCCGTCGGGATTCACGGATCAGACCGAAACCCGTTTTGTGGAGTATAATGAGGGTAGTATCCAGGCCAAGACGGTCGAGATGTCATTCTACAACTCGCTTCCCGGTGTAAACCGTACCATATGGGTGGAGTTTGACCTGGAGCATATCAAGGCCAGTGCTCCCAGTTACATGTTTGCCGGTGGTACAGATTTCGTGTTCAAGGCAGACCTTACCAACAATGATCCGGAGGTGGTGAACAGCTGTACAGTCCGTGTCTTTACAAACAACCATGAGTGGATTGAACTGCCGGCCCGTTACATACCCAATATGGACCGTTGGGTGGCTGTGGGTAAGTTCGATACCCGCACTATGCCGATAGGCGTACGCGTTGTGGTTGATTCAGATATATCTTCTGACATTGATTACAGCGAGTTTGTCGGCAATTATCAGGTGCCGCAGGCTGTAGAGGAGACAGTGGAGTATGTGGCTCAGTTGGAGGCCATGCCGGCCCAGGATGATGAATTCGTTCCGGCAGAGCCGGCCCAGGTTGCGGAGTCATTCGTATATGAGACGGTCCAGGAGGCCGTGGAGGAAATACAGGAGGTAGCCCAGGAACCCGTAGCTGTAACTATTGACAGGAGTGTTCCGTTGTTGAACAACTATGATTTCAATTACAACGGTTATGCCGGCGGTGAGTATTACTATTATGAGGTAGTTGCATCCTCCGTTGACATCCAGGAGGAATCAGTAGAGGATGTCATTGAGATGACTCCCACCGATGAAAACGCACAAAAGGTAATGATCTATGTGAATGAGGACGGATCATTCGTGGTGACTGACAGCAATACGGATAACGCATGGGGCATTGATGTCACTAAGGCTCCGGATGAAGATCAACCCACGCAGGGAGTCTCAAGAAGGGTTGCTCCCGGTCATGAGGGACGTATTGCCGAGACTCTGGTGGATACTCTCAAGAATGAGATAATGGTTCTTGAAGAAGCTGCCCATTACGTCAACAGTTACATCAAGCTTACAGGTGAGCCCATAAGGACTCAACTTGCATCCATCGATGTGTCTCTTAAGGATGCCAGGGATCTTACTGAGAATCTGGTGGCATACAAGGCTGCTCATCCTGAAGAGTCCGCCTCGATCGATGCCCAGCTGGATGTACTGTCATACAATGTAGCCCAACTCAAGAAGAACCGCTATGAATTAAGTACCGCCCTGAATGAGGTGAACAGCTACATAGGCATAGTCCGTGACCTGAACAGACTGATTTCATACGGCCATTATGCGATTGATGACGTGAATGACTGGCAGGTGTTCATAGACAGGATATTGCCTTGCGACGGTCTGGATGATCCCCAGGCACGTGCCCTTTACTGGATATCGGACAGCCTTAAGTTTAAGTACGGTCATCGCTACATCACTGTCTGTCATATTGCAGAGATGGCGGCATCGGTGGTGACCAGTGCAATAACTACACCTCAGGGAGTTCCTGTGCTCAGTATGGTCAAGGGTGCTGTTGGAGAATACCTGTCCAAGACTGCCGATCTTGTATATCGTGAGACAAAGGCTACATCACGCAACCGCATACGCAAGGCCAAGCGTGACAAGAACCGTTATATCAACTGCAACTATACGGTGCTTGAGGAGATAGAGGACAAGTGGGATTTCTCACTCCCGTATCCGGTTGTAGAGCCTATCATTGACCCGTCTGGATTTGTCTATGAGGGAGTTTCGAGCAACCGTATAGAAGGTGTGACCGCAACGGCATACTACAAGCATACGTATGAGGATATGTACGGTGACCTGCAGCAGGAGATCGTATTGTGGGATGCCTCCATGTACGGTCAGGAGAATCCTCTCTATACAGATGAACAGGGCATGTACCAATGGGATGTACCTCAGGGCGAATGGCAGGTCAAGTTTGAGAAGGAGGGCTATCAGACCGCCTACTCGGAGTGGCTGCCGGTTCCGCCTCCCCAGATGGATGTGAACATAGGTCTGGTACAGAACACCCAGCCCGAGGTCGTCAATGCCCGGGCTTTTGAGACTGACAAGTCCGGCAACAGCAGCATTGAACTGACATTCTCCAAGTATATGAAGCCTGAGACGCTGAATGGTGGAAACATATTCGTGAAAGGAGTAAGGAACGGTGTCCAGACTACTGTCACAGGACTGGAGTTTGCATATCCTGATATCGAGGCAGTGATTGAGGGCAGTGACGTGCAATACGCCAGGACCGTCAGCGTGGATGCCGGAAACCTGGACGGATATGATGAGGTTTATGTCATTGTCAACACGGATGTAGAGAGCTATTCAGGTATATGTATGGCTCAGACATATCAGCAGACACTTGACATAGAGAAAAAGCTGGTATCAATTGGAGCTGATTCAGTGGTATTCGTGGGATACGGCGAGAAGACTGTCCTTCATATCGGCGCTCTGCCGTCGGCCGCCGCTGCCGGCAAGAAGATCACTGTCAGGACAGAGTCTTCAATGATTGCCTCACTTGAAGGTTCGGCCCAGACTCTGGAACTGATACTGGATGCCGACGGTCAGGCTCAGTTTGAGGTCAGCGGTTCCCTGTTCGGTACCACGGCTATCAAATACCAGGTTCAGGGTGAGAATCTTACCGCAACCACAATGGTAAGCGTAGTGGATCCCGCCATGCTTGAGGAGGTTAAGGCTCCCAATGCATCCAGGATAAGCGGTACCTCGGTATTTGTGGGTCAGACCGTAACGCTCTCATGTGAGACAAGCAATGCTGTAATCTACTACACTCTTGACGGTTCATGCCCGTGCGAGTCAGAGAGCAGGATACAGTATAGCGGGCCTATATCCATAACAGATGATGTCTGCATCAAGGCTATGGCTGTGGGTATAAGCGGATTCGAGAGTCTTATAAGCGAGTTCAACTATTCTGTCCGTACATCGGGTGCTGTCATGAACCTGGAGGAGGGATGGAACTGGACATCACATGACCTGTCTGCATCGCTCAGTGCTGATGAACTGAAGGATGTGGCTGTGGCAATCCGTACCAAGGACGGTGAAACTGTCAAGACAGGAACTGACGAATGGAAGGATTCTGTTCCCGATGTTCAGGCCGTGAACCTTATCAAGGTCAAGGCCGGTTCAAACACTATGAAATCATTCCAGGGCGATCAGTTCAATCCGTCAAGTGTAACCGTAACATTGAACCGTGGCTGGAACTGGTTGGGCTATCCGTTGGATCAGGCTCTGGTGCTGACAGACGCTTTTGTCTATCTGAATGTTGAGGAGGGTGATTATATCTTTGGCCTTGACCAGGGATTTGCGGAGTTCGTGAATGGCAATTGGTCAGGTGACCTGAAAGTTCTCAAACCCGGACACGGTTACATGTACAAGTCCGTATCACAGAAGAGCTTTGTATATGGAAACGTGCAGACCCTGAATCCTGCAGCCGTTGAAGTTGACCTTATGCCGGCCAATATCCCATACAGCGTAAATGCTCATGCATATCCCGATATGATGGCTGTTACCGCATTGGTTATGGACGGTGACGAACAGGCTTCAGAAAGCAGATTCGTTATAGCGGCGTTTGCAGGAGATGAGTGCCGTGGCATAGGTAAGTATGTTGACGGAACAGTAAGGATCTCTGTTTATGGAGACAAGGCAGATGAACTGACTTTCAAGGCTATAGAGATAGAGACTGGCAAGGAGTTCTCCATAACGGAGAAGGCCGCGTTCACTCCCGATGTGATTGGATCACAGGCTTCACCTGTTGTGCTGAACTTTGATATTCCGTCGGGAGTAGAGAGTGTAGCCGGCAGCAGAGAGGCAAAGTCTGCATTCAACCTGAAGGGACAGATGGTTGATCCTGAGAGTGCCGGTGGCGGAATCTTTATCATAGACGGTTCACTGATACTGAAATGACAGATTCCTGATATTGAAGAAAGAGCCCCGGAAAATTTCCGGGGCTCTTTTGTATCACTTGAAAAGGATGTTTATAAGGTTGGGACGGCCTATGCGACGCAATTCTGAAATGAGGCGGTGGCGCTGCGCTGGGTCATACCAGAAAAAGAACTGGCGCTGAGCCTGCTTGTCACGCTCGGTACGGGCTGTAAATACAGGCTGCATGGTGTAGGGATTTATTCCCGTGTAGAAGATTTCAGTACTTAAGGTCATGGGTGTGGGCGTGAAGTCCTGAATCTGCTCCAGCTTGAAGTTAAGACGTTTGGTTATGACGGCAAGTTCCGCCATATCCTCTTCTGTACAACCGGGATGACTGCTTATGAAGTAGGGTATAAGCTGCTGTTTCAGATTGCAGTCGTGATTGACTTTGTCAAAAGTCTTCTTGAACTGCTCAAACTGTGTGAACGACGGCTTGCGCATAAGTTCCAGAACGGAGTCCGATGTGTGCTCCGGCGCCACTTTTAAGCGGCCGCTCACGTGCCGGCTTATCAGTTCACGGGCATATTCAATGTGTGATCTGTCGGCTTTGGGGTCGGGATCACGGTATTGGAGTATGTCATAGCGTATTCCGCTTCCTATACAGGTTTTCTTTATGCCTTTGACCTTATCTGCGTCACGGTAAAGTTGCGTCAAAGCTGTCAGGTCAGTGCTGAGATTGGGACAGACCTTGGGGGTAAGACAAGTGGGACGCTTGCATTTGGCGCATTTGGACTTGTCACGCCCGCCCGTACCGTACATGTTGGCCGATGGTCCTCCCAGATCCGATACATAACCCTTAAAGTCCTCCATCCGGGTTATCTGCTCAAGCTCCCTGATAATACTCTCCTTGCTGCGGCTTACTATCTGCTTGCCCTGATGGGCGGAGATTGTGCAGAACGAGCATCCTCCGTAACAGCCGCGGTGAATGGTCACCGAGTGGCGTATCATCTCATATGCGGGAATGCGCTTTCCGTTGTAACGCGGGTGGGGCAGACGGGTATAGGGCAGGTCATAGATTGCATCCAATTCCGGTGTGGTAAGCGGCGGATAGGGAGGGTTGACAACCACATAACGGTCTGCGATAGGCTGGATTATGCGGTGTGCCTCAATCATGTTTGACTCCTCTTCAATGATGCGGAAATTTGCGGCCTGGCTGCGTTTGTCTGAGAGACACTGCTCATGTGATGCCAATATCTTGTCATTGTCTGTAATGCCTCCGGGAACGTTATCCGTAAGGAATGCCACTTGAGGCATTGTCAGGATATCCTGGATGCGCCCCTCATTAATGGCATCAGCGAGAGCAACCGTCACTTTCTCACCCATTCCATAAGTAAGATAGTCAGCACCGCTCAGTTCAAGAATGTTGGGCAGCAGCTTGTCCTGCCAATAGTCATAATGGGTGAAACGGCGTAAGGATGCCTCTATTCCTCCCAAAACAACCGGTACATCAGGGAATAGTTTCTTTAATGCCTTTGTATATACTATTGAAGGGTATTCCGGACGTCCCGTGTGACGGCCGTCAGGTGTGTATGCATCTTCTGAACGCAGACGCTTGCCTGCGGTATAGTGGTTAACCATGGAGTCCATGGCTCCTGCCGATACCCCGAAAAAAAGACGTGGTGCGCCCAGCTTCTTAAAGTCACGCAGGTCATCCTGCCAGTTGGGCTGCGGGACAATGGCCACCTTGTAGCCGTGCGCTTCAAGGACACGCCCTATTACGGCACTGCCGAATGAGGGATGGTCCACATATGCGTCACCGCTGAAGAGTATTACGTCAAGCCGGTCCCAGCCCAGACGGTCACACTCCTTTTTGGTGGTAGGCAGCCATTGGTTCATTATGCGTTACTCTGCAGTTGCAGGTTCGGGGTTCTCTGAGTTCCACTTCTCATAGAGGGCAATCAGGTTGCGCAGTCCGAAAGCCTTCATGTCGCGGTGGTATATCACATCTATGCAGAGGTCAAGCAATGACTTGTCTGAACCCTGAGGTGTAGTGAGCAGTGAGCGTATGTTAAGCTTGAGCTTGTCAAGAGCCTGTTCTGTGACAATGCCACTGCTGTCTATCAGAAGCTGGAACAGTGAAAAACGGCGTATGGTTGCCAGATTCTCCCGGGACACGTTGATGCTGCGTGTTCCCGACTCATTTGCCTGAATAGTATACATAACTGATAGCTTTTATTTGTCTGTCAAGTATTTAAGTGCTGATTTCATAATGCGGTCACGTTCCTTGTCCTGTATGACACTCTCAAACGGGAATCCCAGAATGAGTGTGGCACATGTCCGGTCCTTGTACCCTACACCTGCAGTGAGACGGCTGTCTGTGTAAGTGAATAAGGTTGATGCCTGACCTACAGGAGAGATCACGTCGGGTTTGGTTACTCCATAACCGTCAGTGTTTGCGCTCCTGCGGATATCGGCTTTACTGCGCATACCCTTTATCCTGGTATCGGTGCGTGAAGGAAGCGGTCCTTCCCATCTGTAATGAAGCACTTGTGATGCAAAAGCCTCATCCTTAAGGTCCGATATCATATCGGCTCCCACGTATGATCCGCTACACAGCAGTCTGCCGCCTTTCTTAAGGTAGTCTGATATTGCATTCTGCATTGCCGACGGGAATGTGGAGTAATCCTTGTTGCATATGGTATCCTGCGCGGTGTGTTTCTGGAGCCCCAGGATAAGGTCAACCACCCGGTAGTCTGTAAGATTGACCTTTCCGTCCTGGACAGCCTCACGGCTGCATGAAACAAATGACCATCCGGCCTCGGATATGGAGCGTCCGTGAATTACCGGGTAGTCGAATGTGTTGCCGGCCAGGAGTGTTCCGTTCAGCGTCTCGTCACCTATACCCAGTGACATCTCCTCTTCAGAGTCTATTGAATCAATAGCGAAAATCTGCTGTGCACCGCCCAGAATTGGTGAACGCATATACTGCACACCAGGATCAGACAGGATGTCAAAACCCTGTGTGCTGTCAGTCCGTATGGACTCCGGGCCGCTCAGACGCTGGAATCCGTTAACTATCAGGACGGTGCCTTTGCTTTCTGATGATAAATATGCCGCCAGTGTCTCTGATGGCATACTCTCTCCGCCTTCATTCACCGCAGTCACCTTGAAACGATACATACGGTCTGGCAGTGGAGTGAAACTGTACGTGTTTTCACGCGTAAAAGTGCCGTCGTCAAATCCATTGTCATCATTGGCCGTATACACTATGTATCCTCCCGGGACGGCAGTAGGTTCAAGGCTGTCAGTCACTGCCTGCCATGAAAGTGACAATTGGCCGTTATCATTCTTTATGCAGAAATGATCTACCGGAAGCGGTTGTACCACATAGCTGCGGTCATGCATGAAACTCACATACCTGAGCAGGGATTTGTATATGGAGCGGGATGCCGTGAACCTGAAATTTGGATTCAGCGCCAGAGCCACATCACTGAAATTCTGGTGTGAGAGCAGTTCCAGCAGCATGGAGAGTATCTGCGGCTCGCGACTCTCGCAATAGTTCTTGTCCCATATGCCGCGATATATCCATTCACGTCCTATGGCCGGCGGCAGGTCACGTCTCAGACCGGACAGCACCATATCTGTCAGGTCGCGGCTTATGTCGCGCGAATGACCCTCTCCAAGCAGACCTTTGTTGAAATCAGTAGTGCAGATGCCGAGTGAACCGTAGAGAGTGTCACCATATGTGTAGCCGGCATCAGTATGCAGGGCAAAATAGAGTTCCAATGGTACGCCCAAGCCCGGATTGGCCTTGTTGAATATAGATCCTCCCGATACCCAGTTTGACATATACGGCCGTGTCCATATATCCTCGCGGTAATCATCATCACCGTCATATTTGCTGAATACGCTGTCCGGGGCACCCGCAAACCGGGTGTAGTAACGGGCTCCCATATTGTAGCGGGGGGCTGTCAGTTTGAGTCCTTCACGTTCCTCGACTGCCGTTCCGCCGCCAAACCGTACAGCGTCGGCATTTACCGTACCGTGCATCTGGCTGCTGTTATCCAGACTCACCATTCCCTGCGGGCTCTGTCCCTGCCTGAAATGGAATGTTCCCAAATAGACCCATGTGCCGCCACCCATCTGCTGGTTGACATGGAATGTCGTGGAACCGCCTGTATGGAAAACTATGTATCGGGCATCGTCTATGCTGGTTGAATCCGTCTGATATGTTACATAGACTGCATAATCGCCGTCTTGAGGAATATCGGGAATCCAGAATGCGGTGGACATGTTTATCCCGGGACCGTTTCCGGCTTGTGCGCTTCGGGTCTTTACCTGCAAGCTGTCAGGCAGGATGCGGATGGAATCTGCGGAATAACCTCCGGCCGTATGTCCGGTCCACGGACCGTCTTCCCTGTAATTGTCATCTCCACTTGATACAATTACGCCGTTTGTCTGCCAGTCGCGTTCACGTGCTGTATATACTATCGCACCGGCGTTTTCAAGCATCGGTATAAGGTAGGGGTAGGCGAATGACTGCGTGAGCAGGTCTTCACGGGTGCAATACAGCGGCGGGCGCTGCCATTCCCAGAGACTGTCCTCATTGTCATAGTAGAGGCCGTGACTTGGGGTGACCATCATGTGGATATTGGCAAGTCCCTTGGCGGGAGTGTAGATACGGCTCTCGTTCTGCACCCATGGCTTTCCGTCATAGGATGTCTCGTTCCAAAGATTTTTCTGGCTTATGGTATTTCTGGCCCAGTTTGGGATGAGCCGTTCTATTGTCTTGCCACCGGTATGTATCTCCAGACTGTATCGGCGGATATCCTGTGGAAGTGACTGGCGCAGACTGGCATATATGGAGTCCACCAGTTCAGGCCGGAACAGCTGATAGCTGAAGTTCTGGTTCAGGTATATATCCAGACGACGTCCGTTACGGCTTATGTCGGTGCGTTCCACCTTCAGGGTCTTAAGGTCAAACTCACCCTGATACTGCTCAAAATGTTTTTTGACGCTGGCGCGTATTGCCGCGTTGTCCGTCTGTGCCTTGAGGTTTATGACGGACAACATGACGGCCATTACGGCCATCAGGACATGAACGCGCCGGAACATGTATGATGCGGCTACCGGTCCTTACTTTTTTAGCTTGACAAGCTTGTCTATCACATCCGACATGCTTGCCTGAAAGTCTTTGATAAGCTTGCTGTAATACTGTTTGGCGTTGCCAGGCTCGGTGTGGTTGATGCGGGCAATGAAATCATTGTCTATGTGGAGCAGGTCTGCTATTATCTTGTCAGCCTCCTCCTGGTTTGTACCCGGAACCAGCTCCTTATATATGAGGCACTCGGTGAATATGTCACCTATTACATAACTGATGTCTCTCTTAAGATGTCTGCGACTTGCCATAGTTTTGCGTTTTAATGTTTACGCGAAAATAAGAATTAATTCTCAATTTTCAATTCTCAATTCTCAATTTATCACGCGGGAATTATGAAACTGATGGCGTGGGGTATGATTTCAACGTGGAAGTCGGTGCCGGGCAGCATCTCACCGTCCAGACAGAGCTCTATCTGCTTGTCGCTGTGAATATCGATACTCTTTGACTGGCGGTATATGAATTTCCGGCTGGCCTTGGGATCATCCAGATGGGTTCCTGCGGTGTAAAGCTTGAGCAGCCCCAGGAATTTGACAAGTGTGGCGGTCTTGCAGTAACCGACCTCAATCAGACCGTCGTCATTCTTGGCGCGGGGGGAGCATAGGAACTCGCCTCCCACGTGGTTGTTGTTGCCAAGGGTGCACAGGAGCATGCGTTTGCCGGGATTAAGTTCCTCACCGTCGGCCTTTACCTGTATGCGGTTGAACCGGCCGCAGAATATGGCCTTGACTATGCCCCACCGGTAGGGATTGCTCCAACCCTTGCGGCTCAGGCGGTTGGCAGTGGATGCAACTACCGAGTCAAACCCAAAGTTGCAGACGTTTATTGAGTAGCGGTCATCATTGACCTTAAGTATGTCAATCTTATGGGGGGTACCGTTGACCAGGTCACTGACACTGTGGAAATTCTTGCCTTCATAATATTTGATGAAATCGTTTCCGCTGCCATAGGCAAGTACGGCCAGATGCTTGTTTTCTGCTCCTACCATACCTGTGGCCACCTCATTTATGGTACCGTCGCCTCCGCATGCCACAAAGCATGTCTCCTGCTCTTTGTGGGCGGCACAGTATTCTCTGACAAACTCAGTAGCGCTTTTCTCGTTTGTGGTGCGGTAAATTTGGTAGTCAATGGTTTGTTCCAGATTATTGATGTCGGCCTGAATCCTGTCGGCGTTGCCGGCCTTGCTGGGCTCTGCGTTAATGATGAAACAGTAATGCATTGTGTCCTCTTTTTTTGTTTTCATTAGGTGCCGCGAATTTAATTAAAAGTTGTGAATTTCAACTCTAATTCATACCTTAGTGGCGACAAAACTTGTATGATATGAAGAAAATTATCCTTACAGCGTTTTTTGTCCTGTGTACGGCAGGAGTGGCTCGGGCTATCAAGCCTCTTGAAACCAAAGGTTTTGATATGTATGACAACAGTTTCAAGGTTGACCTTGTGTCTATAGGTTATCTGTCTCCTCAGATAGTGTGGGAGCATTACACCAATACCAGGTTCTCATACGGTATTTCCGCGCAGACCCATTTTATTAACCGCAGCACTTTTGTCAGGTCTCTTAATGAAGGTGATCCTGTGCCCGCAACTGTAAAGCTGGACGGAATAACCTATGACCTGGACTGGTCCAAACACCCTTCAAAATGGTATGCAGATGTAAATATGGAGGACGGAAAACATGAGGTTAAATGGGACCGCAAATATGTGGGCGTAATGGTATGCCCGGAGGGACGTCTCTATTTTGGACGTAAGCCCCACAGGGGATTCTATCTTGTGGGTAGGACCGATATCGGTATTTTCACTGAAACTTTCGTAGTCTCCAGATCCAGACTGTCATATGAACAGGAGGAAGCAATATACCAGCAGCGGAAAGATGAGGCACAGGCTGCGGGTCAGGATCCCAATTCAGTCTCAAAGACCATAGAGAACAGATGGCAGAAAGCCGGAACCGAGACGGGTGAAACTTTCTGTGCGCTGGGTGTTGGCGGCGGACTGGGATTCCAGGGCTGGTTCAAGAAAAACTCCCATTGGGGTTTTGACATAAACTGTTTCGCCAAGTCAGACTGGAAGTTTTCGGAGGATGATAATGTATGGGAATGGTTCTGGGGTGTGGGACTCCCGGTTGACTTCAACACCTCCATCATCTACCGATTCTAAAAACAGACAAATATTTGCAAGGGTGCGCATTTTTGACGAAATTTGCGCACCTATACTTTTTTAGAGAGGTATTTAAACAAATATACAATTCAAATGAGTACAAAAAGCGCATTACAGATTGCCCGCGCCGCTTATCAGCCCAAACTTCCCAAGGCTTTGCGCGGTGCTTTGAAGGCTGTAGAGGGTGAACCTACACAGTCAGTTGCTGACCAGGAAGAAGTAAAGAAGCTCTTCCCCAACACCTACGGTATGCCGTATCTAAAGTTCGAGCCGGCCGATGGCGCTCCTGCCAAGAAGACCCTGAACGCAGGTGTTATTTTGTCTGGCGGTCAGGCTCCCGGTGGTCACAATGTCATTGCCGGTCTGTTTGACGGACTTAAGAAG
>Ga0265298_10005383_pt1 | contig 16091 bp, 14 predicted proteins | sample AusTroGonzalo_MG_3_FD_193486 | JGI IMG/M metagenome (GOLD analysis project Ga0265298, IMG submission 193486) | Bovine rumen microbial communities from tropical cattle in Woodstock, Queensland, Australia - Gonzalo_01 | ecosystem: Host-associated > Mammals > Digestive system > Stomach > Rumen ... | reverse complement strand
GACACATACAGAATATCTGATGATTGTCTCAAGGAAGGCCGGCTAAGCCAGCAGTCCCAGCCGGGACAGCGCAAAGATAAACAGGAAGATCGTCGCGAGGGACGCCACGGTGCTTACAAACACCAGCTGCCCCGCCAGCTGTCCGTCCCCGCCCATGTTCTGGGCCATTGGATAGGAGGAGGTGGCCACGGGCGTTCCGAAGATCATCAGGATCAGGAAAAGCTCCACGCCCCGCAGGCCGATCAGATAAGCAAAGGCAACCATGACAACCGGCAGCAGGATCAGCCGGATAACCAGCACAACGCTGATTGTCCGGCTGTTTTTCTTCAGCTCCTCAAACTTCAGGTTCGCGCCGAGCACCACCAGGGCCAGCGTGGTCGCCAGGCTGGCCAGGGACGAAACCGGCGTGGCAATGAAACCCGGCAGCTTTATCTGCAGCAAATAGAAGAGCAGCCCGGCGACACACCCCTGCAGCAGCGGATTCTTTATAATGCCGAGCAGCAGCTGCTTCGGCCGGACTTTTCCGCCCTCCCGGAACAGTTCCAGCACGATAACCCCCGTCACGTTGAAGATGGATACCATGATCAGGATCATCATGCCGCAGACAGAAGACCTCTCCGCGCCGAAGACATAGGTGGTCAGCGGAATCCCGTAAATCACGAAATTGCTCCGGAAGATTCCCTGGATAACCACCCCGCGGCGCGGATTCTCCTTCACGATTTTCGGAACAACGATCACGAGCAGGATGACCAGCAATATGACGGACAGCGCGCCTGTGGCGATGAGTTTCAGGGACGGAAGGTTTTCAGGTTTGGCACCGTAAATGTTATTGAACATCAGGAACGGAAAGAAAGCCTTGAAGTTCAGCGTGTTCAGCCGGTCCATAAAGATCCTGTCGGTCAGCCCCAGGCGTACTGATAAAAACCCGATTCCCAGCAGGATCAGGAAAGGAGCCACCGCGTTGAAGGCGACCAGGAAGCTCTCAAACATCCTGCCTTTCTCCTTTTTTTATTTGATACTTTCCACTTTAATCGTGTTGGTGTTCCCCGGGTCGCCGTTAATCTGGCCGCCGGTCAGCACCACGTTGTCGCCCCTGTTCAGTGAAAACAGTTCCCGGGCAATCTTCAGGTCCTGCCAGAACATCACGTCAATGGATGTATAGTTTTCTGTCAGCACCGGCGTGACGCCCCAGGACAGATTCAGTTTCCGCCAGGCCCGTTCATCTGTTGTCGTGCCGATAATGTTCACCGGGCAGCGGAAGCGTGATACCATCCGGGCCGTACGTCCCGAGATGGAATTAACGACAATCGCCTTCGCGTTCACATCCACGGCCATGGAACATGCCGCGTGCGAAACCGCGTCCAGATTGCTGTGAATGGTAAACTCCATTGTGCGGAAGCGCTCCGCGTAATCGATTCCCGCCTCTGTAAACCGGGCTGTGTCCGCCATTGTCTGCACCGCCTGGACCGGGTATTTCCCCGCCGCGGTTTCACCGCTGAGCATAATGGCGGATGATCCGTCGTAAACAGCATTGGCCACATCCGAAATCTCTGCCCGGGTAGGCCGCGGATTCTGGATCATGCTCTCCAGCATCTCGGTTGCCGTGATCACCCGCTTGCCCAGCATCCTGCATTTACTGATCAGGTACTTCTGTAAAGCGGGCACTTCCATGAAAGGAATCTCCACGCCCAGATCCCCCCGGGCCACCATGATGCCGTCCGCCACTTCGCATATTTCGTCAATGTGGTCCACGCCGCTCCGGTTCTCAATCTTGGCGATGATGTCAATGTCCCTGCCGCCATGCTCATTCAGCAGGTCACGCATGGCCTGGACATCTTCCCGGGAGGAAACAAACGAAGCCGCCACAAAATCAATTCCGTTCTCAATGCCAAAGAGCAGATCGCTTATATCCTGCTCAGACAGGAAGTTCTGTTTCAGCACCTTGCCGGGGAAATTCATGCTCTTCCGGTCAGAGAGGACCCCTCCGTTCTGCACCCGGCAGATCACATCGTTTCCGGCAACCTCCTCCACCTTCAGGATGACCAGCCCGTTATTGATCAGCACGGTATCGCCCGGGAACAGTTCCTGTGTCAGATTGCCGTAAGTCACGGCAACCCGCGTTTCATCCCCCTGGACATCTTCCGTCGTCAGGATAAACAGGCTTCCGTCGCGGAGTGTAACGGGACCGTTCGCAAAAGTTTTGATCCGGTATTCCGGTCCTTTCGTATCCAGCATGATCGCCACAGGCAGATTCAGTTTTTCCCGGACAGAACGAATCAGCCGGATCCGTTCCAGATGCTGCTCCTGGGTGCCGTGGGAGAAATTCAACCGGGCCACATTCATCCCCGCCCGGCACATCGCTGCCAGTGTTTCCTCGTTTTCACAGGCCGGTCCGATGGTACAGATAATCTTCGTCTTTCTCAGCATACAATCTCCCTCCGTCTCTGGATCACTGATTGAAATATGAAAGTATTCAGAAAACCACTCTTCTCCTGTTTTATAACCTCAAACAGCCGCCCTGTCAATGCAGTCCGCTTTAATCCGGGAAAATCGGCAAGCGTCAGCCCTCTTTCCCACTGTCCGCATTGCTGGCCAGGATCCGCCAGAGCGTTGACCGGCTGATGCCCAGCTGCCTGGCCGTCCGGGACTGGTTTCCTTTGTTCTCCGTGAGCGTGCGCTCAATGATGTTCCGGTTTATTTCCTCCAGCGTCATCCCGCCGGAGGCAAGCCCGTCGGAACCGGCCGGCATTCTGCGGAACATGTTCCGCTCCCGCGCCAGGATTTCCGCGGTATCCGTACCGGATATATAGTGCCCGTCCGTTACCATGCACAATTCATGCAGCACATGCTTGAACTGGGCATAATTCCCCGGCCAGTCATAACGTGTCAGCATTTCCAGCGCCCCGGGTTCAAAACCGGAAACCTGTTTTCCCAGTTCCATATCCAGATTGGAAAGATAAATGCTGGCCAGGGCCGGGATTTCATCCCGGCGGTCGCGCAGGGAAGGCAGCTCAAGGGTCAGCGGCTCCAGCCGTGAGGAAAGCACACCGGCAAAGGAATGAAGGATCCTTCCTTCCTGCGCCGCGCACGCGAACAGAAGCCAGAGCCGGCGGGCCAGCCCGGTTTCCTCGATCAGCGAAAGCAGCGCCTGCTGCCGCTGGGAAGACAGCTCCTCCAGGTGATGGAAAAAGATCGTTGTCCTGGTAGTTCCAAGCGGAGAGGCATGGTTTTCCATCAGATAAGTCCAGCTCCGGTCATTCAGCCTGGCCCCGTCCACCGCAACCAGCGGATGGTTGCGCAGCTCACTGCGCAGATACAGCGCGCGGGCCACCTGTTCCCTGCCTGTGCCTTCCTCCCCGATGATCATCAGGGGATGAGAGGTGTTGGAAAACACCGACAGCCGCGATTCCAGCTCCCCCATTGATCCGCTGAGCGTAAAAAAGCTGCCGGACAAAAGCTGCTCGCATTCCGCCGCGTCATAAAACCGGATGCCCGGCTGGGCCGAACGCAGGGAGATTCGCGCAGGTTCATCGCGGAACAGATAAAGCAGCTCATCCCGAAGCTGAAAACGGGACCCGGTAATCGAGTGAAGCGTTGTCCCTTCCTGATGGTAAAACAGCAGCTCACGATTCTCCGGAATGGCGGAGATTCTCCTCCGCATCGCTGCCACAAGCCCGTCCGAAAACTTATCTGAAAAGGAATATACCACGTCTTTCTCCGCATTCAGCACAACGCATTGCTGCATGTTCTGCTGAAGCATGCTCCGAAGCAATGTGTTCTCATTTCTCATCCTGCGGAACAATCGTCCCTGCTGCACAGCCATTCCGATCGCCTGGTGCAGGCTCCGTTCCCCGGATGTGATCAGCAGCGCCTGGAAACCGGCTGCCCGGGCTGTGCGATGGGATACCGCGTCACAGATGACCGTATTGATCTGCTGCCGCCGCAGGCGCTCAAGCACGCCCGGTATTTCCTCCGGGCTGTGCACTGTCTCAATCGGTATTTTGAGTCTCAGCAGATTGCACAGGGTATGGGCATTCCCCGTCACGCCCGGAAAACCGACAACCGCCATCCTGTCCGTATAGTTTTCCGCCAGTTTAATGGTCCGAAGCACGTCATAGATCAGCACAGGAATTTCCACCACAGGAAGGTCTGTAATCTTCCGGATCATCTCTGCCGTACCGCCTCTGGAGAGAACCGCGTCATACAAGGCAATATCCTGGCTTTTCAGAATCTCGACTCCTTCCTGAAGATCACCGGTGAAAGCGTCCAGGCATACATCCGGAAAGCTTTCCGCGCTTCTCTTCAGGGACGCCGCCATCGCTTCGTAAGGCGCGATCGCAAGAATCCGAACCGAACCCACATCCCTTTTCTTCACGCGCTGCTCCCCCTCTTCTGTCCTCTGTTTTTTTGTCTGCGTTTTTCCTTATATTGTTATTGTATCATATTGAAACAGATTTTACACCAATAATTTCTTTATGTTTCATTATGACACACTTTTTTTGCTGATAAGTTCTCTTTTTTGTAAATATGTTTCATATTGGAACACATATGTCCGGGATTTGATTGTCGTTTGATCAAAAACCCTCTATCATGAGGTTAAACGAAACAAGATACCTGCCGGATTCCCGATGATTCCTGATAAAGGAGAGCCTATCGTGATCAGACTATTAATCATTGCCGATGATTTCACTGGCGGTCTGGATACAGGGGTTCAGTTTGCCTCCCGGGGTATTCCGACCTGTGTGCTGACCGACCCCGAGGAAGACTTTTCCGCTGCGGCCGGAGACTGTGAGGTTCTTGTCATCGTCGCTGAAACAAGGCACCTGCCGGCCACGGAGGCGTACGACGCTGTTTATCGCACAGCCCGGAAAGGCGCGGAGCTTGGGATCGGACACATCTACAAAAAAACAGACTCGGCGCTCCGCGGAAACATCGGTGCGGAACTGGCCGCAGTATTCCAGGCCTGCGGCGCCCCGGTCCTTCCTTTCATCCCCTCCCTGCCCGCAATGAACCGTATCACCCGCAACGGCATTCAGTATATCGACGGCGTTCCGGTTGCCCAGTCCGTCTTTGGCAAGGATCCCTTCGAGCCGGTTAAGGAATCGGATGTCACCCGCCTGATTTCCCTGCAGACCGACCTGCCCGTCGGCAAAGCGCCGGCGGATCAGGTAAGCCGGTGCAAAGGAATTGCCGTGATCGATTCCGCCAGCGAGGAAGATCTCCGGCAGGCGGGGCTGAGTCTCGGCAGGATTGAAAACCTGCGGGTTTCCGCGGGATGCGCCGGATTTGCTTCCGTGCTGCCCGATCTTCTTCATCTTTCCTCCCGCGGCATTCCGGAGCTTCCCGTACTCGACCGCGGGCTGTTTGTGCTGTGCGGCAGCGTCAATCCGATTACCCAAAGGCAGCTGGATTACGGCGAGAAGCACGGTTTCGTCCGGACCCACATCGCGCCGGAGGTCAAACTGCATCCGGAGATTTTCCGTTCTGAAGAAGGCAGGGCGATCCTCTCCGGCTGGAAAAAACAGATGGCCTCAGAAAACTGGATGATCCTGGACGCCAACGACACGGATCCCCGGAACATGGAAACGGCGGTCCGCGCGGCGGAAGAAGGGCTGTCCATAGAGGATGTCAGGCAGCGGATTTCCGAATCCCTGGGCATTATCCTGAGCGAACTGGCCGACACCCCGGCGGAAAGGACCCTGCTGATCACCGGCGGGGATACGCTCCTGAAAAGTATGAACCGGATGAAGGTTTTCAGAATGATGCCCCTCACAGAGGTATTCCCGGGCGTCGTCCTTTCCCGCGTCATCTTATGCGGCCGTTCCAGGTTTGTCATCACCAAATCCGGCGGGTTCGGAGAGGAAACCCTGCTGTCAGATGTGAAACGGCTGATTTCCGAAAAGAAATAAAACGAACAGACCATACAACAGACAAGGAGGAAGCTGACATGGACTATCCCCAGATTCCCGGACTGACCCCGGACGGACGTCTCTATCGGAACGCGGACATGAACACCCTGGAGTCCTTCCTGCCCAGCGGCGGTTATCCGACTGCCCATGCGCCGGCCTTGCTGGAGCTGCCTGACGGGGCTCTGCTCTGCTGCTGGTTCGCGGGAACCTATGAAGGCAGCGCGGACATCCGCATTATCTGTTCCAGGCTGGAAAAAGACGGCGGCAAATGGTCTGATCCGGTTGACATTTCCGGAGACCCGGAAAGAAGCGAGCAGAACCCTTCCCTTTTCGCGGGAAACGACGGAGCCGTCTGGGCTGTCTATACTGCGCAGAAAGACCGCCAGGCCGGCAAGGACAACATGCAGTACACCTCCCAGATCCGTGTCCAGAAAAGCACAGACGGCGGAAAAACCTGGGGGCCCTATGAAACGCTCTTTGCCCGGGAAGGCAGTTTCTGCCGCCAGCCGATCCAGGTGCTCTCCAATGGCCGCTGGATCTTCGCCAACTGGCTGTGCACAGACAGCCCGGACGGCCTCAGCGGAGATCCCACCGCCCTTCAGATTTCAGATGATGAAGGAAAAACCTGGAGGCAGGTGGATATGCCGGGAAGCCGCGGCCGGGTCCACGCGAACGTTGTGGAACTGGAAAACGGGCACCTGGCGGCATTCATGCGGTCACGGGAAGCGGACTTTATCTACCGCAGCGAATCCGCCGACTGGGGGGACACCTGGTCCGTCCCGGTTCCGACGCCGCTGCCCAATAACAACAGTTCCATCAGCGCGGTGAAGCTGCAGAGCGGCAGGGTTGCCATCGCCTACAATCCCACCTGCACACCGGATCCGCAGCCGGGAAAAGCCGCCTGGCCCGGATTGCGCTGCCCGGTCGCTGTAGCGCTGAGTGAAGACGGCGGCCTGACCTTCCCCCTGATCCGCTGGATGGAGCGCGGCGAAGGCTTCATGGGTGAAGAAAACCGGACGAACAACCGCCAGTATGAGTATCCCTACCTGATGCAGGGCAAAGACGGCATGCTGCATCTCGCCTATGCGGCATATACCCGCGCAGGCATCAAGTATGTCCGGTTCAGCGAGGAAGACGTGATGGGCCGGAAACGTGAAAAAGTCGGCCTGTACAACCCCACGGCAGCCCAGACAAGATAAACGGAGGAAACGAAAAATGCTCACACGCTATAACCTGAAAATGCCCCGGGCGGTATACGGCGGAGAATCCGCCATGGACAACATCACGGATATTATTCGTTCGCTGGGCGCCAGGAAAGTTGCCATGTTCACGGATCCCGGAATTGAAAAAACCGGGCTGTTCGCCCTGCCGGAGGAAGCTGTCAAAGCCAGCGGCGCGGAATACTATGTGCTGGACGACCTGAAACCGGAACCTGATTATATGACCGTGCAGAAGCTGATCGACGACTTCAAGGCGCAGGGCGCCGATCTGATTGTCGCCTGCGGCGGCGGAAGCGTGATGGACGCGGCCAAGCTCGCCAGCGTTCTTGTCACGGACGAATACGGTGTGAAAGAGCTGCTGGACACTCCCGGGATGGCGAAAAAGTGCGTTCCGATCATCCTGATTCCCACCACCGCCGGCACCGGCGCCGAAGTGACGCCCAACGCCATTGTGGCAGTTCCGGAAAAAGAGCTGAAAGTCGGCATCGTGAACGACAACATGATCGCGGATTATGTGATTCTTGACGCCAGGATGATCAAGAACCTGCCCCGGAAGATCGCGGCTGCCACCGGCGTGGATGCCCTGGCCCACTGCATCGAGTGCTACACCAGCAAAAAAGCCAATCCGCTCAGCGACACCTTCGCGCTGCACGGCCTGGATCTGATCATCAATAATATCGAAGCCGCCTGTGACGATCCCGAAGCCATGGACGCAAAAAACGCCATGCAGATCGCGGCCTTCTACGGCGGCCTGGCAATCACCGCAAGCGGAACCACCGCGGTCCACGCCCTCTCCTATCCGCTGGGCGGCAAATATCATATCGCCCACGGCGTATCCAACGCCATCCTGCTGGTCCCGGTCATGAAATTCAACGAACCGGTCTGCAGAAAACGCTTTGCGGAATGCTACGACCGCTGCGCCCGGGACGGAAGCCGTTGCGAAACCGACGAGGAAAAGAGCGCCTGGATCATCCGTCGGCTGGATGAGATCGTTAAACATCTGGAGATTCCAACCAGTCTCAGCCGGGACTTCGGAGTACCGGCTGAGGATCTGGACGGACTGGTAAATGCCGGAATGCAGGTCACAAGGCTGCTGGTCAACAATATGCGGGAAGTCACACCGGAAGACGCCAGAAAGCTGTATCAAGCCGTTCTGTAAGGAGGAGAGCACATGAAAACAAGTGAGATCAAAGGCATTATCCCCCCGATTCTGACGCCGATGAATAATGATTTCGAACAAAGCGTCAACCACAACGAGCTGCGCAACCAGGTCGAGCGGCTGCTCAAAGGCGGCGTTCACGGACTCTTCCCGGTAGGAACCAACGGTGAAGCCTACATCCTCTCCCTGAAAGAAAAGGAAGCAGTCCTGGAAACGGTCATCGACCAGGTCAAAGGGCGGGTTCCCGTGTACGCCGGTACCGGCTGCATCTCCACGGCGGAAACGGTCCGCATGAGCAAGCTTGCGCAAAAGCTGGGCGCGGACGCCCTGTCCGTCATCACCCCCTTCTTCGCCGCCGCTTCACAGAAGGAGCTCTATGATCATTATGCGGCGGTTGCCAAAGCGGTGGATCTGCCCATCATCCTCTACAACATCCCGCCGAGAACCGGGAACAAGCTGCTGCCCGAAACCGTGCAGAAGCTCTGCCGGGATGTGGACAACATTGTCGGCGCCAAGGATTCCAGCGGGGACGTGGAAAACCTGAAGGCTTATATCCGCCTGACGAAGGAGCTTGATAAAGAGGTCGCGATCCTGGCCGGCAACGACGGCGCCATCCTGACCTGCCTGAAAGAAGGCGGCTCCGGCGGGATAGCCGGCCGCGCCAACATCTGGCCCAATGCCCTTGCCAGTATCTATGACCGTTTCGCTGCCGGAGACCTCGAAGGCGCGCAGCAGGCCCAGGACGCCATCGCGGCGCTTCAGGCCGTGTTTAAGTTCGGCAACCCGAACACCATCATCAAGAAAGCGGTCGCCCTGCTGGGGTATCCGGTCGGAGACTGCCGCGCCCCGTTCAATTATGTTCCGGAAGAAGGCATCGAAGCACTGAAACAGGTACTCGCTGACGTTGCGGCCAAAGGCCTGCACTAATGGAGGTGTCAACATGAGCTACAAACCCATCATCGGCATTACCATGGGAGACCCCGCGTCCATCGGCCCGGAAATCACCGTCAAAGCCCTGGCCCGGCCTGAAATGTATGACAGCTGCCGCCCGCTGGTTGTGGGGGACTCCTGCATGCTGGAAAAGGCAAAAAAGCTGGTCGGGCATGAGGAGATCAGGATCCATCCCGTTTCCGGTGTGCAGGACGCCCTGTTCACTCCCGGCACCATCGACGTATATGAAATGAACCTTGTCGATGCCGAAACCCTGCCGATCGGCCAGGTAAGCGTCGCGGCGGGCGAAGCCGCCTTCCAGTACGTGAAGAAGGTCATTGAGCTGGCCAACGCCGATGAAATTGACGGTACGGTTACCAACGCGCTGAACAAGGAAGCCATCAACGTCGCCGGCCATCATTTCTCGGGGCATACCGAGATCTACGCGCATTTTACCGAAACAAAAAAGTACTGTATGATGCTGGCTCATCAGAATATGCGCGTCACCCATGTTTCAACACACGTTTCTTTGCGCGAGGCCTGTAATCGTGTAAAGAAAGACCGTGTTTTGGATGTTATCCGCATGTCACACGCGGCATGCAAGGACTTAGGGATCGAAAACCCGAGGGTCGCGGTTGCCGGTCTGAACCCGCACTGCGGAGAAAACGGGCTCTTCGGTGACGAGGAGATCAAAGAGATCACCCCGGCCATTGAAGCGGCACGCGCGGAAGGAATTGACGCAAGCGGTCCCTTCCCCCCGGACTCGGTCTTCTCCAAGCTGCGCGGTGGATGGTATGACATCGTCGTGTGCATGTATCACGACCAGGGCCATATTCCGCTGAAGGTGGTAGGTTTTGTCTACAACCAGGAAGCGGGAAAATGGGATGCCGTGGAAGGCATCAACCTGACCCTCGGCCTGCCCATTGTGCGCGTGTCCGTGGATCACGGCACCGCCTTTGACCAGGCCGGCACGGGAATGGCCAACGAACTGAGCCTAATGAATGCCATCGACTATGCCATTCGCCTGTCCAGAAGCCGCAAGGCAAGAAAAGCGGAGTAATCTTCGCTCTCCGGTGTTAAACAAACAAATTTTAGGAGGAAACAACAATGAAAAAGCTTATCGCTCTCGCTCTTGTTCTCTGCATGATGCTGACCGGCGCCGCCTTCGCTGAGGAGCTGCTGATCGGCACCCAGGAAACCGGCACCGCCGGATACACCTACGCCACCGCTATTATGCAGTGCATCCAGACCGTGGACGGATATTCCGTGTCCCTGGTTTCCAACTCTTCCGGCAACGTTTCTTCCCCTGTCCTGATCCAGGAAGGTGAATGCGACATCACCGTGTCCAACTCCGCTCCCGCGCTGTGGGCTGCCACCACCGGTATCGAATCCGCCGGTATCCCGGTATGCCCCGATGTGCGCTGCATCGCCGGCGGCCTGGGCAAGGACTTCATCAACGTAATGTTCACCCAGAGCTTCGTGGACAAAACCGGCATCAAGACCATCGAAGAGCTGGTTGAGAAGCAGGAGACCGTCCGTCTGATCATCAAGAAGAACGGTTCCTTCGGCGAGCTGGCCGCGGAACGCGTATTCGGCGTGTTCGGTGTCGACATCAACAATCCGCCTGCCTGGCTGACCGTGGAGAAGACCTCCGGCGGCGCCATCAAGGACGGCCTGAGTGACGACAACTACGACCTGACCATCGACCATATCGGCGCCGGCCAGGCCAACACCACCGAGCTGTGCCTGAACCATGCCATGTATGATGTGCAGCTGAGCGACGAAACCCTGGCCGCGCTGTGCGAGCAGGGCTATGACTACGTGACCGTTCCCGCCGGCACCTGGAAGGGCCAGGATGTCGAGATCAAGACCGTCGGCTCCCAGCAGTGCATCATCGTATCCGCTGATATGGATGAAGAAGTGGCTTACCAGATCACCAAAGCTCTGTGCGAAAACCGCGATATCCTGGTGAACACCTCTGCCGTGCTGGCCAACTTCAACCCCGAAGTGGCCGGCTCCAAGGCCCTGACCGGCTGCGAACTGCATCCCGGCGCTGCCCGCTACTATCAGGAAATGGGCTACGCTGCCAACTGATCTGGATACATCACAGCGGAAACCGGACAGCCATGATCGCTGGGGCACAGTACAGGCCTGTGCCTCAGCCGTTTTGGGAGCGATGAATATTTCAGCAATCATGCTCCGTGCCGAACGGAGCCTGCATATATCCATCATCAGTCAACAGAGAGGAGAGTCTGACGAATGACAAAATCCATTCGCAGGACATGCGCAATCGGCATCACAATCCTGTTCATTCTGTTCCAGATGTATCTTGCGCTGGTCAAGCAGTTTACCCTGATGCTCCAGACGCCGATCCACATGTGTTTTGCCCTGGCGCTTGTATTCCTGTACAACCCCACCGACAAGAACTATCAGAAAAAGCTCCGCAAAAAGTGCGAGAAAGAAAACCGCACAGCCACCGAGCAGGAAAAGAACAAATATGCCTGGACCCATTGGGTGGACTTCGTGGTATATGCCGCCATCATCTTTGTGGTCATTTATACCATCCAGAACGTTGACCGCCTGGCCAGCTATGACATGGCCGTCCATAAACCTGTTACGATGGACTACATTGCCCTGGTCTGCGTGGTCGTCCTGCTTCTGGAAGCGGTCCGGCGCACACTGGGTTATATCCTTTTCTTCTTCATCATCGCTTTTATCGCCTATTCCTGGGCGTCCCCGTTCCTGCCGGCCGGCGTGTTCCGCACGGTAGCCACCGCCAAGAACAGGACCTTCGCCAAAATGCTGGAAAAGTTCACCGAAGGCATGATTATGGCGGAACAGGGCGTGTACGGCACGCCGCTGCAGACCTCCTGCACCAGCCTGTTCTACTTCATCCTGTTCGGCGCGTTCTTCTCTGAATGCGGCGGAGGCCAGCTGCTGATCGACGTAGGCATGAAGTTCTCCAACAAGTCTTCCGGCGGCCCGGCAAAAGCGGCGGTTATCTCCTCCGGCCTGATGGGCATGGTGTCCGGTTCCGCCGTGGCGAACGTCGCGACCACCGGCGTTATGACCATCCCCATGATGAAAAAGATCGGCTACGCTCCGGAAGAAGCCGGCGCGATCGAAGCCGTGGCTTCCACCGGCGGCCAGATCATGCCCCCGATCATGGGTATCGGCGCGTTCATCATGGCTGAACAGCTGGGCATCAACTACCTGACTGTCGCGGCGGATGCCATCATTCCCGCGGTTGCGTACTATTTCGGTGTTTTCGTGCTGGTGGACCGCCTGGCCAAGAAACGCGCCAGCCGCTCTGCCGCCTCCGAGGACATCAAGATCCAGGTGGACCGGAAAATCCTTCCGCGCCTGTACCTGCTGCTGCCGATCCTGGTGCTGATCCTTTCCATCCTGAACGGCTTCTCCCTGATGCGTTCCGGCATGTTCGGCATCTTCACCTGCCTGCTGTGCAACCTGGTCAGCCTGGTCATCGGACTGAAAAAGGGCGGCAACCTGAAGCGCGACATCGTCGAAGGCAACAAATCCTCTGATTTCGCAGGCCTGAAGCAGCTCTGGAAGTCCTGCCTGGACGGCGCGAAATCCGCTGCTGAAATCGCCGTTCCCACAGCCGCCTGCGGTATCATCATCAATGTCATGACCGCCCAGACCTCGCTGGCCACCAACCTGTCCGGCGTCATTGCAAGCCTGGGTATGTCAAGCCTGTTCCTGGCCATGCTGATCGCCATGGTCGGCTGTATGCTCCTGGGCATGGCGCTGCCTACCGTGGCAGCCTACCTGGTCGGTGTGACCCTGTTCGTTCCCACCATGCAGAAGCTGGGAATCACCCCCCTGGTCGCCAATATGTTCGTGTTCTACTACGGCATTATGGCCCAGATTACCCCGCCTGTCTGCGTAGCCTCCTACACCGCTGCCGGTATCGCTGACGGCGACGCCATGAAGACCGGAATACGCGGCATGCTGTTCGCGCTGGTGGGCTTCCTGGTTCCCTTCGTATTCGTCTACAATCCCGCCATCCTGCTGCAGGGCGACGTCCTGTCCATCGCGTGGGGCGGAGCACAGGTACTGGCCGCCACATTCTTCCTGGCCATCACCGTGTCCGGCTTCTTCAAGCGGAATATGAGCTGGTGGGAGCGCGCAGTCACCTTCGCCGCCGCCATCCTGCTGATGACGCCCGAAGTGATCACTTCGATTATCGGTATCGCGATCGGTGTGGGCGTGCTGCTGCTGGATGTGATCATCGGCAAAACCAGGAAAGCTCCCGCCTGATATCCCGATACATGAATAAAGGAAAGGAACCGGCTTATGGAATATGAACTGGCCCATGTGGGCATCAACGGACAGAATCCGGAAGAAGCCCGGGAAATCGCGTCCCTGTTTGCCGATATCTTCAACCTGCAGACCCGGGAAGGTAACAGTTCCACTTTCGCGGGAAACGCAGTGGAAGTCATGAGGACCCCTTTCCTGGGGCGGAACGGCCATATCGGCATGTATACTTCCGATTGCGAGGCAGCGGTCAAAGACCTGGAAAGCCGCGGTTATGAGGTGGATATGTCCACCGCGAAGTACAAACCGGACGGAACTCTCAACGCCGTGTATCTGAAGAAAGAAGTCGGCGGCTTCGCAGTCCATATCGTCCGGAAGCCCTGAACAGGAACAGATCCATAAAATATACTTCCGGTTTTTAAAAGAATCCATTATAATAGCGGGGTGCCAACAAACAGAAGGAGGGTACCCCGCTTTGAATTATGCTGAAGAGTCCCTGCGCCTGCACGGCGAATGGAAAGGAAAAATCGAAGTCGTTTCCCGCGTTCCTGTCAAAAGCAAAGACGATCTTTCGCTCGCCTATACGCCGGGCGTGGCCCAGCCGTGCCTGGAAATCCAGAAGGACTACGACAAATCCTTCACCCTGACCCGCCGGAGCAATCTGGTCGCTGTGATTACGGACGGCACAGCGGTGCTCGGCCTGGGCGATATCGGTCCGGAAGCGGGCATGCCGGTCATGGAGGGCAAGTGTGCCCTGTTCAAGTCCTTCGGTGACGTGGACGCATTCCCGATCTGCGTACGCAGCAAGGACGTGGATGAGATCGTACGCACCATCTACCTGATTTCCGGCAGCTTCGGCGGGATCAACCTGGAAGACATTGCCGCTCCCCGCTGTTTTGAGATCGAGCGCAGGCTGAAAGAAATCTGCGACATCCCGATCTTCCATGACGACCAGCACGGTACGGCCATCGTGGTAGGCGCGGCGCTTCTGAATGCCCTGAAAGTTGTCGGAAAGAAAATCGGGGATGTCCGTATCGTCATCAACGGCGCGGGCAGCGCAGGCATTGCCATTGCCTATCACATTATGGCGCTGGGCGTAAAGCACCTGAAGGTGGTTGACAGCCGCGGCGTTCTGAGCGATCCGGATCATCCCAATCCCGCCAAGGCAGAGATGGCGCGCATCACCAACCCGGAGGGCGTCTCCGGCGGACTTGCGGACGTAATGAAAGACGCGGACGTGTTCATCGGCGTCAGCGCTCCGCATGTCGTCAGCAAGGAAATGATCCGCTCCATGGCCGATAAACCCATCGTTCTCGCCATGGCGAACCCGACCCCGGAGATTGAGCCTTCCGACGCGCGGGAGGCCGGCGCCGCGGTCATCGGCACCGGGCGAAGCGATCATCCGAACCAGATCAACAACGTACTGGTCTTCCCTGGACTTTTCCGCGGAGCGCTGGACGTCAGGGCAAGGGATATTAACCAGCCCATGAAGCTGGCGGCTTCCTATGCGCTGTCAGAACTGGTCACAGACGATGAGCTGAACGATCAGTATATCATTCCCGCGCCGTTCGACCCGCGGGTCGGTCCGGCTGTCGCTAAAGCCGTTGCCCGGGCCGCGCGTGAAAGCGGCGTCGCCCGCGTCTGAAAGGAGCCGCGATCATGATCCGTCACATTGTCATGTTCAAAATCAAGGATGAGTTCAAAGATGAGATCCCCCGGCTGGTAAAAAATTTCTACGGCATGAAAGGAAAGATCGAAGGCATGGTGAGCCTGGAGGCCGGCGCGGATTTTCTGCACAGCGAAAGATCCTACGACCTGGCCCTGATCACCGAGTTTGAAACCCGGGAGGCTTTCGACGCCTACCAGACCCATCCGGTCCACATGCCGGTGAAAAAGCGCATGCATGAAGTACGCAGCGCTTCGGTCGCCTGCGACTATGAGATTCCTGATTAAAGAAGATTCTTCGCTTCGCTCAGAATGACACCAAAATGGAAAACTGCTCCGGGTTGTCCGGAGCAGTTTTGTTGTCGGATTTTTTATTCAACCGTGTAGGGCATCAAGGCGATGGCACGTGCGCGCTTGATGGCCTCGCTCAGCTGGCGCTGATGCTTGGCACAGTTGCCGCTCATCCGGCGGGGCAGGATTTTGCCGCGCTCATTGGTGAAGCGGCGCAGGCGGTTGATATCCTTGTAATCGATGTATTCGATCTTATCTACGCAGAAGCTGCAGACCTTCCGGCGGGGACGGCGTCCTCCGCGGGGCCGCGGCCTTCTTTCGCCACGATCTTCAGACATAGGGCTTTAACCTCCTTTTCGAGCGTTAGAACGGCAGCTCGTCGGTTTCCACAGCGGTGAAACCGGCTGCCTGGGTTTCTGCAGAGGGTGCAGGAGCAGTTGCAGGCGCTGAATAAGAACCCGTTTCTCCCTCACTCTTGGGCGTCAGGAATTCCACGTCATCCGCGTTCACTTCCAGGCTCGCCCGGGTTTCCCCTTCGGTGGTCTGGTAGGTTCTGACGCTGACGCTGCCGACAACGGCAACCATCTTGCCCTTGGAAAGGAACCTGGCACAATTCTCACCCAACTGACGCCACGCGGA
>Ga0265298_10005382_pt1 | contig 16095 bp, 15 predicted proteins | sample AusTroGonzalo_MG_3_FD_193486 | JGI IMG/M metagenome (GOLD analysis project Ga0265298, IMG submission 193486) | Bovine rumen microbial communities from tropical cattle in Woodstock, Queensland, Australia - Gonzalo_01 | ecosystem: Host-associated > Mammals > Digestive system > Stomach > Rumen ... | reverse complement strand
TTGTTCAAATGGGGATTCCTTACAATTCTCCCGAAGCCATAATTCTTGCAGAAAAAGTTATGGGCTTTATACAAAACATATCTCATAAAACATCGGAAGAAATTGCATTGAACAGAGGAGCTTTCCCTAACTTTAAACACAGTATTTATAAAAAAGGCAACCCTATAAGAAATGCAACAACCACAACAATTGCCCCGACGGGAACAATCGGTATAATTGCAAATGCTTCCGGCGGAATTGAACCTATATTTGCACTCGTTTATAAAAGAGCAAATTGTTTGGATAAAGCCGAAATGTTTGTTATAAACCCTTACTTTGAAAAAATTGCCAAAGAATTGGGCTTTTATTCACAGGAATTAATGGATAAAATAGCACAAGAGGGCACAATTAAACACATGGAAGAAATTCCCGAAAAAATAAGAAGAGTTTTTGTAACGGCTCACGATATATCACCTGAAGACCACATAAGAATGCAGGCTGCTTTCCAAAAATTTGTTGACAATGCAGTTTCAAAAACGGTAAATTTTGCACATTCGGCAACAAAAGAAGATGTAAGTAAAGCATATATGCTTTCATATAAATTAGGTTGTAAAGGTGTTACCGTTTACAGAGACGGCAGCAGAGACGAACAGGTTTTAAATTTGGCAGGCAGTTCTTCAAAAAATAACGAACCCAAAGCTGCCGAACCTGTTGAAAAAAAGCCGAGACAAAGACCTAAAAGAGTTACCGGAACAACTTTCTTAATGCATACAGGTTGCGGTAAAATGTATGTTACCGTAAACGAAGATAAAGAAGGTGCATTTGAAGTATTTACACAGCTTGGTAAAAGCGGCGGTTGCACGGCAACACAATCGGAAGCTATAGCAAGGCTTATTTCTTTGGCATTAAGGAACAGAGTTGACCAAGATAAAATAATACAACAATTAAAAGGAATAAGGTGTCCTTCACCTACACTTACCGAAAACGGTGCAATTTTATCATGTCCCGATGCAATAGCAAAAGCATTGGAATCTTATAAATCGGAAAAAGAAATGCCGAGTTTATTCAACGATAATAATAACCAAGCAAAGCAAGAACCAGAAAAGAAACATGAAGCAAAAGTATATCAATCTAAAGCTTCCGGAAATTCCGAAGGGACTTGCCCGCAATGCCCGGAATGCGGTGAAATGTTGGAATTTGCAGAAGGCTGTGTAGTTTGTAAATCATGCGGCTATTCGAAATGCTTTTAATATAGAAAAAGATGTATAAGTTTTTATTAAATTTTTTGTTCTTTATTATGTTGTTTTTTGTGTGCGGGTGTGAAAAGCAAGACGGAGCAAGCACAATATATAATTTTTACAAGGAATACACTGTAGCCTGTAACGACGGAAAACCGGATGACATATTGAAGCGATATTGCAGTAAAAAAATGTTGGCGGATTTGGATATTTTATATTCTTTCGACAGTGAAGAATCCGTTATAGTCGGAATAGATTACGATATTTTTTTTAATGCTCAAGATATTTTACCGCTTGAGAATTTGAAAGTTTTAAAGATTGAAAATAATTTATATTCTGTTATATGGGACGGAGTTGCCAAACCGATAAAAATAAAACTTGTAAAAGAAGACGGAAAATTTAAAATAGATGAACTTGATAGTTATAATTTTGAACAAGTAAAAAAATATGTCGAAGATTATTGGAAAAATAAAAAATCAATAAAATCTTAAATTTAAAGAGGAAATAAATGGTAAAATCTGACAAATGGATAAAACAAATGGCTATCGAGAAAAAAATGATAGAGCCTTTTGAACCGGAACAAGTAAGAAAAGGAATTTCTTACGGAACCTCATCTTATGGTTACGATTTTAGAGTATCCAACGAATTTAAAATAATGCAAAAAAAATCCGACGGAACATTTATTGACCCCAAAAAAATAGACCAGAATTTATTTCAAGATATAAAAGTTGCCGATTTTATAATACTTCAGCCTCAAATGGTTGCACTTGCAAGAACTGTGGAATATTTTAGAATTCCCAGAGATATTATTACCATAGCTTTCGGCAAATCCACTTATGCAAGGTGTGGAATTTTAGTTAATATTACACCTTTTGAACCGGAATGGGAAGGTTATGCAACAATTGCCATTTCCAACATAAGTTCGATGCCTGTAAAAATTTATGCAAATGAAGGTATAGGACAATTGTTGTTTTTAGGTTCAAGTGAAGTTTGCGAAGTTTCTTATGCCGATAAAAAAGGGAAATATCAGGCACAAAAAGCAATAACTACGGCTAAAATATAAATATGAATTTTTTAAAAAATATTCCCGAAAATTATAAGGTTATTATTGATAAAATTACAAAAGGTGCAAAAGAAAATAAATTTATTATATATGCCGTGGGCGGTTTTGTTCGAGATATATTTTTAAAAAGAATACCCAACGACCTTGATATAATGGTTGAAGGAAATAACGGCGGAATAGAATTTTCAAAATTACTTGCAGAAAAATTAAATTTGCATCAGCCCGTTATATTTGAAAGATTTGCCACTTCAAAATTGATTATCGATGAGCATGAAATTGAATTTATTATGCCGCGAAAGAATACTATGATGTAAATTCAAGAAATCCCGATACGGAAATAGGCACTTTGGAGCAGGATGCTTTAAGGCGGGATTTTACAATAAATGCACTGTTTTTAAGGCTAAACGATTTACAATTGCTTGATTTAACGGGTAAAGGGTTACAGGATATTCAAAATAAAATAATAAGAGTTACCGATGAAACTTCCGCAGATATAATATTCAGCCAAGACCCGTTAAGAATATTAAGAGCTGTCCGTCAAAGTTTACAGTTAAATTTTTCCATAGAAAAACAAACTTATCAAAGCATGAAAAATAATGCCGGCAGAATAACGATAGTATCCGGTGAAAGAATAAGAGATGAAATAAATAAAATGTTATTGACCGATACTCCGTCAAAAGCATTGTTAATGCTTGATGATTTAGGTTTGTTAGATATTATTTTACCGGAATTAAAACAAACTCAAAATATAGAACAACCGGCAAAATATCACGATAAAGATGTTTTTTGTCACATATTGGAAGTAACAGATAAAGTTGAGCCGAATTTATTATTAAGGGTAACCGCTTTATTACACGATATTGCCAAACCGCAAACAAAAACTGTTGTCGACGGTAAAATATCTTTTATAGGACATGAAAAACAAGGTGCTAAAATTGCAAAAAATATTTTAACAAGGTTAAAATATCCTGCGGATTTTATAAAGCATGTTTGTTTTTTAATAGAAAACCATTTATATCCGAAAATGTATCTTTCATCTTGGAAAGATACTTCCGTTAGAAAGTTTGCCGATAAAATAGGTGACAGTTTGGAACTTATTAAATTGCTTAATATGGCGGATTCCAAAAAATTTAACGGGGAACTTTTTGACAGAGTGAGCAAATTAAAAAGAAATAATATGTTAATGCCCGAAGAGGATTTATTTAACGGTAATGAGTTAATTAAAATTTTTGAACAGCCTGCGGGGCAATGGATAACGGAAGTTAAAAATTATATAAGGGAATTACAATTTGAAAACCCTAAAATAACAAAAGAACAGGTTATTGAAAAATTGGAAGATTGGATAATTAAAAGATTGGAAAAAGAAATACAGAAGATTAAAAATAAATAATATTTGAGGTATGGTGGTATAGAAGTATAACGACATAGATTGTCACAGAGCTAAAATCCTTCGCAATGATAAAAACGATGTTATTCCGTGCTTGACACGGAATCTATAAAAATAAAAAATTCTATTTGTTGTCATTGTGTTGATGTTTGGCGGTTTGTTGCATAGCAATTTAATGCCGTTATGTTGTTTCCATACATCCAGTCATCCATACATCTATACCTCAAAAATTTGTAAAACAAATTTTTCGGAGGTTTTATATGGACGAAAATAATTTTAATGATAATCAGGAAGAAGAAAGACCGGAAACTTACGATGTTACCGGGCTTATAATAGGTGCAGTAGCAGGTATTGTTTTGGCAGTACTTGGTATAACAAGTATTTTGATGGGAATTATAGAGGTATGTTTGTAGGGCTTGTTATAGGAACGATGATAAAAAAATAAATTAAAATATGGTAAAATTAATATTTAACAGATATAAACAAATAAATTAACAGAGGATAAATTTATGGAAAATTATGTTCGTCCTTTTTCATTATTTTCTCAGCAGGATATTTATCTTTTTAAAGAAGGCAGTCATTTTAATTTATATAATTTGCTCGGTTCACATATTGTAAATTATGAAGGTAAAGACGGTGTATATTTTGCCGTTTGGGCACCGAATGCAAAACATGTTTCGGTAATAGGTGATTTTAATTATTGGGATAAATTTTCACATCCTTTAAACCCAAGGGGTGACAGTTCCGGAATTTGGGAAGGTTTTATTCCTTACTTAAAACAGGGGGATATTTATAAATATTTTATTATTTCAAACCAAAACAATTACTCCGTTGAAAAATCCGACCCTTATGCATTTCATTGTGAAACACCTAAAAAAACAGGTTCAAAAGTTTGGGATATAAGTTATTCTTGGAATGATTCGGACTGGATGAAAACCCGTTATAAAAACAATGCTTTAACCGCACCTATGTCAATTTATGAAGTTCATTTAGGTTCTTGGAAAAGAAAATTCGACCAAAATAACAGAATGCTTACTTACAGGGAATTGGCAGACGAACTGACAAAATACTGCACGGATATGAATTTTACACATGTTGAATTTATGCCGGTTATGGAACATCCTTTTTACGGTTCGTGGGGGTATCAAATAACTGGATATTTTGCACCGACAAGCAGATACGGAACACCGCAGGATTTAATGTATTTGATAGACCGCTTACATCAGGCAGGTATAGGTGTTATTATGGATTGGGTTCCGTCTCATTTTCCGATGGACCAGCACGGGCTTAGTTTTTTTGACGGAACATATCTTTACGAACATTCGGATAAAAGGTTAGGTTTTCATCCCGACTGGAAAAGTGCAATTTTTAATTACGGAAGAAATGAAGTTAAAAATTTCTTAATATCGTCTGCATTATTTTGGCTTAATAAATATCATATTGACGGAATAAGGGTAGATGCGGTTGCTTCAATGTTATATTTGGATTATTCAAGGAAACAAGGTGAGTGGTTACCCAATAAATACGGGGGAAAAGAAAATATTGATGCAATAGAATTTTTAAAAAGATTGAACTATGTAGTTTATGAAAACCATAACGATGTTCAAATGATAGCCGAAGAATCTACCGCATGGCCTATGGTATCAAAGCCGACTTATATAGGCGGATTGGGGTTCGGTTTTAAATGGAATATGGGCTGGATGAACGATACTTTAAGATATTTCAAAACAGACCCGCTTTTTAGAAAATATAATCACAACACTTTAACTTTCAGTTTGTTATATTCGTTCAGCGAGAATTTTGTGTTACCTTTTTCTCATGACGAAGTAACACAAGGAAAAGGTTCTTTAATAGGTAAAATGCCCGGAGATGAATGGCAAAAATTTGCAAATTTAAGGCTGTTAATCGGTTATATGTACGGACATCCGGGGAAAAAGTTATTATTTATGGGCAGTGAATTCGGGCAGGTTCGCGAATGGAACCACGACGAAAGTTTGGAGTGGTATGTTTTAAAATATTGGCAACATTCCGGAATGCAAAATTGGGTAAGAGATATAAACAAATTTTATAAAACACAAAAACCTTTATTTGAAGATGACAACAGTTGGAACGGTTTTGAATGGATAGACTGCAAAGATTCCGATAATTCCGTTTTGAGTTTTTTAAGAAAATCTCCGTCAACGGGAGAAATGATACTTTGTGTTTACAATTTTAATCCAGTTCCGAAATACAATTATAAAGTCGGTGTTCCCAAAAACGGAGTTTGGAAAGAAATTTTAAACAGTGATTCAACAGTTTATTTCGGCAGCAATATAGGGAATTTAGGAGAAGTTAAAACTTTTGACTATTCCACACATTCAAGGCCGTATACCATAGAAATAGCATTACCGCCGTTAGCTTCTGTATTTTTTAAATTCGAAGGAACAGTTAAAACAGAAATAGAAAATAAAGAAAAGTAATTTTAATTTGTTTACTTTATATATCTTAAATAGTATAATGTCACACTAAATAAAAATTTAAAATAGGAGTTAAAAATGCAAGATTTAAAAAGAGTAGATTCGGAAATTGCAAATATCATAGAGGAAGAACATCAAAGACAAGAAAACAACATTGAACTTATTGCCTCTGAAAACCACACATCAAAAGCGGTTATGCAGGCACAGGGTTCTGTTTTAACAAATAAATATGCAGAAGGCTATCCGGGAAGAAGATACTACGGCGGATGCGAATTTGTAGATAAAGTTGAAACTTTGGCAATAGAAAGAGCAAAACAACTTTTCGGTTGTCAATTTGTAAATGTTCAACCTCATTCCGGTGCACAGGCAAATATGGCTGTGTTTTTGGCACTTCTTCAACCGGGTGATACCGTAATGGGTATGAGTTTAGACCACGGCGGACATTTGTCGCACGGACATTCAATGAATTTTTCCGGGAAATATTTTAAAATTGTTCCTTATACCGTTAATAAAGAAACAGAAGTTATAGACTATGACAATATGGAAAAATTAGCAAAAGAAAACAAACCCAAATTAATTGTCACCGGTGCAAGTGCATATTCAAGAATATGGGATTGGAAAAGAATAAGAGAAATTGCAGATTCCGTAGGTGCATTGCTTATGGCAGATATTGCACATTATGCAGGGCTTGTCGCTGCAGGCATTTACCCTTCACCTGTTCCTTATGCAGATGTAGTTACAACAACAACTCATAAAACTTTAAGGGGACCTAGAGGCGGTATTATTATGTGCAACAATCCCGATTTGGCAAAAAAAATAAATTCCGCAGTTTTCCCCGGTGTTCAAGGCGGACCTTTAATGCATGTAATAGCCGCAAAAGCAGTTGCCTTTAAAGAAGCTTTGGAACCTTCCTTTAAAGAATATCAAAAACAAGTTACATTGAATGCAAAAAAATTTGCGGAAGTGTTGGCTGAAGGCGGCTTAAGAATAGTTTCCGGCGGAACCGATTGCCACATGTTTTTAGTAGATTTAAGACCTTTAAATGTTTCCGGTAAAGATGCACAAATTAATTTGGAAAAAGCAGGAATAACCGCAAATAAAAACACAATACCTTATGACCCTGCAAAACCGATGATTGCTTCAGGTATCAGAATAGGAACACCTGCTATAACAACAAGAGGGATGAAAGAAAACGAAGTTACAAAAATTGCAAATTGGATAATAAAAGTATTAAAAAATATTAATAACGAAGAAGTTATAGCAGAAGTAAAAAAAGAAGTTGCTGCTTTATGTAAAGAATTCCCGGTATATTAAATTTTTTATAATATTTATGATTGTTCAGTTGTTGCTTTCTTTTTTTACAAATAACATCGGAAAGACAATATCGCTAAAACAACAGGGTAACCATACGGCTATAAATAAAAATATAAATATCGCAAAATAAGGAATTGTTTCCGCATTTTTATTTATAGCCATAATTATATGAAATAAAGATGCCCAAGTACTTATCAATACATGTGAAGCATGCGGGAACTTTGTTATCGGATAAAAATAAGCAATTATTATTGCCGCAAATGCAACTGGGTTTACAAAATACCATTTTTCTATAAAACCTATATGTGCATGCCTTTGAGGCATATCAAGCAAAGCTTCTCCCCAATATGGAATAAGAGAGTCACTTAAAGTTCCTATGGTAATAGAACCCACATAACCTACAATTAAAACTTTTATAAATTTTATAACATTATTTTTATCGTTATTATATTTCTTATAAATTGCAGCCGTTACCATAGCACTTAAAAAAATATGTAAAGGGTGAAAAATATAAAATAAGGTATGAGCCGTTTCGTGCTCCATATTTTTAAAAAGCATCATTAAAATAATTCCAGTTAATGCTCCGAATAATGTAAAAGGATAATGTTCTTTAAGTTCGTCTAACATATTTTTTAACATTGTCTATCTCCGTAAGTAAAAATAATTTAAATGAATTGTTCAAGTTCCGTAAAAAACTCCGTTGCTTTGACGGGGAAAAAATAATCCGTTATTTGGTGGGTAAAAGCAGATTCCAAAGTATTTATTTCTATTATTTTGGCACCTGATTTTTGTGCCGTAAAAGGTATATAACATGCAGGCATAACCTGCCCTGCCGTTCCGACTATAATTACCAAATCCGTTTTGTTTGCAATTAAATCAGAATCATTATAATTTTTTCTACCTATGCCCTCTCCGTAAAAAACAAAATCGGGTTTTAATATTCCGCCACATGAACACCTTGGAATATCTTTTGATATATCGACATCTGAAAGTTTATATTTTGTTTTGCAGTCTATGCAAATTAATTCATTTATGGTTCCGTGAAACTCAATAACTTTTTTTGAACCGGCAGCTTGGTGAAGCCCGTCTATGTTTTGAGTAATTACCGCTTTTAAATATCCTAACTTTTCCAATTTAGCCAATACTTCATGAGCCTTATTAGGTTTTGCCTGTCCCATAGAATTGAAAAATATTTTTCTCATTTCTTCCCATGATTTTTTAGGGTTTGAATAGAAAAAACTTAATTCTATAAATTTAGGGTCGTATTTATTCCATAAACCGCCTGCTCCTGTAAAAGGAGGTATTCCACTTTCTACCGATATACCTGCCCCGGTAAAAGCTATTGCAAATTTTGATTGTTTTATTAAATCCGCTGCAATTTTAATATTATTCATAATAATACATTTTATAATATTTTTATAAAAATCCATAATTTTTATTTTTCTTATAAAAAATATTAAAATTTGGTATAATATTAAGATTATGAAACTTTGTTTTAAATTAAAAAAAATAAATGAAACAAACTATAGGGCATTTGTAAATAAAAAAAATGCTTCAATTATGAATAAATTTAAAGCTGTTGATTTTAAAAACAGATTTATATTTATTCCGCATTGTATGCGAAATACTGCCGTATGTAAAGCAAAAGATGCAGGTTGTTTTTATTTATGTGCAAAATGTAATGCTTGTAAAATAGGGCAAATTGTATCTTTTGCACAGACTTTAGGTTATGAAAAAATTTACATAATGAAAGGCGGTAAAGCAATACAGCAAATTATTGAAAAAGAAAATCCCAAAGCAATAGTAGGTATTGCTTGTTATTTTGAAGGTAAATTGGGAATAAAATTGGCCGATAAATATAAACTTCCGGTTCAGTTTATTCCTCTTACAAAAGACGGGTGTTCAAATACGGATGTGGATTTGGAAGAAGCAAAAAAAATAATAAGTTTAAAAGGATAATGCATCTATGGAAAAACTAAAATTCAGCGAACTTAATATAAGTCAGGAAATATTAAAAGCAGTTGCCGATATGGGCTTTGAAGAAGCAACACCGATACAATCGTTAGCTATTCCGAAAATGATTGAAGGCAGGGATGTTATCGGACAAGCACAAACAGGAACCGGAAAAACCGCAGCATTCGGTATTCCGATACTTGAAAAAATAAATCCTAAAAGTAAAAATACACAGGCCCTTATAATGTGTCCCACAAGAGAACTTGCCATTCAAGTTGCAGGTGAATTGCAGGCACTTGCAAAATATAAAAGAGGGATAAATATTGTTCCTATTTACGGCGGTCAGCCGATAACAAGACAAATGGCAGCACTTGCAAGAGGAACACAAATAGTAATAGGAACACCGGGTAGAATTATAGATCACATAGAAAGAAAAACTTTAAAACTTGAAAACACAAGTATAGTTGTTCTTGATGAAGCCGATGAAATGCTTGATATGGGTTTTATCGACGATATAGAATTGATACTTAAAGCATTACCGGAAGAAAGGCAAACCGTTTTTTTCTCGGCAACAATGCCTAAAGAATTTTTAAATTTAACTAAAAAATATCAAATTCAACCGGAAAACATAAAAGTAGTTCATGAAAAATTAACCGTTCCGTTAACGGAACAATTGTATTGCGAAGTTAGGGAACATCAAAAAGTTGAAGCTTTATCAAGATGTTTGGATATGTATTCACCGAAATTATCTTTAGTTTTTTGTAATACCAAGAAAAAAGTTGATGAGGTAACGGCACAACTGCAAACAAGAGGTTATTCCGCCGATGCAATTCACGGTGATATGAGCCAGGTACAAAGAGACAGAGTTATGAATAAATTCAGAAATTGTAAAATTGATATTCTTATTGCTACTGATGTTGCTGCCCGGGGAATAGATGTTGATGAAGTTGAAGCTGTATTTAATTATGACATTCCGCAGGATATAGAATCTTATGTTCACAGAATAGGTAGAACAGGCAGGGCAGGAAGAACAGGAAAGGCATTCAGCTTAATTTCCGGAAGAGATATTTATAAATTAAGAGACATTCAAAGATATACTAAAGTTTCAATTAAAAGGTTTCCCGTTCCGTCACTTGCCGATGTTGAAAATATAAGAATTTCATCTTTTATGGAAAAAATAAAAGAAAATTTAAAAAATGATACATCAGAAAAATATATTCCTAAAATCGAATCTTTGCTAACTGATAATATTACCTCAATAGATGTTGCTGCAACTTTATTTGAAATGATGTTAAAGGAAGAAAATTTGGAAAAACATAATGAAGATATTGATTTGAATGTTCACGAAACTTTTTTCCAAAATGACAGAAGGAAAAAAGCCGGAAACAAAAGCAGAAAGTTTGGTAATGCAAGGCAAGCCGGTATGACAAGATTGTTTATCAATATAGGCAAAAGTAAAAATATCCGTCCGGGTGATTTTGTTGGTGCAATTGCAGGGGAAACCGGTTTAAACGGTAGTGTTGTCGGCGGAATTGATATATTTGATAAATTTTCCTTTGTTGAAGTTCCAAAAGATGTTGCACAAAAAGTTATAGATGCTTTAAATAACAGCAATATAAAAGGTAACAAAGTAGTTGTTGAAAAAGCACAGGGGAGATAGTATGCCTTTATTTGAATATATTTGCAAAAAGTGTAATACGAAATTTGAAAAAATTGTTTTCTCGATAGACAAAGAAAAAGTCCAATGTCCTAAGTGTAAAAGTGAAGAAGTTGAAAAACAAATTTCATTATTTTCTTCGGGCGGTAATTCCGAAGGGTGTTCAGATGTTAGTTGCGGTTTAAATAAATCCGGCGGTTGCTGTTGCGGCGGACACTGCCACCACCATTAAAAACTGAGAGGTTTTAAAATGACTGAATTATTGGAATATTTTGGTATTAATACGGAGGATATTCGCAAAAATTGTATTATTTGTCAAAATTCGGATCAAAATTTATTCTCAAAATTAGGTCAATCAAAAACTTATAACGGTTTTTTTACCAAAATAAATAATTATGATAAAGTTACCGTCATATCAATAAAAAATAATTTTTTAGTCGGTGATATCGTTCTTTATTTAAAAGAAACAAAATGTGAAAATATTATTTTGTTCGGAAGTTGCGGCGGTTGTGAAGATGTTTTAATAGGTGAACATGTTGTAGTAAAAAAAGTTTTCAATTTTGAAAGCTTTTCGGAAATGCTTGAAATGAAAAGAAATCCCGATTCTTATTATCCTTCTACACCGTTATTAAACGATTATTTGTCAAAAACAAAATCTGTCGATATAAAACAGGTAAAATGTGTTACTACAAATTCAATAGTATTGGAAACTAAATATAAAGATTGGTTTCAAAAAAATAAAATAAATGTTGTTGATATGGAATGTTCTTCGGTTTTTTCGGCAGCTTCTTCAATAAATAAAAAGGCCATAGCGGTATTTTATGTTACCGACATTGTCGGTGAAAAAGAGCCTTTTGATAACAAACTTGAAACTGCGGAAAAAACAAGAATTGCCAAAGCAAGAAAAGATATTGCCGCATCAATTATAAATTTTATAAAAGATGAACAGCAAGAACTCATCTATTAAATCATTTGTTACTGAAAAATTTCCATTATTTGGGGTAAATAAAATAAGGGAAATTTCAAGGTTATTTTTTGAAATAAGTAAAAGAGATAATATAGCTTATGAAACAATTTATGAGTTATTAGAGTCTAACAGATATGAAGATATAAAAAAGCAGTTGTTAAATATCAGATATCCGAATGCTGTTAAAGTGACTCAAAAAAATAATTTTTATTTACCTGATGTAGACATTTATGATAAAAATAAAGTTGATTTTAAAAATATAAAGTTTGCTCCTAAAAATATTTTTTATACTAAAGATGTTTTAAATTCGCAACTTTTTGACAGAGTTAAAAATATTTATAAAAATGCAAACTTCAATGAAATAGAAAGTTTGAAAAGTTACTTGAAAGAAAATAAATTTTCAATACAAAAATATAATAACAGACGGGAAAATTTATTTTTAGTTAATGAAAAGTTTGATTTTTTTAAAAAGTGTCCATGTACAAAAAATGTAGTTTGTTGTAATTATTCTTTGATAAATATAGGTTTCGGTTGCCCTTACGATTGTGCTTATTGTTTTTTACAAGGCTATCAAAATGTTGCAGGAATTATACTTCCTGCAAATATTGAAGATTTTTTAACCGATGATAAAATTGTGCCCGTTAAAAATAATTTATTTGATAATGCAAGGGTAGGCAGCGGTGAATGGACGGATTCGTTGATCTTTGATGATATTACATTGTTTTCAAACAATATTGTAAATTTTTTTAAAAAAAGACCTGATATTGATTTTGAATTTAAAACAAAAAGTATTAATATAGAAAATTTGTTAAAATTGGGCGGAACAAAAAATATTGTTGTGGCATGGTCGGTAAATGCGGAGCAAATGATAAAAGAAAACGAATACTTAACACCTGGTTTACAAGCAAGGCTTAATGCAGCACAAAAATGTGTTCAAGCCGGTTTTAGTACGGCTTTTCATTTTGACCCTGTTATTTTGTATGAGGGATGTAAACAAGGTTATCAAAATGCCGTTGATACAATATTTGATTTTATAGATGAAAAATATATAAAATGGGTAAGTATCGGCTCTTTTAGAATGCCTGTTGAGTTAAAAAAGACAATAGAGAACAGATTTCCTGAAAATAAAATTCTTAACGGAGAATTGTTATTGGACGGAACCAAGTTAAGATATATTGAGCAACAACGAATAAATATTTATAAAATAATTGTTGAAAGAATAAAAAAATACAGTAGTAAAGTTAAAATTTATTTATGTATGGAAAACAGTTCCGTTTGGAACAAAGTTTTTTAAAGAGGTAAAAAAAATGAAAAAAACAAAATTGTATTTAGTGGTGGCAAGTATTATTTTTGGCGGATGTGTTTTTTCTTATGCGGCAGATGATTTGCCTGAAGGTTATTATTTTGAACCCGGAACGGTCAATTCCACAATGACCATTTCTCAGGAATTGGCAATGAAAAGGAAAAACGGAACATCGGAAGGTGAATATGACGATAAAAGTTTTCATTTCCCCGAAAAAGAAATAAAAAGAGGTTATAAATTGGCAGAAACTGGAAAATATCAGGAAGCACTAGTAATATTTAAGAAAAATATACAGCACGACGAAGAAGTTATGAAACAGGATAAATATACACTTGGTGATATTTATTATATTATGGGCTATTGTTACGGTAAATTAGGTAATAAAGCAAACTTAGAAAAATATTTTAAAAAATCTTTGGAAGTTTGGCCTGAATGTCAAACTCCTTTGTATGAGCTGGGTTTGTTTTATAAAAAAGAAGGTAGAATTGACGAAGCAATAGAAATTTGGGAAAGATTGTTAAAAATAAACGGTGCACATGATCTTGCTTTGTATGAAATGGGGCTTATCTATGAAGATAGAGGTTCTTTATGGCAGGCACAAGATTATTTCAAAGCTGCAGCACAGCTTGGTAACCCAGATGCCGAAGAAAAAGTAAAAGGTGAGGATTGGAATACCCGTAGCGATTTTTTTGGAGAAAATAAATAATGGAAATGGATAAAGTTTATAATGCAAAAACAGTAGAAGAAAAATGGGTAAAATATTGGATAGAAAATAAAACTTTCTCTTCAAAACCGGATAAAAATAAAAAAGCATTCACAATAGTTATACCGCCTCCTAATGTTACCGGTTCTTTGCACATGGGGCATGCATTAAATAATTCTTTGCAAGATGCAATTATCAGGTTTAAAAAAATGCAAGGTTATAATACATTGTGGGTTCCGGGAACCGACCATGGTGGAATTGCCACACAAAATGTCGTTGAAAAATTGCTTAAAAAAGAAGGTAAAACAAAATACGATTTCGGCAGGGAAAAATTTTTGGAAAAAATGTGGCAGTGGCGGCAAGAAACCGGTGATACCATATTGAACCAATTAAAAAAACTCGGTTGCGGGCTTGATTGGGACAGAACAAGGTTCACTATGGATGAGGCTTGTTCAAAAGCTGTTAAAAGAGCATTTAAACAATTTTATGATAAAGGTTTGATTTATAGAGGAAAAAGGTTAGTAAATTGGTGTCCCAGATGTAATACGGCATTGTCGGATATTGAAGTTGAATATACTCCGGAAAAAGGAAATTTGTGGTATATAAAATATCCTATAAAAGATTCAAATGACTTTTTAACCGTTGCAACTACCCGTCCTGAAACAATGATAGGTGATACTGCCGTTGCAGTTAACCCCAACGATGAAAGATATAAAAATATAGTCGGTAAAACGATAATACTTCCTTTAGTTAACAGAGAAATAAAAATAGTTGCCGACTACATTGTAGATATGCAGTTCGGAACAGGTGCGGTAAAAGTAACACCTGCACATGATGCCGTCGACTATGAAATAGCAAGAAGACATAATCTTGAAATACTTGAAGTTATAGATTCTAACGGTAATATGACCGATTTGGTTGAAAAATATAAAGGAATGCCTGCAAAAACAGCAAGGGAACAAATTGTTGCCGATTTACAGGAACAAGGTTTCCTTATAAAAACCGAAGATTATAATCATTCCGTTGGTAAATGTTATAGATGCGGTACGACTATAGAACCGATAATGTCGGAACAATGGTTTTTAAAAGTTGAGGAAATGTCAAAAAGAGCCTCACAAGCTGCAAAAGATGATAAAGTAAAGTTTTATCCTGCATCTTGGAAAAAACCTTATACTTTGTGGCTTGATAATTTGAGAGATTGGTGTATAAGCCGTCAAATTTGGTGGGGACACAGAATTCCCGTTTATTATTGTGTTGATGAAAACGGAAACAAAACAAATTGTCCGCCTATAGTTGAACAGGATACCCCTGCAAAGTGTCCTCATTGCGGTAACACACATTTGGTTCAGGATAACGATGTTTTGGATACATGGTTTTCTTCAGGTATGTGGCCGTTCAGTGTATTTAATTGGGGGCAAAATCCGGATAATGAAGAATTAAAATATTATTATCCGACGGGTGTTCTTGTAACAGGTCATGAAATTCTTTATTTGTGGGTTGCAAGAATGGTTCAAATGGGGCTTGAATTTTTAAACGATATTCCGTTTAGCGATGTGTTTATTCACGGTATTGTAAGAGATAAACACGGCTTAAAAATGTCAAAGTCAAAAGGTAATGTTATAAATCCTTTGGAAATTATGGACCAATTCGGAACCGATGCTTTAAGGTTTGCTTTGGCACAGTCGGCAGCACCTGGAAGAGATATGCAAATTTCAAATGATTCTTTCCTTGCAGCAAGAAATTTTGCAAACAAAATTTGGAATGCTTCAAGGTTCATTCTCATGAATAAGGGAGAACTCGAAATTTCCGATGAACCGCAAGTAAAAGAATTGTCCGATAAATGGATACTTAACGAATATAATCAAACAATAAAAACGGTAACAAGAGCATTTGAAGTTTACGATATAGATGTTGCTGCAAGAACACTTTACGATTTTATATGGACAAAATTTTGTGATTGGTATATAGAGCTTTCAAAAATAAGAATGACATCTGAAAATGCAGAAGAAAAAAAACAAGTATTATCTGTTCTTATATACATTTTGAAAGGAACAATAAAAATGCTTTCACCTATA
>Ga0265298_10005381_pt1 | contig 16095 bp, 9 predicted proteins | sample AusTroGonzalo_MG_3_FD_193486 | JGI IMG/M metagenome (GOLD analysis project Ga0265298, IMG submission 193486) | Bovine rumen microbial communities from tropical cattle in Woodstock, Queensland, Australia - Gonzalo_01 | ecosystem: Host-associated > Mammals > Digestive system > Stomach > Rumen ... | reverse complement strand
TACTTTGTGGCACGGGACGGCAAGGAAGAGAAGGATTATCATAAGTCGGATATCCTGGTTTCCGAGGTGACCTTCCTCAGTAATACCATCTACCTTACCCGGGTGGTGAATCCGCCGGGAAGTTCGGCTATCACGGATACCACGCCGGACTATATCTCTTACAAGGCGGAGGATACGAAGGGGAAAACCCTGGTGAAGAACCAGTACGATGATGTGGGTTATCAGCTGATCTTCCCGAGCTATATCTATATGACCTCTGTTCCGGAGCTGATCATCGCCAGAATGAGCGAGACGCCGGGAGCTGCAGCTTCGGTGGACGGAGCAGTGGATGCGGGAACGGTGTACCTGATCCGGGCAGGCGAGCTGATCGACCGCTCGAACCGGATAGGAACTCTGGTTAGGGAAGCTTCGGATCAGGGTGGAAATGTGATCACTCTTTCCGGAAGCATTCTTTACCGCAAAAAGACCGGTGTGCCGTATCTTACGGTAGCAGAAGAGGTGGAGTATATCAAGGCCAAAGAGGGAGAGGACGGCTATGTGGCCTGCCTTACCATGATCCTCCGGCATGCGGGAGTTGAGGCAGAGCAGGAAACTGTGAAGGATACCCTTGAGGATCCCGCCGTTGCAGGCAGCTGGGAGGAAGCTTTCCGGAAGCTTTCCGGCGGAGATGTGCGCGGGCTGAACCTTTCCGGTGCAGACCTGGATACCGCGATCCTGTTCCTGGGTGACGGTGTTCCCTTTGCTACAAAACTGGAAAACCGCTATGTTTTGGTGGTCAGCTTCAACTCCGACGCGATCCGCTACTATGATCCCCTGGCCGGCTACGAAGTCCGTACCGCACGAGGTGATTTCATGCGGAAATTACGCACCGCAGGAGACGAGTACTACACCTATATTAAGTAGTCAGGGTTACATAATCTGCCATATCTTGTGGGAAAAAGCGTTCTACAAAGATAGAAAATAAGAAACTGAAACAAAAAGAATCAGTTTTCACGGAAACTTCACAGATTTTACCCAAACTCGACATAATTAAGTAGTATATTGTAGACATTCCAATAAGGAATATACCTTCCCCCACATTTTTTCATACCTTAGAACCCGCTGATTGCCCGGCGGGTTCTTTGCATTTATAACGATTTTTTCAACCGGGCAATCAAGCGGGTTCGTTCTTGAATAAATAGCCACTGATTGCCCGGCGGGTTCTTTGTATTTAAAAACGATTTCTATCATCGGGCAATCAAGCGGGTTCTATTTTAAATCAAGCGGTTTTACGCCGCTTTTTTTGTTCTCTCACTTGTCTTCCCACAGGTTTTTCGGTGGAATAATCTCAGTGTATAGAGTATAATAATTTCTATGAGTGTTTTCACGGGATCCGCGTAAATACTGAAATCGGGGTGGCGTTTGTTTTGGGGCAGGAGGACATATGAATCAGGGGAAAAATGATCAGACAACAATGGAAATAAAGGACGGCAGAACGGAGTTTAGTTTGGACGATTTTGATGTGACGATCACATTTCGAAATCTCTGGGTTTACGGATATCTGCAGCCGTCTCAGGCGGAGCTTCGCCGGAAAACCAATCAGAGAATTTTCTCTGTTATCATTTACGATACACGGCTTCTTCCGACCATTTATCCGGATATGGAAAAAAGCTATGCCCAGCTTTCCTATATCGTAGGGAAAGATTTATACACTTATCCTTCGGAAAAGGAAAAACAGGCTGAGCTGGCGAAGGTTAGAGATTGTGTTGAAAAATTGGATGATCTGGTCCGGGGCACATATCCGGGGTATGGAATTATCCGGTATAAAGGGGATCAGTCAGTCGATAGAATTAAAGATATAGACTGGAGACTTAAGAACATTGCCGCAAATGCCCGGGAAGTTGTGGTTAATCTGAAGAAATACAATATCGAATGGGTCGTGGACAGGGACTGCTGGACCGATATGGTCACTGTCTCTCTCAGAGTATTCGGAGTGATACGGAAGACCTACGGCGTCGAGCTGAGAGAAGTGATGGTTCCGTGGAAGCGTGCCAATGACCTGAAGGAAGAAATCAAAGGGATTTTTCCGGAGGGAGTTCCGCCTTTTCCGCAGATTCCGAAGCTTGCCCTGCCGAAACTGGATTTAGAAAGTTTTCCGGCTCTTCTGGTTGAATCTACAATGAACCCCGGGAGGGATGAAAAAGAAGAATTAAATGCTGAAGAATTAAATGCTGAAGAATCAAATGCTGAAGAATCAAAAGCTGAAGAATCAGAAGCCGAAGAATTAAACTACGAAGAAATAAATGAAAATGAACCATCAGAAGAAAACTCGGACGGACATCCTGTTTTTGCAGATGAAGATTCGGAGTATAATGAGGAATCCGATTATGATGACGACAATGATTATCATCGGAAGAAGGATAAACGGGCCACATTGAGAAAAGCGGCGCTCCTGCGAAGAAAACGCAAAAAGCAATTTCTTGACCGGTGGGGGGAAGTGATCGAAAAGGAGGGACTGGACGGATTTATAAAGGAAGCGACGGAAGAAATCCGTTTTAAGCTGTCCGGTATCGATCAGATTGAGCTCACTGATCAGAATGTTAAGAGACTTGCTGAATTTTTGGCGTATTTTTACCGTACGGAGATTTTGGACGGATATAAGCTTCGGCGGGAGCAGCGCGGATATTATAATCTGATGATCATTACTCCGGATCCGGATATTGCTGAATGCGTATCTACCAGAGTGGCAGAAGTATTGGAATTCCCCCGGCATGGAAGCGGGCACTTTGTGGTTGCGGATTGGGAAGAGATTCTTGTGGCTATCCGGAGAAGGGGAGAGGTTGAAGCTGCTGTTCGAAAACTGGATGGAAACAGTGAACTCAGTCCGCAGGATTCCGAACAGATGTATCAGGCACTGGATGATCTGCTTTCAGGCTTGGCGGTAATGCTGATCAACCGTTGCAGAGCTATTCCCGAAGAGAATCCTGATTCTTCGGGAACCGGATCCGCTAAAGAAGAGAATAAGAATAACCGAGTTGCGGAAATACTGGGATGGAACGCGGTAATAAGGTATGCGGAAAGGCTGGAAGAAAGAGACCGCGGAGATCTGGCAGGGGCAATGCTCATCATTTCCGCCCATCCGGATGTGATCCGTAATTCGCTGAAGAAGAATACAGAACTGTACTACCGGGCATTCGGACATCGGGTGATCATCCCCGACAGAACATTGGAACAGGTGAAAGAACTCTGTTTTCGAAGGATCAGGGAAATTTCGATTCCGTTTTCTCCGGATTTTGAGGAGAAACTGTCGGATTATTTTGATGTGGTATATCCGAAGGCCGAGCTTCGGGGAATGCGATTTATTGAGGATCTGCGTGACCGGATCGTATCCCGGTACTGGAGCAGGGTGCCGGACGGGGAGAGTGTTATAGATGCGTCCTGTATCCCGCATTACCGGCAGAACGCAGACAGCCCGGATTCAATCCTTGGGCGGCTGAATGATATGATCGGTCTTGAGAAAGTAAAGGAAATGTTCCGATCAATCTATAAAGAAGAAGTTCTCCGGTTGCAGGAAAATGGGCTTAAGACGAGGCGGGACAGGCCGTTTCATATGATCTTTACCGGGAATCCGGGCACCGGAAAAACCACGGTGGCCAAGCTGGCAACGGACCTTTTCTTCGCAATGAACATCATTGAAAAGAAGAATCTGGTGGTGACGAATCCATCGGATTTTCAGTCGACATGGAGGAGCGGAACCAGGGATAAGGCAAGGAGTGTGATCCATAGTGCCTACGGCGGGGTTTTGTTTATTGACGAAGCATACGGGTTTCTGAACGGTGAGGAACGTGCGCAGGAAGCGCTGACGATCCTGATCCAGGAGATGGTGGATAACAGTGACCGGCTGATCGTGATCTTTGCCGGATACGAAAAGGAGATGGAGGAGTTCCTCAAGATGAATTCCGGCATAAAGAGCCGGATCGGAGATGATCATATCCTGCATTTTGATGACTTTTCCATGGAGGAACTGTATCAGATCCTGGAGCGGAAATGTGCTGCGGAAGGATTTGCACTGGATGACAGCGCCGTTGACCCGGTAAATACCTGTATCCGGGAAATGCGGACCAGGGCACATTTCGGAAATGCCAGAGAGATGGAAACCCTGTTTGACCGGCTGAAGAAAGCCTGGAATGAAGAGGCCTATGAGATCCGGATTCAAAAGGGGGAGAATCAGGAAGGCAGCCCCGAAAAGGTATTTTACGCAAGGCATGTGCTCAGCGTCATGCCGAAAAAGAGCACAAAAATGCTGGATGATCTGGTGGGGCTTAAGGTCATTAAGGAACAGCTGGAGGAGTTTGAGCAGCGCGAGGGATACCAGAAGGTGCTTCGGGAAAAGGGCGTTAAGGGACTGGAAACCTATTCCCGCCATATGATCTTCAAGGGGAATCCGGGAACGGGAAAAACCACGGTGGCGCGGCTGCTAGCGGATACCCTTTATTCCATCGGGACACTTTCCTCCAACCGGATCGTGATCGCGGAAAGAAAGGATCTGGTGGGTTCGCATGTGGGGGAGACGGCGCAACTGACCGGTGAGATCATCGAAAAGGCGAGAGGTGGAATACTCTTTATCGATGAAGCCTATTCCCTGACATCCGTTGAAGGAAGCAATGATTTCGGCCATGAGGCGATTGAAACACTGATCACCGCCATGGAGAAATACCGGGAGGATACCATTTTCATCTTTGCGGGTTACACCCGGGAAATGGACCGGTTTATCGAGAGTAATCCGGGAATACGGTCAAGGATCGGCTATACATTTTACTTTGAAGACTATACGGTGGATGAACTGATGGAGATCTTCGATCAGTCCATGGCGGATGCGGGATTCAAGGTAAATAAGCCGGCGCGGGACCGGGTGGCGGAGATCATGAATTATTTCCACTCAGTTCCCAACTTCGGAAACGGACGTTTCGTGGAGCATGTGATCAACCGGATCATCAATCACCGCGCAGGAAGAGACTATACAAAGAAGGCACAGGACATCTGCGCGAAGGATATTCCCGGAGTTGCGGATATCATTAAGACGGCACCGGACGGAATCCGGCTTTATGATCCGGCGAAGATCACGAAAGAGGAAAAGCTGCGGACGGCCATTCATGAGACAGGTCATGCCACGGTGATGTACCTTCTGGATAAGCGGGAGCTGCCGAAGAGTATCAGTGTTGTCAGTGAGGCGGAGAGCTACGGCAGAGTCTGGCTGAATACGGACCAGCGGGGAAGTATGACGGAGGAGGATCTGATCCATCACATCGCAGGGCTTCTGGGCGGGCGAAATGCAGAGAGAGTGCTTCTCGGAAGCAATGCCTCCGGCTGCTCGGAGGATTTCCGGCGGGCGAAGGAGATCGCAAAGCGCATGGTGGAAGATTATGCCATGGGCGAGCTGGGAGTAACAACGGATATGGATTTCTTAAAGAAGGCGGATGAGCTGGCGACAAAGGTGATAAGCGAAAATAAGACATTCATCCGGGAATTCGCCGAGGAACTTCTGGTAAAGCAGGAGATCAGTGGAGAGGAGTTTCGGAAGATGCTCCAGAAGAAGCTTCAGAAGAAGCAGTAGTTTTACCCGGGCTGTCTGTCCGGAGATTAAGGGGGTAACATGCAATACAGAAAAGATAAATACGGCAGGGATATCTCTGCGCTGGGTTTTGGCTGCATGCGTTTTACGAAAAAAGGCGCCGGGATCGATCTCGTAAAAGCAAACCGGGAGATCATGACCGCATATAAGGCGGGGGTGAATTATTATGATACGGCGTACCTTTACCCCGGAAGTGAGGTGGCCTTGGGAAAGATCCTGGAGAAGAATAAGATCCGGGATAAGGTATATATTGCAACCAAGCTGCCGCAGTATATGATCACCAGTATGAAGGCAGTGAACAAGTATTTCGATGAGCAGCTGACAAGGCTCCGCACCGATTATGTAGATTATTATCTTATGCATCATGTGACGGATGTTTCCATGTGGGAGAAGCTGAAGGATGTGGGAATCCTGGACTGGATCCGGGAGAAGAAGAAGTCGGGTGCTATCCGGAATATCGGCTTTTCCTATCACGGTAACACGGAGAACTTCCTTAAGGTGCTGAATGATTACGACTGGGATTTCTGTCAGATCCAGTATAATTATCTGGATGAGGTTTCCCAGGCCGGAGTAAAGGGTCTTAAGGCGGCTGCGGCAAAGGGGATTCCCGTGATCATCATGGAGCCTCTCCGCGGAGGAAAACTGGTGAATCTTCCGGAGCCGGCAAAGCGGCTGATCGCAAAGTACGGTAACGGCTGGTCTCCTGCAGAGCTGGGATTCCGCTGGCTGTACAATCAGCCTGAGGTGACCTGCGTCCTTTCAGGAATGAATTCCGTGGAAATGGTGAAGGAAAACTGCCGGGTGGCAGGAGAGGCCCTTCCCGGAAGCTTTACGCCCAGGGATTTCAAGCTGGTGGAAAAGGTAAAGCAGATCATCCGCTCCAGGGAGAAGGTGGGATGTACCGGCTGCAGGTACTGTATGCCCTGTCCCAAGGGTGTGGATATCCCCGGTGCATTTCGATGCTATAATCAGATGTTCATCGACGGAAAGACTTCCGGCCGGTTCGAGTATGCCCAGTCGGTGGGGCTTTCCGCGGAGCCGCCCTTCCCGAGTCAGTGTGTGGAATGCGGAGCCTGTGAACGTCACTGTCCGCAGGAGATTCCGATCCGCGAAAAACTGAAGGAGGCGGATAAGGCCCTGCGTCCTCTTCCGTTCAAGGTGGGGATCAATGTTGCCCGGAAGTTAATGTTCCGCAAGGCAAAGAAATAACCGGAGGTTGATATGGCAGAGAAGGAAAAAAGTGCGGGAAGCAGTGCGATCAAGGAAAAACCAAAGGAAAAGACAAAGGAACCGAAGCAGTATCAGGTGATAATGTTAAATGATGATTTTACCACCATGGAATTTGTGGTGGAGATCCTGATGGATATCTTCGGGAAAGATATGAAGTCGGCAACGGAACTGATGCTGCTGGTACACCGGACAGGCCGGGCTGCGGTAGGGATTTATCCCTACGATATCGCAAGTTCGAAGGTGGAGAAGGCGCTGGCCCGGGCAAAGCAAAATGGATTCCCCTTCCGCATGCTGGTGGAAGAAGCGTGACGGCGGGGGCTGGTACGGAATCATAAAGTAAGGCCGGAATCCGGTCTATAGTTGAGGAACAATATGGAAATATCAAAAGAAGTTATGGAGATCATCAGCTGGGCGGCAGGCTATGCCAAGATTAAGGGGCATGAGTTCGTCACGCCGGAAACCATTCTGCTGGGGCATTGCACGGATTTTACTTTCTGTCAGGCTTTTGAAAACTGCGGCGGAGATCTGGAAGTACTGAAGAAGGCGCTTTCCAACTATCTTTCCCAGTATGCCACGGGAAATACGGCAAATGATCCGGAGTTTTCCGTTGCGGCAAAAAAAGTGCTGGCCTTTGCGGAACTGCATCTTACCGCCAGCGGTAAGGATGTTCTGGAAATGAAACATATCCTCAGGTCCATCTGGCAGCTGAAGGAAAGCTATGCCGTGTATTATATGCGGGATCAGGGGGTGGATGAGGTTGACCTGCTCCGGGAGATTGCGGAGATCGAGGACGATCAGGAAAGCGAATATCTTCAGGATGATGATGAATGGGATATGGACGACGAGGAAGAGGAGGAAGAGGCGGAGATTGAGTTTGTTTTTGCCTCGGAAGCAAAGCCGGAAGGTGGAGATGAACCGCCGAATCTTCTCGAGCAGATGAAGCAACTGAAAAAGCGGCGTGATGCCGGAGAAGAGGATTATCCGGAGGGAGAGAATCCTTCGGCAAAACGGAACTATAAGGCATCAAAGATGAAAGACATGATCCCATGTCTCAATGAAACACTGCCCGATGAGGTTTTTCTGATCGGAAGAGAGGCGGAACTGGAACGGACGATCCAGGTGCTCTGCCGTAAGGAGAAGAATAATCCTCTGCATATCGGTGAGCCGGGTGTGGGGAAAACAGCCATCACCTACGGGCTGGTGGACCGGATCCGGCATGACGATGTACCGGAGCCCCTTCTGGGAGCCAGAGTATATGCGCTGAATATCGGTGGCTTGCTGGCAGGAACACAGTACCGGGGACAGTTTGAGGAGAAGTTTAAGAAAATGATGGACGCCATCGCACGGGATGAGCGGCCGATCATTTATGTGGATGAGATCCACAATCTGGTACGGGCCGGAGCGGTGGAAGGGGGATCTCTGGATCTTGCCAATATGCTGAAGCCCTACCTTGCGGACGGACACATCCGGTTCATCGGAGCGACCACATTTGACGAGTATAAAAAGCATTTTGAAAAGGACAGGAGCATGGTCCGGCGGTTCCAGAATATCGAGGTGAAGGAGCCATCTGTCTCGGAAACCGTGGAGATCCTGGAGGGGCTCAAGGATAGTTATGAGGAGTTCCATAATGTGACCTACGAAGAGGGAATCCTGGAATATATAGCCGGAATGAGTGCAAAGTTTATCAACGACCGGTTCCTTCCGGATAAGGCGATAGACATTCTGGATGAATCCGGGGCGTACCGCCGGCTGCACCCGGAAAAGAAGGCGGCGGCCGGAGAAGCCGGTAAAGTAGGTAAGGATGTGGTGAACGCCGTGCTTACCAGTATCTGCCGGGTTCCGGTGGAGTCCGTGGAATCGGAAGACGACGCAGGTCTGGAAACCTTAGAGGAGCGGATCCGTGGAAATGTATTCGGTCAGGACGAGGCGGTAAAGCAGGTGGTAAACGCCATCAAATTCTCCCGTGCCGGACTTTTAGAGGAAGGTAAGCCTTTGGCCAGCCTCCTTTTCGTGGGCCCGACGGGCGTCGGAAAGACAGAGATCGCCAAGTGTCTGGCGAAGGAGCTGGGCGTGAAGCTGGTTCGTTTTGATATGAGTGAGTACAGTACGGAGAGCACGGTGTCGAAGCTGATCGGTGCATCGGCCGGACTTGTGGGCTATGAGGAAGGCGGTCTTCTCACAGAGGAGATCCGGAAGAATCCTTCTTCGGTGCTTCTTCTGGATGAGATTGAAAAAGCAAATGATCGGATATATAATATTCTTTTGCAGGTAATGGATTACGCCACTCTGACGGATAATCAGGGCAGAAAAGCGGATTTCCGCAATGTGGTGATCATTATGACATCCAATGCCGGCGCGGAAATGCTGGGCAAAATGAGTATCGGCTTCCGGCAGGTGAGTCTGAATGATACGGCCATCGCGGATGCGGTGAAGCAGACCTTCCGTCCGGAGTTCCGGAACCGCCTCAACAAGGTGGTGGTATTCCGGGAAATGGATGAGGAGATGGCAGACCTCGTTGTTGGAAAGAAGCTCAGGGAGCTTTCGGAAATGCTGAAGAAACGGGGGATTACATTCACGGCGGATAAGGCGGCGAAGGAGCTGCTGAAGAAAAAGGGCGTGAGCCGGGAGTTCGGTGCCAGAGAGATCGACCGGGTGATCCGGAATGAGGTGAAATCCCTTCTTGTGGATGACATCCTGTTCGGAAAGCTTAAAAACGGCGGGAAGCTTAAGCTTACGGCAAAGGGCGAAGAGTTTCTGGTAAAATGCTGATCATTTGATATGGGGAGGAAGCGGGAAACCTTGAATAAGGTTTCTGCAGTGGTTTTTTAATGCGGCAATGAGTAGACAGGGCAAAAAGAAAAAGAAAATATGGCTGATCCTGCTGATCATTTTCGGTGTCCTTCTGATCGGCGCAGTTTCGGCATTCTTTTATTTCTATGAGAGATATAAAGGAAATGTGAAGACCGTTGTCACCGTGGAGGCGGGAGACCCGCTTCCGGAGAAGGCGGATTTTCTTACGAGGGACTGGGATCTGATCGAGCTTACAACGGATCTCGGGAAGATTTCAAGTACCGTTCCGGGAGTGCACATTGTAGAGCTTAAGTGGCTCTGGTTCACATCGGAGTCAACACTGGTGATCAAGGATACGGTGCCGCCGGAAGGAGAAGTGCAGGATATTACCTGTGAAACGGGGACTCAGCTTTCTGTTGATGACTTTGTTGTAAGGGCAGAGGACATCACAGGGGTTAAGGCGTATTTCCATCAGAATCCGATCATGGATACCGAGGGAGTAAAGAAGGTGGAGATCTACCTCGAGGACGGAGGAGGAAACCGGACTTTACTTACGGCGGAGCTTACGCTCTATGATCCGAAAAAGGGTCCTGAGATCGAAGGAACGGAGAATAAGGAAGTATATGCCGGAGAAAGTGTGACCTACCGGCCGGGCGTCACAGTGTCGGATGAAATGGATCCTTCACCGGAGCTTACCATCGACAGTTCGGCAGTGGATCTTGATACTCCGGGGACTTATCCGGTGACCTATACAGCGTCAGATAAGTTCGGGCGGATCGCACGGAAGACCATTTATGTGAATGTACTTGAGCTTCCGGATAATTATTATGATATGATCCTCGGGCAGCAGCTGGTGGAGGAAAAGGTTCATGAGCTGATCTACGACGGGATGACGGATATCGAGAAATGCTTTGCTATTTTCCGTTGGGTAAGACTGAATATTCCCTGGAACAATGCCCGCACGGAGCGGGATGAGGTGGGTCAGGTGCTGGCCGGAATGCAGGGACATCCGGGTGACTGTTACACCCATGCGATCACCTGTAAGGCACTGCTGGACGAGGCGGGGATCGAGAACCTCATGATCGAGCGTGACCCGGGGCCGGGCAAGCATTACTGGCTTATGGTGAAGGTGGACGGGGACTGGTATCATATGGATCCGTCGCCGGTTTACACCAATGTGCATATCTGCTTCCTGCAGACGGATGAGCAGGTGGCTTCATTTTCCACGGCCTATCGTCCGCAGTACTACATTCATGATTATTCGAAGTATCCGAATACACCGTATACCAGCCCGGTGGTGGTGAAGTACAGGCATGGGGATTATGTGCTGGAGTATGTGGATCAGCAGTGATCCGGCAGATGAACGGAGAGCTGTACTGTGAAGAAATAAGAAAACACCGGGAACGGTTCTGATGTGGAACTGTTCCCGGTGTTTTTTCGTGAAATGGTTGTCATGAGGGCTGTGGTTCGAAGTATATTACTGCTTGAGTTTCATATCTCCGTCCTTAACCCAGCCGATCTTACGAAGGATCGCATCGAAGATCAGGGAAAGGATTGCCGGGAGTACGAAGGAGATCAGGATAAGTCCGATCCAGTCAAATGCCGTAATGGCTTCCTTCACACCGCTGGATACATCTTTTGCCCATCCGGTGTAGACACCGATCTGCCCCACCAGACCGCAGGTACCCATACCGCTGGATACGGGGGCTCCGTTCATCTGCAGGTTAAATACGCAGGTGGCAAGAGGTCCGGTAATGGCCGAGGCAAGTGTAGGCGCGATCCAGATCCTGGGGTTCTTTACGATGTTACCCATCTGCAGCATGGAGGTTCCGATACCCTGGGAGATCAGACCGCCCCAGCGGTTCTCACGGAAGGAGATGACTGCGAAACCAATCATCTGTGCGGAGCATCCGGCAACGGCTGCGCCGCCCGCAAGTCCAACAAGTCCGAAGGAAGCACAGATGGCTGCCGAGGAGATCGGCAGGGTAAGTGCCATACCCACCAGAACGGAAACAACCACACCCATAAGGAACGGCTGAAGGTCGGTTGCCTTCATGATCATTTCACCGACCCACATGGCGCCCTTGCCTATGCCGGGAGCAATGAGCCAGGAGAAGAAGATTCCGGAACCGATGGTTACAAGCGGAGTTACCAGGATGTCGACCTTGGTCTCCTTGGAAATGGCTTTACCCAGCTCGGAAGAGATGATCGCGATGAAGAGTACAGCCAGAGGACCGCCTACACCACCCAGTGCATTTGCGGAGAAACCGACGGTGATCATGGAGAAGAGCACCAGCGGTGGACATTTTAGGGCGTGGCCTATGGCACAGGCCATGGCAGGACCGCTCATGGCTGAGGCAAGACCGCCCACGGTGTACTCTTTTCCGGCGACGGTGGCTACCGTCTCGGTAAGAAAGCCGATATTAAACTGTGAACCGATGGTATCGATGATGGTACCGATGAGGAGGGAGCAGAAAAGTCCCTGCGCCATGGCACCCAGCGCATCAATGCCGTAGCGGGTAAGGGAGATTTCAATGTCCTTCCGCTTTAAGAATGCTTTGAATTTTTCCATAATATCTCCTTATTCACGGGTTTATCTAACCCCGAAATCAAAAAACATGGAATATACTAGCACAAAGTGTTTCATTTCTCAAGAAAATACTTTATAATAGGCACATAGAAAACGCACAGATTTTCGCCGGGCATTTTGGCAATATGAATAAAAAGTAAAATGAACCGCCGGACATCCGGGCAAAAAAACAGTAGCATTATTCAGACGAACTGTGAAAGTCTAATAGTGAAAGTCAACTGTGAAATTCAAATAGGTGAAATTCAAATTTTGAAAGGAGAAGGTTAGGTATGGGAATGTTTGAAATGATGCAGTTTAGCGGAAGAATGAGTACATTTGGAAATCAGCACCCGAAGGTTGTCACGTTCTTTAAGGAAAACGGACACCATCTTCAGGCGGGAAACATCATCGAGTTTAAGATCAAGACACCGGAGGGGATCGAGAGAACCACTAACCTTCGGCTCACACAGGATGATGTGGAAACCATCAATATGATCAAGAAGGTGCTGAGCTAAGCATTTGGATCATCATATTAAAATTAAAAGAGCTCCGGAGTTTTGGAAACTCGCGGAGCTCTTTTTATGTGTCCGGGGTGAATGGAGGGGAGAGCCGGCTATATCCGGGAAGGCGGGAAGCAAGATATTTTTGCATGAAAATATGGCTTTGGCGAAAACTGACAAACTTTTCGGCGTGTCTTTGACACGTCTTTTTTTTATGTCAATCGGGATTATGGATATCCACAGAAGAAGGGGAGATTTGTATGGAAAACGCTGTGGAACATGGGGGACTTCTTCTGTTCATGTTCTGTGGATAAAGGAAGTAAAAACATGGCATGGAGAAAGAGGGTAAAAAAGAAGTCCGGGAGGGCAGATTTTCTCCCGTGGGGCAATAAATAGTTGCGTACAAAATATGGAAAATCAACGGAAAATGGCGCCATATTCTCTATATATTTAGAGATTGAAAGCGGGGGAACGTCGTGGTACATTCGATATACCCCCTGAGGGCGGGGATGACGGAACGGGCGATACCGGGTAAGGCCGTTTGGCATTAAGGTATCTCTTCCGTCCGGAATTCCCCGTCTCCCGGTATGGTGTTCGGATGATGAAAGAAAGGAAGTTCGAGGGATGAGAAGATATCGGATCGGGATATGCTGCAGCGATACTTTATATGCAGAGAGTCTCGCTCTGGCCCTGGAACGGGAATCCGGCGGTGCATTTCTAACCACCTGCTTCAGCGGGCCGGAAAAGCTCAACGGATTCATCGCGTTAAGGGAACTGGATCTGATCTTATCGGAATGGGCGCCGGCAGGTGAAAAGCAGGATAAGGAACTCAGTATTCCTTTTTTCAACCTTACTTCCCGGCCAACAGACGGCGGGATTTTTATGTTCCAGTCGGTGCATGAAATCGCCCAGGAGATTCTGGTTCGGCTTAAGCCTCTGGGGCAGAGCTCTCATCCTTCCGGGTGCCTGGCTGTTTTTTCGCCACTGGGCCGATGCGGTAAAACGACGCTGGCCCGGGCGATAGCCTCAGCGGACTCATCCGGCACGGGAATATATATAGGATTGGAGGATTTTGGAGAAAGGCCGGTTCATTCGGAACTGCTTTATATGGCCAGGCAGAGAATCGAGGGATTTATCGAAGCAGCTGAAGCGGAAATATGCACCGCAGACGGAATCAGTGAACTTGTTCTGTCAGGGATAACCATGGATGCGAGAGATGTTCAATCCGCAGACCTACGGTGGCTTTCCGAACAGCTGCTCCGATCCGGCCGGTATACCACAGTTTCCTTTGATCTGGGAACGGGAGTGCTTTCCGATCCGGAAATATTTCTTATTTTTGAACAAATTTTACTGCCGGTTCTGGGGGATGATGTGTCGCTCAGAAAACTGGAGACCTTCTTTTCCAACATGAAAATGTGCGGACTGGGGGGATGTTTAAGCAGGATCCGGACGGTGGAGGTGCCGAAGGAGTGCTGTGACAGCAGGGATTATGAAGGGGTTCTGAGGAGCCTTATGAATATGACGTAGAGGAGAAAATATGCTTCCTAAAGCGGAGGAACTGAAAGACAGGGTGCTTCATGAACTGGAGATGACCGCGGAGCTGGATGATGACACGGTGGGGCATGTGATCGACAGGGTGATCCTTGCCGAGTCCCGACGGGAATTTATTCCCATGAGGGAGAAGCTGCGGCTCCGAAGAGAGCTTTTTCACGGGATCAGGGGACTGGATGTTCTGTCGGAACTGATGGAGGATCCGGAGATCACGGAGATCATGATCAACGGGACAGCGCCGATCTATGTGGAGAAAAAGGGACATTTGCTGAAGACGGAGTTCCGGTTTGCCGATGAAGAAAGACTTCTTTCCGTGATCGGGCAGATGGTCTCCGGTGCAAACCGGACGGTAAGCGAAACAAACCCTATCGTGGACGCGGTTCTGCCGGACGGTTCAAGAATTAATGTTGTGCTTTCCGGCGTGTCAAAGGATGGGCCGGTGGTGACTATACGGAGGTTTCCGAAGCATTCCTTTTCCATGGAGGATCTGGTCAGGATGGAAAGTCTGGACAGGGATGCGGCGGATTTCCTCGGTTTTCTGGTGAAGGCAAAGTACAACATTTTTATCTCCGGGGGAACGGGCTCGGGAAAGACTACATTTCTGAACGCTCTTGCAGAGTCGATCCCGAAGGATGAGCGGGTGATCACCATAGAGGATGTGGCGGAGCTATCCCTCCGGGGGCCGGAAAACCGGGTGAGGCTGGAGGCCCGCATGGCAAATGTGGAAGGGAAAAACAGCATTTCCATACAGGAACTGGTGAGGACGAGTCTCAGGATGAGACCTGACCGGATCATAATTGGGGAATGTCGCGGAGGTGAGGCTCTGGATATGTTGCAGGCCATGAATACAGGTCATGAGGGGAGCTTTTCCACGGGGCATGCCAATTCCGTAAGGGATATGTTCCTCAGGCTGGAGACCATGGTGCTTTCGGCAGAGGAGCTGCCCATTCCGGCGATCAAAAGGCAGATCGCTTCGGCGCTGGATGTGGTAGTGCAGCTGGGACGGCTCAGGGATAAGACCAGAAGAGTTCTGGAAATATCGGAAGTTTTGGGATGTGAAGGAGATGAAATCGTGCTGAATCCATTATTTCAGTTTGAAGAGACGGGGGAGCAGGGAGGCAGGATCCGCGGGAGGCTTATGCGGGTGAATCAGCTATTGCTTGTGGATAAATTAAAGACTGCCGGAGTGTACGGTGTTTTTGCGGAACGTTTTCCGGTTCCGGCGGAGGGTGGCGGGGATGAGAACAAGGGGTAAACTGTTAGAGACTACCGGGAATACCCAAACACCGGGGAGAAACGGTATTTTGGGAAACCAAGGGAAAGCGGCGCAAAAAGAAAAACAAGGAAATTTAAGGGGATTCTCTCTTCCGGTCATCCTGTCGGGGATGGCGGGGTGCCTTGTGGTTACATTTCTTTTCTATAACCGTCTTTGGGGGCTGATCCCCGGGATCCCCGCGGGAATCTATGTCGCGCTGCAGGTGAGACGGACTGCCGTTTTGCGGGGCATACGGAAAAGAAGGGAGACCTTCCGCAGGCTTCTCCTTTCCATGGAGACAGGGCTTGAGGCGGGATATTCTCTGGAAAATGCACTGTATACCGCAGTGGAGGATATGGAGAGAGTTTATCGCAGCGGTTCGGAAATGGGGATCATGCTGGAGAATCTCCGGAAAAGGGTTAGGATCGGCTGTCCGGTATGGCAGGCAATCCTCAAGATGGGTGAGGAAGAGGAAATAGAAGAAGCAAAGGAATTTGCCGAGGTCCTTGCCATCCAGCAGCGGACCGGCGGCAATATGATCCGCACCATGAGGAATACCGTGGATAAGATCCAGGCCGGAATAGAGGTG
>Ga0265298_10005380_pt1 | contig 16096 bp, 17 predicted proteins | sample AusTroGonzalo_MG_3_FD_193486 | JGI IMG/M metagenome (GOLD analysis project Ga0265298, IMG submission 193486) | Bovine rumen microbial communities from tropical cattle in Woodstock, Queensland, Australia - Gonzalo_01 | ecosystem: Host-associated > Mammals > Digestive system > Stomach > Rumen ... | reverse complement strand
CGAACAAAAGCCCCCTTATTGTTTTGCGGCCTTCAGCATCTTTTCCCATTCATTGACGATCCCCCGGTCGTCAAAATAATTGATCCGCATCGCTTTCCTGACCCGCGCGAGCGTCGCGTTCGTCCGCTCCTGCGCCTTCAGGGTTCCGGCCCGGATGATATCGTAGACCGTATCGATATCCTTTTCCCATTCAGCCCGCGCGGCCCGGATGGGATCCAGGGTCTCGTTCAGTACGCTGATCAGGAACTTCTTGCAGGTCCCGTCCCCGAGCCCGCCCCGGCGGTAATGCTCCTTCATCTCCTCCAGGTTCGCATAATCCGGCAGGTACCGGCTGAAATGCCCATCCGTACACAGGGCATCCAGATAGGTGAACACCACGTTTCCTTCCGTATGGCCAGGATCCTCAATCTTCAGGTGCTGCGGATCGGTGAACATTTTGCCGTTGACCTGTTTCTTCACCGTCTTCTCATCGTCAGACAGGTAGATACAGTTCCCCAGGCTCTTGCTCATCTTCGCTTTGCCGTCCACCCCGGGCAGCCGGCGCTGAGTCTCGTTTTCGGGAATCATGGCTTTTGGCATCACCAGCGTTTCCCCGTAGATCTTGTTGAACTTTTCCACGATCTCCCGGGTCTGCTCGATCATCGGCAGCTGGTCCTCACCCACCGGCACCACCGTCGCGTCAAAAGCGGTAATGTCCGCCGCCTGGGACACCGGATAACAGAAGAATCCCGCCGGCAGCCCCTCATCCTCGAAGCCGCGCATCTGGATTTCCGCCTTGACCGTGGGATTCCGGCTCAGGCGGGCCGTCGTCACCAGGTTCAGATAGTAGAAGGTCAGCGCGTGCAGCGCCGGCAGCGCGCTCTGGACGCAGATCGTGGTCTTCTCCGGATCCAGGCCGACGCTCAGGTAATCCAGCACCACATTGATAATGTTTTCCCGGATCTTTCCCGGATTATCGGCGTTATCCGTCAGCGCCTGGTCATCCGCGATCAGGATATTGATCTCATCAAACTTGCCGGAGTTCTGCAGCTCCACCCGGCGCTTCAGACTCCCGACAAAATGGCCCAGGTGCAGCCGCCCCGTGGGCCGGTCCCCGGTCAGAATAATCTGTTTCTGCTCAGCCATGGCAATGTCATCCTTCCGTTCGTCACTTTCCGCCTATTCTATCACAGGTTCCCTGAAATGGAAAGAGGCCTGTCCGGCCTCTGTCCCCATATTGCTTTGTTTGTGTCAGAAACGAATCTCGTCCAGGCTGTAGCGAAGTACTTCATCCGGAGCGCTCTCGTCCATGGGCATTTCAATCCAGGGATGTTCAGAACGTTCCCGCATCGCAGGCGGGTCAGCGGAGATTTTCTTCTCTTCTTCCGGCATGATTCCGTTCCCTCTTTTCCTCCCCTTTTCCCGGGGGATGCTTTTTCAAACCGGGATCGATTTTACTGAAAAAGCGATGTTTTGACAATGCCTTTTTTGGTCAATTTCAGGCAGATTTTGTATTTCTTTTGCTCCCTATCCACAATCCCTTGTACGAAAAGGCTTCCGGCCGATACACGAAAAGCCCGGATCCCTCCGGGCTTTCGCACATCGTTTCGTTCATATTTTATTCTTCAGGTAACGCGGGGGCGGAGAGGGCGGCGATATCCAGGTCGGCAATATTCAGCACGCTCACTTCGCCTTTCAGGTCTTCATAAAGATACACCAGTTTCCATGTGGGCACCGCGTTCGGATAGATCACGGTCGCTTTACACAGGAAGCAGTGATTTGTCCCGGCGACCAGCTGGGATCCCAGGTAAGCGACCGGCTCATAATGAACGCCCACCAGTTTTTCCATCCCTTTGGCAAAAATTGCTTTGTTCTCTTCAGTTATTGCAGTATCTTCCGCGACGTTCCAGCCGCCCATCAGGTTGGTTTCCGCCGCGGCGCAGGCCGTGATTCCGGCTGCCAGCACCAGCGCCAGTATCAAAGCGATCCATTTTTTCATCCTTTTTCATTCCTTTCTTCGGGCCGTTTTCCGGCCTCCATGATATAGACGAATGAAAACGCCATCCGGTTCCGCCTTATTTCAATTCCCCGCGCAACCAGTGTTTCCGGCAGAGCGCCGTGTAGCTTTCATTGCCGCCCAGCTGTATCTGCGCGCCGGTTTTGACCACTTTCCCGTCCGCGATCCTGGCGTTGCAGGTCGCTTTCTTGCCGCACCAGCAGACAGTCTTGACCTCCTCAATGCTGTCCGCCCAGGCCAGCAGCCAGTAGGAACCCTCGAACAGGTTCCCCTGGAAGTCCGCCCGGAGCCCGTAGGCTACCACCGGAACATTCAGATCATCCACGATCCGGACCAGAAATTCCACCTGCGCCTTGGTCAGGAACTGGGCTTCGTCGACGATGATGCAGTCGTGCTTCTCCGCCTCCTCCGGCGTCAGCTCCTCCATATACATACACGGCGCCTTCAGCCCGGACCGGCTGGCGATGATCCGCGCCCCGTCCCGGTTTTCCATCGCCGGCTTGACAAGCAGGGCAGACTGTCCCCTCTCCCGGTAATTATACTGCACCATGATGGCGTTGGCCGTCTTGGAGCTGCCCATCGCCCCATAGCGAAAATACAGTTTTGCCATACCGACACACTCTCCAATACTCTCTTATTCCCCGCTGCCTTCCAGCCCGATCTCCGCCGCGTGCGGTTTCATTCCCTCAATACAGATCTCCGCGACCTCCCGGACGTCCATCCCGAGCATTTCGCAGCCCTTCGCGATCAGCTCCCGGTCGCATTTTGCGGCGAATTTCCTGTCCTTATACTTCTTCATAAAGCTTTTTACTTCCAGGTCCTTAATCCCGTTCGGCCGCATCCGCGCGCAGGCCTGGATGATACCGGTCAGCTCATCCACGGTAAACAAGCTCTTTTCCAGATTCGTCTCCGGCTGCACATCCGTGCAGATCCCCCAGCCGTGACTCATGATCGCACGCACATCTTCCTCCGGCACGCCCGCCTCCAGCAGCGGCTCCCGGGTATGCTGCAGATGCTCCTCCGGATATTTTTCATAGTCATAATCATGCAGAAGGCCCACAGCCTGCCAGTGTTCCACATTTTCCCCGAAATGTTCCGCCATGGCGCCCATGGCATAGCTCACATTCTTCGCGTGGATAACCAGGTGCTCATCCTGCACCATCGAGGCGTTCAGTTCCGCCGCCCTTTCCAGACTCAGCATCGTCCGGTTCCCCCTCAGCAAAATAGTATCCTTCCTACAGGATCCATACCGCGTCATTTTACCATGGCCGGTTCCGGAGAAGCAAGAGACAGATCCATGAATCCATTTCCGCACCCTCCGGTTTATAAAATGTTTGTGTTTTATTTTTTCTTTATATGACGTTCCCGTTGTGTTATACTTTTACCATGAAATGCGGGATGCTTTATATCTCAGATATCAGTCAGAAGAATTACAGGAGGACAACTGTATGAAGGATTTTCTGTTCGGAGCGGATTACTATCCGGAACACTGGCCGCGGAGCCGCTGGGAAACCGACGCGGTCATGATGCGGGATATGGGGCTGGACGTGGTCCGTCTGGCGGAATTCTCCTGGTTCATGCTGGAACCGGAAGAAGGGAAATTTAATTTTGCATGGCTGGACGAAGCCATTGACGTGCTGGGCAAGGCGGGCATCAAAACCATCCTGGGAACGCCGACCGCGGCGCCGCCGGCCTGGATCATCGCGTCCGACCCGTCCATCGAGCCGGTGGATTCCGAGGGCCGAGTCCATCATTTCGGCGGGCGCCATCACGACTGCCAGTCCAACCCGACCTACCGGAAGCATATTGCCCGGTTCGTCACTGCCTTCGCGAACCACTTCGGAAAGAACGAACACGTCATCGGCTGGCAGATCGACAATGAACTGGGAAACAGCCACGATGACCTCTGCCACTGCCCCTCCTGCCAGGCCCGTTTCCGGGAATGGTTGAAGGCAAAATACGGCACGGCAGACGCGCTGAACCGGGCCTGGGGAACAGCTTTCTGGTCCCAGGGATACCAGAACTTTGACCAGGTATCCTCCCCGATGCTGACCGCCACCGGCGGCAACCCCTCCCGGGATCTGGACTGGCGCCGTTTCTGCGCCGATCTGGTGCTGGAGTTCCATGAGTTCCAGGCGGATATCATCCGGCCCCGTTCCCCGGGCCGGTTCATCACCCATAACCTGATGGGGTTCTGTGACAAGTTCCGCTACAACGAACTGGCCAGGACGCTGGAATTCGTCTCCCAGGACCAGTATCCCGGCGGCCATTTCCGCCCGGACCTCTCCGAAAACCGCTTCGCGGAAAGCGGCGCGGAACTGGACTTCATCCGCGCCCTGAAGGATCAGCCCTTCTCCGTTATGGAGCAGCAGTCTTCGATCACAGGCTGGGAAATCCTGGGCCGGGCACCGAAGCCGGGCCAGCTGGCCCTCTGGTCGCTGCAAACCATCGCCCACGGAGCAGACGCCGTCATGTGGTTCCGCTGGCGTTCCTGCGCCATGGGCATGGAGCAGTACTGGCACGGCCTCCTGCCCCACAGCGGCATCCCGGGCCGCAATTTTGATGAGCTCAGCACCTTCGTCCGTACTATGAAGCCGCTGCTGCGGGAGATGCAGGGCGCCATGCCGGAGAAGCAGTCTGCCATCCTCTTTTCCTATGACCAGAACTGGGCCGCGAGGATCCAGCCGCATCATCCGGAGATGAACTATACCGGGCATATCATGAGCTATTACCGCGCGCTGCACGCCCGGAACATTCCCGTGGATTTCACCTTCCCGGACCGGGACTGGTCCGCCTATCCGCTGCTGATCGCGCCGCTCTGGTTCCTGACCGATCCGGACGAGAACGAGAAATTCCGGAATTACGTCAAAGCCGGCGGTACCCTCGTGCTAACCTGCCGGTCCGGCATCAAAGACGCAACCAACCTGTGCCTAACGGATCATCCCCTGCCCGCCGGCCTGACAGATCTCGCCGGCATTGAAGTGGATGAGTACGACTGCCTCCGGGACTGCGAAAATTCCGTACTCTGGGAAGACCATGCCTATCCCGTCCTGAAGTGGGCGGATATCATGCATCCCGTCACGGCGGAAGTCCGGGGCACCTGGGGCGGCGAATTCTATGCCGGAACCCCGGCGATCACCCGCAATTCCTTCGGTTCCGGAGCCGTCTGGTATATCGGGACAGAGATGAGCGACGACCTGGCCCTGGCCGTCGTCCGCACCTGGGAAAAGGAATGCGGGCTCACCTCCCTGGGAACCGCAGACGCCGGCGTGGAAATCACCGTCCGCCACGGAAAAGAACGCTCCTGGCTCTTCGTCCTGAATCATACGGACGAGGCCAGGAGCGTGGAGCTTCCCGAAGGCTGGACCCTGCTGCAGGGAACCGAAGGCAGCACGCTGCCTCCCAGAGGATACCGGATTTACACCAGGGCATAACAGGCTATGAGTATTATTATAACAAATTTCCCGGGACGGTCGACCGCCTGCAATCACGGAACCATCAATTCCGCAGTTTTTTGTAAAGAAACAACTGCAGATCATCATCGACAGTGCAGACCGTTTTATACTGTTCACACTGTTTACCCCGATACCATACACCGGAACCGTCCGGCACATACCCGCGTTTCACATACATCCGCTGCGCACTGCCATAACCGTCGTGGAGCCCTACACCCAGGCAAACCGTATCCGCATACTGTCCCGCGATCTGCTCCGCCACATCCATCAGCCTGCTGCCAATCCCCTTTCTCTGGTATTTCTTCAGCACATTGAAATCATGAATTTCCGGCCAGCTTTTTCCTTTAAACGGACCGTCATGCGGGGCCATATAAACATATACGGAACCGGCAGGATGCCCCTTATATTCTGCCGTAAGCGCAACGCATTTTCCTTCGGCCTGGTCCTTCATTCTCATCCGGTACACGGCAATATCCGGATTCCAGCCCTGCGCCGCAAATTCTTCCACAAAAACCGGGCCATCTGTTTCTTTCATGCCACGAATGACCAGATCGCCGTCTTTACAGTAAACCATTTTCGCCCTGCTTTCCGTTGTATTGGTCCTATAAAAAGCTGAATTGATCCATGCCTTTCAGCGCGCAATCAGCCTTTTACATATCTGATTTCCCGCTTGTTCCACCGTTTGAAAATTTTTTCCTTTCCATCGGGACGATAGCTGTTCTTCCAGTAAAAATTCCTGCCCATTTCGTTTTCTTCCAAAACCCAGACGACAAATTCCGTGCAGCCTTTCTCCCGGCCTTGCTGCTCAAAGAAGCGCAGCATTTCCGAACCGATACCCATCCTTACGCAACCAGGATCAACATAAAGAAAATGAAGTTCAAAGGCGCCCCTTTTATCTTCATCCTCACACATGCCGATTCCCATCATTGCCTTTATGCGCCCCGTATCTGAATCCTCGTACACGTATATCCCGAACCGCTTTTCACTGATCCAGCGCGTGTGAACCGGGATGCGGTTTTCAACAGACAACTCCTTCAGACATTCATCCGAAAGAATACTTTTATATGCGTACCGGCTGCTGACGGCATCAATCTCAGCAGTTCTCTCCGCATCATGAACGGTTGCTTCACGGATCATTTTCCCTTCACCTTTCTCCCCCGAACAAACGGGGGTGCTGTATTTCCGATATGCTATCTCCACATCCATACGATCAGATTCTCAGACTGCGACATACCCAGCTTTTTCTGCAGGCACAGCGACGCATGGTTCTTTTTCTCCACCTGGCCGAACGGAATAAACCCTTTCTCCATTGTCTTTGCAATGAGGTGCGACTGAAGCGCAGCCCCATAGCCTTTATGCCTGAATTCAGGAAAGACATACAGGATTCCCATGCTTCCTTCCAGATGCTCCCCGATAAAGCCGATCATCTGACCCTGACTGTATCCGAGCAGAATGGAATTCCTTTTGACAACCTTCTCCAGCTCCTCCGGGCTGATCAGATGATAGCTATCGATCAGCATCGGGAGATCCTGTTCGTCTGCCGTCCTGACAGAAATCCTGCCGTCAGGCAAAGGCTTTTCTCCGTAATAAGCAACCTGGTAGCACTCAAGCTTTTCGGAAAAGCCATATTTACGGAATACTTCCCTTCCAAGCTTTTCATCCGAAACCATCAGAAGATTACAGTCCTGCCCGATATATCGATCCAGCAGGCGCAGACCGGCCTCCGCATCTTCGCAGGCCAGCAGGCATGCCCCGCTGACCCTGTCACGGATGAAAAGCACATCATCCTGTTCAGCGATTATCTCTCCGGTTCCGCGTTTCAGAACCCGGTCCAGCCCCAAATAATCAATTCCATGAATATCCATAAAAGCACCTGCTGCAGAGATTTTTCAGGCGAACAATCAGCAAACGGGAATTTACCACCGCGTCATATTCCTCTCAAATTATCTGATGTAAGATTGTTTCAATTCCTTCGCAGAAATCCCATAGCACAGCAGCACATCGTTATAATACATAAGGACATCCGCCAGTTCTTCAATGAGCTGTTCCCGCAGTTTTTCGTTTCTGCCCGCTTCTTCTCCGCCGTGTTTCTTGACAATATCTATAACTTCGCCGATTTCTCCGATCATCCAAAGGAGTTTATTTTTTCCAACCTCCGGTGATATTCCTTCCCATACGTCTTTATATTTTTCCTGTAATGCTTTTTGCATTTCCATCATTTCGTTTATTCCGAAATTTTCCATTACTGTTCCTCCGCAGATCCCGATTCCTGACCAATACTATCCAGTTTCTGAGATCTCCTGATAAACATCGTCTTATCGCTCTGCCAGACTGAAAGCAAAGCGTTATAAACTTTTTGCAATCATTACCGCAATATCAAACTTATCATAGGAATGGTTCGCTTCTGTGAGTCCTTCCGGCGAATACACCTGTTGATCCACTACATCACCAGTTACGAGGAAATCATATAGTTCAAATCCATAATAATCACAGACAGCCTGGACACCGGCCAGCTCCATTTCAACAGCAATGCAGCCATCTGCTTTGCGCTGCCTGACCAGTTCTCTCGTTTCCATGTAGATTGCATCCGTTGTCCACACTTTCCCCGTGACAAACGGAATTTGGTTTTTTCTGAAAAGCCCCGCAAGAAAATCTGCATTCCGTACAGAAATATAGTCAGACGGCGGAGCATAGTGGTATGACATTCCCTCGTCACGGTAGGCTGCTGTCGGTATAACATATTTCCCCGCTGTCGCTTTTTTATCCAACGCTCCGGCAGACCCGAAAAGGATAACTTTTCAGCGCCGGTTATCCAGTTGATCCCAATCACATCGGTGGCGGCCATAGCGGAACCAATCTCCGTCAGATAGAATACAACCTTCCTGTTTTCCAGCGTCAGAAGATGAATCGGTTTAATATGGTTTGCCGCGCGTATTTCCGCAATCTCTTCATTCGGATACAGATTCAGCACAGCAGGATAGATCTCGCGGGAAAAAGTTGCAATCGCAATATCACATATCTTATTTTGTTCTCCGAAGATGGCCGCAGGAGATATAATTGCCTCACTGTTCGGATCAAAGGAATCCGTTATCATTGACCTGACCTCCATGAGAAAAAAATTTAAAAGCACAGCAAAATCATACCATGAAAGTCATGAAAACAAAAGTATCCTTGAGACCACTGCCTTTCAACCGGACTATAAGAAACCGGAGAAACGTGTACAGACTCCGACGCAATAAGAAACTGATACCGCCACAGGATACACATTTTGATTCACTGCTACAATTGCGAATTCAGGATGACGCCTCGCGGGAACGGACGGCTTGTGGTCAAAAAAAAGGTAGATTCTGGATGGCGGCGGCGGGCTGGATATATATACATATATCCCTGCCGTCGGATTAGCATCCTCCAGAAGGAGAGGGGGAGTAAGAATCCCCCCTCTCCCCTTCTGGATGCCAAATGCGACGACAGCTTGCCGTTAAGAACCAAAAAACAGGTCCGCCGCCGAAAAAGGAAAAAAATGGAAAACAGAGGGCAGATGAAGAGCATGAATTACCACAACGGTGAACACAACAGAAAGTCAGGATTCCGGAAAACCCGATCGTTACCAATGGGATCCGATGAAAAAAATAAGAAAATTTCAAAAAGTTGAACCGTTATGGGCCGAAATGGGCCGAAATGGGCCGAGACGAGCCGCTGCCCTTTGTGATATGATACAGTTGCAAATTCAGGATGATGCCTCGCAAGCACGGACAGCTTGAAGTCAAACCGCATGCGAGGACACTGAACGAGATCAGCAAAAGTTTATAGTAAATTCCAGTAAATTCCACTTGTTTCCAATGGGTTTCGTATGATATGGTATGATCAGAAAAAAAGATGAAGCCTCACAGGCACAGCCTGCGGGGTTTTTCTTATGCCGCACAGCACAAAAAAAAGGAGATGATGCCTTTGAGAAGCGAGGTCCACTAAAGGATTTGTTCCACTAAAACGATCAGCGAACAGGAGAGTGAGGAGAACTGCATACCTGCAGCAGACGAAGTCCACTAAAGAATTTGTTCCACTAAAAACCAGAAGGAGATGAATCAGCAATGTTTATAAACTGGCCTGTGAAGGTACCGGAGGTGCCCGGTAAGATAACGTTTAAGAAAAGGAACGGCGACAGCTACGTTCAGTTCGAAACCGGACGGCGATACTGTCCGGACAGGAAGTACACCCTGGTTGACAGGAAGGTAATCGGGGTTCAGATCCCGGCCAAGCCGGAATACATGCTGCCAAACGAAAACTATATCAGACTGTTTCCGAAGGAGGAAGAAAAGATGACAGAGAACGAAAAAGAACTGCTGATGGAATTCCAGGACGAAAGGGAAAAGGGGCTGATGATCCGGGACTTTTTCGAACACATGTTTTATGAGCTGCAGTTCCAGAGCCGGCGTCATCCCGATACTGTTCTGAACGGGTTCAAGGTCCGGAAACTGAACCAGATTCTGGAGCCGCTGCAGGAAATGATGAAAAACGAACCAGGCGGGGAATTCCTGGAGCTCATTCCTGAACCGGTGAAAGAAGAAAACGAGGACGGGGAAACCGTCACCATCGGGATGACGTACAGCGACGTGATGATGATCCTGACACAGTACCGGAGCGCCGAATCAGAATTCTTCCTTAAGGCGATGAGGGCCTGAATGCCCTATCGGATTTTTCATACTGTTCCCGCGTCAGGAGGCAGGATTCAATCTGTTTTTTTGCCCCGTCCCAGGGCCGGACCATTTCATAGGACCGGTCCCGGACAAAGCCAAAGTACTCCGCCAGTTTTCCGGAGCGCACGTTATCCCGGAAATACCCGTACCGGAGGTCCGCCGCTCCCAGCTGATGAAACGCGAGATCCAGGAGCAGGGAAACGATTTCCTTTCCGTATCCCCTGCCCTGGTATTTCGTTCCGATACAGATACCGGATTCCTCAAAGTGCCCCGGCGCGGTTTCCTTAAGCGCGCACAGGCCGATCGCTTCATCGGTATCCTTCAGGGCAACAAAATAGGCGTAGTGGTCTTTCTGGAACTGAATGCTTCTCCGGCATCTTTCCTTCGCATCCTCTTCCGTAAACGTGGGCTGATACAGCATCCACCGGTAGACCGCTTCATCGCTCCAGACATTTTTCAGCATGGAAGGCCAGTCTTCATCCCTCGCCTTCCGTAAACGGATATGTTCTCCCTCCAGCATTTCCACCACAGGCGTCTCCTCCTGTCCTATCCCACCGAGCGTTCGCAATACAGATCCGTCAGGGCGGCCGAAACCAGATCCTCCGGTTTCGCTCCCGGACGGATCCACTCCGGAATCAGGCTCTCCGGCAGGATCAGGGGCATGCGGTCATGAACAAACCGGATCCCTTCCCCCGCATCCCGGGTCAGCACCACAAAATGCGGCAGCCCTTCCTCGATCCGGTACAGGCCGCACAGCCAGGTGACCGGCGAATCCTTCGCCTGCAGCAGGAACCTGTCTCCGGTGCTTTTTCTTCCCTCGTTATCCGTCCTGTGTTCCCATTCATAATACCAGGACGCCGGAATCACGCAGCGATGCGCAGCCCAGGAGTCCCGGAAGGCGGGCTTCTGTCCGGCAGTTTCAGCGCGGGCGTTGATCAGCAGGGGCTTCCCGCTGAACCCCCAGCGCATCGGAAACACGGCCTGCCGGCCGCTTTTATTTGAAGCGATGACCGGCGCCACCTGGGTCGGCCGGATCTCCCCCCGCGTCTGCACCGCTGTATATTTCCGGAACGCATTCACCAGCGGAGAACGGTTCATGGCTTCGACGATGGGCCTGAGTTCCGGAGATTCCTCCATATAGTACCGGCAGCACATCACTTTCTACTCCTTTACTGCCCCGATGAATTCAAGGATCCGGCGGCAGACAGCTTCCCGTTCGGTTTCATTCAGAATTTCGTGCCTCATTCCGTCAAGCACAGCCACCGTCAGGCGGTTAAAGCCGGCCTTCCGGAGCAGATTTTCCGAATCCGCCCGGCCCTTTTCTCCGCCGGTACAGGGATCCGCGCTGCCGGAAATCAGCAGGATCGGCAGATCCTTTTTCACATTCTGATATCCCTTTTCATCCGCCATAGCCTGAATCAGGCGGAAAATGGCATGATAGCTTCCCAGCGTAAAGGGAACACCGCAGAGGGGATCCTCGATATACTTCCTGACATTGTCCGGATTGACCGACAGCCAGTCCAGATCGCTTTTCCTGTCCAGCACCGCCTTTGAAAAAGGACCGGTTACCATCCCGTCGATCAGCCGGCTGTGTCCCCGTCCTCCCTTGAAGGTCCGCAGAAGGCCGGCCAGCACGGCGCCGGCTCCGGCAGCGGGATTCGGATTCGGATACCCTGAGAGAACAGCCGCGGCAAAATCGCTGCTGTGCGTTTTCAGCAGCACACGGCCGATAATCGTTCCCATGGAATGGGCGAAGAGAATCACCGGGATCCCCGGCCATTCCCTTTTGATCATCACGAGTTTGGCCTCTTCGTCCTCCAGCAGCAGCCGGTCCCCGTTCTTTTCGGCGATATGGCTCACTTCCGCCGCTTTCGGCCCGTGGCCCCGGAGATCCGCGGTGACGACCGTATAGCCCGCATGCTGCAGAAACGCAGCAAATGGCTCATACCGGGCCTGATGCTCCTCCATCCCGTGAATACACATCGCCACAGCCTTGGGAGAAGATGCTTCATAGATTCTCAATGAAAGCAGGGTCCCGTCCTTCGAGGGAAGCGCCCTTTCAACAAAACTCATTTTCAGTTCCTTTCCAACCGGTTCCCCACCGGCATCCTGTTTTTCCGGGTACGCCCAGTATACCATGAAACGAACCGTTGAAAAAGGCCCGGTTTTCCGATGAAACCGGGCCTGTCGCATATGCTTTGGGTTATTCCGTGAATTCGTCCTCCGGCAGGGCCGCGGGTTCCTCCGCAGCCGGTTCCTGCATGAAGGCGCTTACCACCGCCTCCGCCCAGGTCATGTTCTGCTGCACGGTAAAGTTCTGCAGATACCGGGTATAGAAATCATAATACACATTGCTGTACACCGGGATGGCCGGAAGCACTTCCGCGAAGCGTTCCTGGAACGCAATCCAGCGGACCAGATAGCCGTAGTTATCCCCGGGCTCCGTATGAATCAGCTCCCCGGCCGTCCGGTACAGTTCCTCATCCCGGATCCCGGTATAGTTATTCTTCCCGGTCTCCGCGTCCGCAGGATCAAAGGTCGGCCACGGATTGAAGACCTCATAGAAATTGGAGGCAAGATAGAACATGTCGCAATCCCGGGAATCCTGGCGGTAATACTGCCGGAGCAGCTGCTGCCAATTCAGAGGCTGAAGCGTCATCCCGATTCCCGCCTGTTTCAGGACGGGAAGGAAGACCTCCTCCAGGATCGCGCCGATCCGGTTGCCTTCCGGATAGCAGAGCGTCAGTTCCAGGGTTTCCAGCTGCCCGTTTTCCATCCGGCAGCGTACGTCATCCGTACCGGGAACGAAGGCTTCGCCCTGACGGTTCAGCGTCCATCCGTCCTCCTCCAGGAGCCGGACAGCTTCCTCCGGATCGCAGGGATAGATCTTCATGTTGGCCAGCGTCAGGGTGCCCCACTTTTCCAGTTCTTCCTCATACTGTTTCATCTCCGCCTCAGAGGCATTCTCCGCGGGAGCTTCCACCGGAGGCGTCATGTAGCCGCTGACCACCCGGTACATCCACTGCCCGATACCGTAATAGCCGTCTACCCGCAGGCCGTAATTACCGGTATACCGACTGACGATCTCATCCTTATCCAGGCAGCAGGCTATCGCCTGACGAACTGCCTGGCGAGATGACAGCGCCTTTTCACAGTTGAAGGACAGGAAGCTCATGCCTGTCCGGGGATAAGCGCTCATCGCGTAGTTCCCCTCCCCGATCAGCGCCAGCCCCTCCTGGATCGCGTCCTTATCCAGGCACTTATCCAGCAGGCCGTAAGAGCCATCCGCCAGTTCGCCGATCATCGAACTGTTGGAAGCGGGCTTCAGGGTCAGCCGGCGGATCGTGGGCTTCACGCCTTCGCTGTTTCCCTGATAATTCTCATTGATTTCAAATTCCGCGACGCAGGTCTGCGCATCAAAGGAAACGAGCCGATACGGACCGCTGACCACGGAGGGATGGCTGAGATAGCCCGTATCCGGGTCCAGCATGGTCTGCTGCAGCAGTTCAGAGGTAAAAGGGCCGTCAATATAGGCACCCTCTCCGTCATCTTTGACCGCACACTCCGGCGCGATAACATGGATCGGCATCGGATTACAGCGCAGCAGTCCCAGTTCGTAGAAGAAGGGCCGGTATTCACTGACTACGGTCAGCTGAAGCGTATAGGCATCCGGGATCCGGATCCCGGCAACGGACCGACTTTGGCCGGACCGGTAGTCCACAACACCCTGAATCGCGTCATAGCCGTCTGTGTCTCCGCCGAGAGCGGCCGCCTGGGCTGAGGAATTCAGCAGGATGGCAAAGGCGTAATCCGCCGCGGTGACCGGTGTTCCATCAGAATAGACCAGAGTCTGATTCAGCTGGATATCATAGGTGCAGCTACCGGTTTCTCCGTCTCCCTCATTGACCGTTGCGGTAAAACGGGTCACGACGCCGGTATCCGTTTCGAAGTTGCCTTTCTCATAGTTCCAGCGGACCAGGTTATAACCGTTCACCAGAGCGGACACGTCCAGGTCGCTGGTATTGTATCCCCACATCCGGGATGTGAAATTCCCACTCAGGGCGGTCGTGTTGCCCACGACCAGGTGGTCCAGCTCATACACCGGGCCCGTATAGGTATAGGCCTCAGCCTCGCCGTCGGTGAATTCCTCCTCACCGAAAGCTGAAGCAGAGAACGCCAGCAACAGAATCAGGAGTACACCCAGCATCTTTTTCATCATATTCGCAGACTTCCTTTCCGGGTTTTGTGGAATCCATGGATTGGTCAATATTCAAGGAAACGCCCGGCACGCAGTTGGCGCACCGGGCAGTGGATCCGACTGTCAGAGCTTATTCAAAGCATTCGCCGATATTGACGGAAGTGTTTCCGCCCGCCAGAGGCGTGTCGTAATCGTCAATGTTCTCCAGGACAGCCACGGCATTGACAGCAAAGACCTGATCGTCCGCCTGCATCACCGGCTCAAGCACCGGTTCAATCACCGGTTCCGGAATCACCTGGGGTTCGGGTTCCGGCTGGGGCTGGGGCTGGGGTTCCGGCTTGGGCTGGGGTTCCGGCTGGGGCTGGGGTTCGGGTTCATTGCCAGGTTCTTCTTCAGGTTCATCCTCGGGTTCATCTTCAGGTTCCGGGTCTTTCGCATCCTTGACGTAGTTCGTCCATGTGATTTCCTTCTGTTCTCCGTCTTCCATCTTGAACGAGAAGCTCCATGTCGTAGTGGAACCTTTTTTCTTCTCAGTGGGTAAAGTCTCCTCGCCGTCTGTTTCCACCTTTACTCTGTCATAAAACTTGGAGTCTTTATATTCTTCAATCTGTACCATTCCCGCTTCAACATTTCTGATTTCCGCGGTCTGGCCGGCAAAGAGCGTGAACTCCTGTTCGCCGGATACGGTTTTGACGACGAATCTGAATACTTCTGCCGCTACTTTCACGATACCGGTATGATGCCATACCTGCCCGTTATTCTCAGTGGTCCAGTACAGGCGCTTGTTTTCTTCAACAGTAATATTTTCAAGATCTCCCGGGTTTTCATAGTTCGCCTTGAATTCAGTATAATAAGGATCGTCGGCATTGATAATGTTCCGAATTTGTTCACCGGTAAGTTTCAAGTTAAGTTTCGGGTAATCGTCTTCGTTCTGTCCTTCGGTCTGGTTTTCATTCTGACCTTCAGCCTGAGTTCCTTCCTGGGCTTCAGCCTGAGCTTTTTTCAGTTCTTCCTCTTTTGCATAATCGCGGTCATCACCCGCACACAGCGTACCTTTCAGCGTACCGCCGGTAGATCCGGCGTTGAACTCCCACATAGACAGCGGAGTTCCGTCACTGTCCACCAAAATCGCCCAGTTATCTTCCTGGCCGCAATGGTTTTCGCGATGTCCTTCCCTTTTTGTATTCCATTCGATGATTTCTTTTCCATCTTCATCATAACCGGTAACATTGCCAGGATTGCTGATGGCATCGCCGGCCCAAAGGACATCTTTATGGGTCTGAGGATCTTCAACTGTTTGCGTGTTTCTCGCGCCATCCTTCATAATATCACAGGCAGCATGCCAAACACTGCCAACCAACTGCTTGGTGATGGTAATGACACCGGTTCCATCGCCTTCCAGTTCGATCGTCTTGTCACTCAGGTCCACACCAGACTCCGGCAGTTCCTGATTCTCAGGTTCAGTTGAAACCGGATCGGTTTTCTGAGATTCTTCCTGCACGGGTGCCGCAGGAGCAGCCGCCTTGGCCATCATAAGGGGAGCCGAACGCATAGCAGTCGCAGCCTGATCAGCAGAATCCACAGGATTCGTAGGTTCCGTGGGAGTTACGGGCTCCGTGGGAGTTACGGGCTCCGCGGGAGTTACGGGCTCTGCGGGAGTTACGGGCTCTGCGGGAGTTACGGGCTCTGCGGGAGTTACGGGCTCTGCGGGAGCTACGGGCTCTGCGGGGGCTACGGGCTCCGCGGGAGTTTA
>Ga0265298_10005379_pt1 | contig 16098 bp, 16 predicted proteins | sample AusTroGonzalo_MG_3_FD_193486 | JGI IMG/M metagenome (GOLD analysis project Ga0265298, IMG submission 193486) | Bovine rumen microbial communities from tropical cattle in Woodstock, Queensland, Australia - Gonzalo_01 | ecosystem: Host-associated > Mammals > Digestive system > Stomach > Rumen ... | reverse complement strand
ATCTTTGGAACAACGGGGACTTAGAACTTGAAGTAGTTTTTCGCGTTGTTGTAGCAGATGTCCTCTACCATCTGTTGTACGCGGGCTTTCTCGTAGCCGGTGTACGGGATCATGCCGTTCTCGATGTCGTTGCCGAGTACGTTGCACAGCGTGCGGCGGAAATACTCATGACGCGGATAGCTGAGGAACGAACGGCTGTCGGTGAGCATACCAACAAGGCGGCTCAGCAAGCCGAGGTTCGAGAGCGCCATCATCTGCTTCTCCATACCGTCTTTCTGATCGAGGAACCACCAGCCCGAACCGAACTGAATCTTACCGGGCACACTGCCGTCTTGGAAGTTACCCAACATGGTAGCAATGACTTCGTTGGCGCAGGGGTTGAGGTTATAGAGAATGGTCTTTGCCAGATGTCCTTCGCTATTCATCTCGTCGAGGAAATGACTCATGGCTTTTGCGGTCGTGAACTCGCCGATGGAGTCAAAGCCGGTGTCTGCACCTAATTTGGCGAACATCTTGCTGTTGTTGTTACGGATAGCGCCGTAGTGGTATTGCTGCGTCCAACCGGAAGCGTAGTCCATTTCCGCCTGTGCGTGCAGATAGGCGTGCTTGTACTGACGAATCTCGTACACGCTGAGTTCTTTGCCTGCGAGGGCTTTCTGGAAGATAGCGTTGATCTCAGCATCGGTGTACGGCTCATCGTAGAACTCCTCGATTCCGTGGTCGGAGAGGCGGCAACCCATCGACTCAAAGAAGTCATGGCGTTTCTGCAGAGCAGCCACGAGGTCTGCAAAATTAGCGATGTTCATGCCGGCTACGGCAGCCAGTTTCTCGATGTAGGCTTTCCATGTAGCGGCCTCGATGTTCATGCCTGCATCCGGACGCCAGGTCGGAAGCATGCGCACTTCGGCGGTCGGATCTTCCTTGACCATCTTATGCCATTCGAGCGAATCAGCCGGATCGTCGGTCGTGCAGACGAGCTCTACGCCGTAGTGCTTCATCAGTCCGCGCGGACAGAACTTCGGGTCGTTGGCAATGAGGTCGTTGCACTTGTCATAGATAGCACGTGCGGTCTCGGGGTTCAGACGCTCTTCGATGCCGAAAGCGGTCTTCAACTCCAGATGGGTCCAGTGGTAAAGCGGATTACGGAAAGTGTAAGGAACGGTCTCCGCCCATTTCTCGAACTTCTCCCAATCGGTCGTGTCCTTGCCGGTGCAATAACGCTCATCCACGCCGTTGGAACGCATGGCGCGCCATTTGTAGTGGTCGCCCATGAGCCAGATCTGTGCGATGGATTCGAAACGTTTGTTCTCGGCAACCATCTGAGGAATCAGATGGCAGTGGTAATCGATAATCGGCATCTTAGCCGCATGATTGTGATACAACTCCTGTGCGGTCTCTGTCTGCAGCAGGAAATCCTTGTCCATGAAAGGTTTGATCATAATGGTATAATTTTAAGTTAAATAAATGTGCGCATATTATCACGGTGCAAAGGTACAACATTTTTTACAATAGAATGTGTAAAAATTGACACAAAATTTGCACAATTCAAAAAAAAGCAGTACTTTTGCACCCGATTTTCATAAATGGCGAGTCTGACGGACATACGGAAACCGATAGAAACCGAGTGGAAACAGTACGAACGGTTGATGGAGCAGAGCCTGCGCGCGGACAACAAGCTGCAGCAGGAGGTACTTCGTTATGTCGGTTCGCGTCGCGGCAAACAGTTGCGTCCGCTGCTGACGCTGCTGGCGGCGCAGATATGTAACCCCGTGACGGACAAGACATTACGTTCGGCGGTGGCATTGGAACTGCTGCACACGGCGAGTCTGGTTCATGACGACGTGGTGGACAGTTCGGATACCCGCCGCGGAGCCGCCGCCGTGCACATCAAGTGGACCAACAAGGTGGCGGTGCTCATCGGCGATTATATGCTGGCAAAAGTGATCGGGCTGACCGCCGAAGTGCGCAACATCCGTATTCTGGAAATTGTCGCCAACCTCGGCAAGAGCCTCAGTAGCGGCGAGATGGTCCAGTTGCACGTAGGGCAGTCAATGTGGATTGACGAGGCGCGCTATTTCCAGGTCATCGAGCAGAAGACCGCGCAACTCTTCCAGGCATGCGCGGAAGCGGGAGCCGAGAGTGCCGGTTGTACGCCGCGGCAGCGTACCGCGTTGCGCGACTACGGACGGATGCTCGGTCTGTGCTTCCAGATCAAGGACGATATATTTGACTACAGCGACTTGGAGGAACTGGGCAAACCGACGATGAGCGACCTTCGGGACGGCAAAGTGACGCTGCCGCTCATTGAAGCGCTGCGCCGTGCGCCGCAGGACGAGGCGGAGCATATCCGCGAACTGGGAGAGATGCTTGCCGCGCACAGCGAGACGCTGGACAGCGAGAAAGCCTTGCAGGAAATCAAAGCCTTCGTACTCCGCTTCAAGGGCGACGAGTACGCCGTGCAACAGATGCTGGCATTCAAAAAGAAAGCCACGGAAGCCTTGTCGGTTTTCCGTGACTCAATCGAAAAAATGAGTTTGCTGCAGTTACTCGACTATGCCATCAATCGAGTGCAGTAACACGTCTTTTGTCATTTGTCTATCGTCTATTGTCTCAATGACTTCTTTCATAAACGCGTTGACGAGCAGTTGGCGCGCTTTTTGTTTGTCTATGCCGCGCTGCTGCATGTAGAACAGCGCCGATTCGTCCAGTTGTCCGGTGGATGCGCCGTGCGTGGCTTTCACGTCGTCGGCGTATATCTCCAACTGCGGCTGGGTGCGCATCTCGGCGGTCTCGGAGAGCAGCAGATTGCGGTTGGTCTGATGCGCCTCGGTCTGCTGTGCGTCCTTGACGATCTTCAGGTCGCCGACAAACCGTCCGCGGGCGTTATCGTCCAGCACGAACTTGACCAGCTGGTTTGAGGTCCCGCCGCCTACGGCATGCGTGACGTGCGTCTCGGTCGTCACCTTCTCTTCGCCGCGCAGGTACGCCAAGGCGTAAATCTCCGTGGAGCACCCCTCGCCGGTCTGCTCGATGAAAATCCGGTTCTTAGCCTCTGGGAGGCACGATTGTTGCGTGATCTCGTGATCTTGTGATCTCATGGTCTCCGGCATATTGATCACATGAATCTTCACCCGCGAACCGGCCTCTTGCACGATACGCAAGTCCACTTCCGGTTCGTTTAGGAACACGTGCTCAAAGGAATCGTTGCTATGTAGATGAATCTCTTTCACCTTTCACTTTTCACTTTTCAATTCCCTCATACCCCTTCTCTTCGAGTTCCAGCGCCAGGTTCTTGTCGCCTGTCTTGACGATTTTTCCGTCCGCCAGCACGTGCACGAAATCCGGCACGATATAATCGAGCAGACGCTGGTAGTGAGTGATGACGATAGACGCGTTATGCGGCGTCTTGAGCCTGTTCACGCCTTCCGCCACGATGCGCAGGGCGTCAATGTCGAGTCCGCTGTCCGTCTCGTCCAGGATAGCCAGGCACGGCTCCAGCATCGCCATCTGGAAAATCTCGTTTTTCTTCTTCTCGCCGCCGGAGAAGCCTTCGTTGACAGAACGGTTATTCAGTTTGTCCGGTAACTCAAGCAGTTTTTTCTTCTCGCGCATGAGCGTCAGAAACTCCTTCGCCGACAGCGGTTCTTTGCCTTCGTATTCACGCTTGGCATTGAGGGCGGTCCGCATGAAATTGGTCATGCTCACACCAGGTATCTCTACGGGGTATTGAAAAGAAAGGAACACGCCTGCGCGTGCGCGAACCTCCGGCTCCATGGCTAACAGGTTCTCGCCTTTCAGATACACTTCGCCTGCCGTCACTTCATAAGCGGGATTGCCCGTAAGCACGGCGCTCAGGGTCGATTTGCCGGCACCGTTCGGTCCCATGATGGCATGCACTTCGCCTTCGTTGATGACGAGGTTCACGCCCTTTAATATCTCTTTGCCGCCTATCGAAGCGTGGAGATCACGTATCTCTAATAATGTTTTACCCATATTGCTTTTGTCCCTTTTCCTTTCTACTTTCTACTTTCTACCTTCTACTTTCTACTTTCTACTTTTTCCTTTCTACTTTCTACTTTGTCACTTAATCTGGCTCATCACCACTTCGCCTACGGCTTGCAGGGTCGATTTGCTGATATTCGACATGTCATCCTTGCGCGTGTGCCACCACCACGGGAAGCCCGTCGAGCGGAAGTCGTAATGAATGACATCCACGCAGGGAATGCCGGTGATGTAATTGATGTAATAATGGTCATCGGTAATAGGGTAGGACTGCTGGTTTGCGAATGTAGCGCCATACCCCAACTGCTCAGCCGCACTCCATATTTTCATCTGGTAGTTCTGCGCATACTGCGTGGAATACATCTCCAGCGGGAAATAGGCATCCGGCGCACCGATCATATCCAGTATAATACCGAACTGGTATTTCGGGACGCTTTTCCCCTCCTGCTGGTTTCGCAGGTAATTCGTCGCCCACAACTGGGAACCCAGGCACCATGTGTCTTCATGTTCGGGGCCTGTATAGAGACGCGGTGAACCGCTGTCTTCCACATCAAAGAAGATGATGTCAACCGGCTGAAAACTGACAGCCGAATCCTGATAACGCAGTCCTAACTGCCTTGCTACTTCCAGCAGCACGCCTACGCCGCTGGCACCGTCATTGGCTCCGGGCACGTTGTAGAAACGGTCCGAATAATCAGGCTCCTCATCGCACCACGGTCGGCAATCGTAGTGTGCACCTAACAGGATACGCGGACGCGATGCGTTCTCCGGGGTATAGAAATGACCGATAATATTGTAAATCTGCTGGTTATCTCCCTTATAATCGGGCATGAACCCTTTCTGCAGCTCCACTTCCGCCCCGCACGCACGCAACTGTTCAATCAGCCATACCGCGCACTGCATGTGTGCGGCACTGTTCGGCACACGCGGACCGAAAGACATCTGTTTCTCGATATAGGCGTAGGCCGAATCAGCACAGAAAGCAGGTCTGTTTATCTCCGTCTTTTGTTTGCCGCAAGAAACGAACAGGCATACCATACCTGCTCCGATCAATAAATATCTCCTAATACCTTTGTACATTGTACTTTGTCACTTTGTACATTATCTGATGTTTGTTTCGCTGACGGAAGTATGGTTCTGAATGGCGCGGATGGTCTGTGCGATGGAACCGGCAAGACTCTCGACATGCAGTTTGGAGCAGCATTTGAGGTCTATTGGCAGCGAATCGGTGCAGACCAGTTCCTCTATAGCCGACTCCTCGATGCGCCGGCAGGCATCGCCGCTGAGTACGGCATGTGTCACCACCGCGCGTACGGACTTGGCTCCGCCTTCTTTCATCACCTCTGCCGCCTTGCAGAGTGTTCCTGCCGTGTCGGCTATGTCGTCAAACAGCACGACATCCTTGCCGTACACGTCTCCCAGCACACGGATCTCGGACACTTGGTTGAACTCCGGACGGTACTTGTAGCAGATGACCATCGGCACGTCGCGCTCGGTCATCACATGCAGTTTTTTGGCAAAGTTGGAAGCCCGTTTGGAACCGCCTACATCCGGTGACGCCACAATCAGTTTTTTGAGGTTCAGGCCGGCTATATAAGGCGCCAGCACGTTGGAGCCGTATATATGGTCCACGGGGATGTCGAAGAATCCCTGTATCTGGTCGGCATGCAGATCGACCGTTATGACGCGGTCTGCTCCGGCGGTCTGTAGCATGTTCGCCACCAGCTTGGCGCCGATGGACACACGCGGTTTGTCCTTGCGGTCCTGACGCGCCCAACCGAAATAAGGTATGACCGCCACCACTTTGTATGCACTGGCACGTTTCGCCGCGTCAATCATGAGCAGCAACTCCATCAGGTTGTCGCTTGACGGACAGGTCGATTGTACCAGATAGACCGATTGGCCGCGGACGGACTCCTCGAAATAGGTGCAGAACTCACCGTCGGAAAAGCGGTCGATGCGCAGGTTCCCCAACCGGCAGCCCAGTTCTTCGCACACGCGTTGCGCAAGAGCGTCTCCTTTGGAACCGGCAAAGACCTTAAACTGATTGCTTCCTTCCATAAAGCTTTTTTTGTTCGACTTTCAGATTCGAATATTATTGTTTTTTCTTCTTCTTGAGCGGTGCGTTGGGGTTGGCCATCAGGTGTTCGAATGCGACAGAATCGCATGACAAGCGGCCTCCGGAAAGAGCTATGATGTCCTCGCGTACGCGGTTGATGCCCACTTCCTGGTCCCTGTTCCACGTCATGTTGCGCTGACGCATGCATTGTGCGATGTACACCTCCAGCGAATCCCGTTCCACACCGGGCTGCATTTGGGTGGCGTAACCGACCATGTCCTGAACGATTCGTCCGTAATTGCGCATCTTAATCGGCGCTGTATTTCTTCTTAATTCCATAATTCTTATTTTTTCCTTATCAGATAAATCATAGTCGGGTAGTGGTCTCCGTAGCCGTTCTGCCATACGCCGCCTTTGGTGGTACGCAGCGGCGTGCCCTTGTCCTTGCCTTCCTGAACGGTCAGGAACGGTTTGTTGAAGATCTGCGCCTTCCAGTACGTCCACCTGCCGTTCTCCAGTTTTTCGTTCATCAGCGGCTCGTTGATGATGATCTGGTCGAACAGGTTCCAGCTGCCGTTGTAGGCGAGCGAACCGATGCCGCGGTCCAGCATCTGCCACATGGTGTTGAAATAGCCCTGCGGTTCCACCTCCTCGCGGTGCTTGCGCGCTTTGAGCACTTCGGCGCAACTGTGGTTGTACGGGTCGTCGTTCAAGTCGCCCATGATGATGATTTTCGCCTTGGGGTCTTTCAGGTAGATGGAGTCGCATATACTCTTGCACAGCATGGCTGCCGTGTCACGTCCCGGACGGCTGGTCAACTCGCCGCCGTAACGGCTCGGCCAGTGGTTGGTGATGATATGTATCTTCTCCGGCTTGCCGTCTCCCATCAGGTAACCCGATACGCACAACTGCAGACGTGTCTTGATCTCGCCTCCGTCAGAGTAGTGCGCCTTCAACTCGAATCCGTTCACTTTGCTGGGCTTGAACAGCACCGTGTCATACAGGAATCCCACATCCACGCCGCGGCGGTCCGGACCTTCCAGCAGAATCGGTTTGAGACGGCGACTGTACTTGCTGTTCGCTTCAGCGCACAAGTCATACAGACAACCGATGTTCTCCACCTCCGCCACACCGATGCAGGCTGCTCCGCGCGGGTCATAGTCTGTTCCCAACTGCGCAACGGCGTACGCCATGTTCTTGATTTTGTTCTCGTATTTCAGAGAGGTCCATTTCATACCTCCGTCGGGCAGGTACTCGTAGTCGTTCTTGCCCTCGTCGTGGATGGTGTCGAATAGATTTTCAAGGTTGTAAAACGCGATGCAACGAATGTATTGTCCTTCACCGGATTCCTTTTGATCCTGCGCGTAACCTGCGCTCAAAACGGACAGCATCAGGGCTGTTACCCAAAGAAATTTGTGTTTCATACCAGTAATTTTACAAATTCGCCACAAAATTACACTTTTTTTTTGATATGTGCAAATTTTTTTGTAATTTTGCGCCCGATATGAGAAAAATAGTATATTTTGCACTGGCAGCAATGCTTTTGTCCGCCTGCGTGCGTGAGAGTGCGGTGGACAAATACCGTGCGGAGAAACATGTACGGGACTCGGTCTCTCTTGAGGAGCAGCAGCGCAGTCTGGATTTCTATCAGTCCCAGCTGGAGCAGTTGATGCCCGTGGCGGACAGTCTGGTTGCGCTCTTCAAATACGAACGTAACGAGAAATACCAGGACCACGGTTTCTATGTGACCACCATGCAGGACGGCACACGCATCCTTGTGCGCGATGACGGACAGGAGATGCTGATGTACCGCAACGGCAAACGCCTGGATGCCTCCGGCTTCAGTCCGCGCCATGCGGAAGACAGCCGTCTTGTGGAGCGTGCGGAACACCTGCAGGTAACCATCGCCGACATCCGCGAGCTGGAGAACCGCATTCACCGTACATCACTCGAAATACAAAAATACCAAAAACGTCTGCAAAAATAAAAAAAATGCTTTTTTTCTTCAAAAAACGCGCGTACGCTTGCGTATTTGAAAAAAAAATTGTAATTTTGCACCGCTAAATGTAATTAAACAGAATGAGTGTAACAAAATACGAAAGTAAAATTACCTCTGCGCCGTGCTCCGCGGAGCAGATTTACCGCGTGTTGAGTAACATGCAGAGTCTGGAGCGTGTACGCGATCTTATTCCGAAGGACAAGATTCAGGAAATGGATATCGAGCCCGAGCGTGTGCGCATCAAAGTGGACGGACTGGGGCAGAAAATAACCATCGCCATCGTTGACAAGATAGAGAACGACACCATCAAGTTCGGCGCGGAGGGCATCCCCATGGAAGCCAATTTCTGGATTCAGATGAAAGAAATCAGTCCCGTGGACACGCGGCTCAAACTGACCGTCAAGGCGGACATTCCTTTTATGTTCAAGATGATGCTGGAGAAAAAACTGCAGACGGGGCTCGACCAGGCGGCCGAAATGCTCGCGCAGTTCCCCTATGCCCAGTGGACCAACGACTAACGACCAACGACTAACGACAAGAATATGAAAACTCCCAGGATACACCGAGAAGGACGCGGCCTGATTGTAGGCACAGTGTTGCTGTTGTTTATCATCAACGTGCCGATTTATCTGTTTGTTCAGCCGCATTGGATTTTTGCTGTCACGCTTATCATGACGGCTATGCTGCTGGTTTTTGTCACCTATTTCTTCCGCAATCCCGTACGCGTGCTGGAGATTGATGACCCGAATTTCATCATCGCCCCTGCCGACGGACGCGTGGTGGTCATCGAGCCGACGGAGGAGAACGAGTATTTCCACGAGCGCAAGTTGCAGGTGTCCATCTTCATGTCGCCCTTCAATGTGCACGCCAACTGGTATCCGATAGAAGGAACCGTACTCGTCTCCGAGCACCAGAAGGGCCGGCACAAAGGGGCGTGGCTGCCCAAGTCCAGCACGGAGAACGAACGCTCGCTGGTGGTTATTGAGACGCCCTCCAAGGTGCAGATAGCCGTTCGCCAGGTGGCTGGTGCCATGGCGCGGCGCATAGTCACCTATGCCAAACCCGGCCATTTCGCACACAGGAACACGCACCTCGGTTTTATCAAACTGGGCTCGCGCGTGGACATGTACCTCCCCTTGGATACGGAGATGTTCGTCGAAGTAGGAGAGTCCGTTCGCGGAAACGAGACCGTCATAGGTCGGCTGGCTGATAAAAAAGCAGAAAACCCTAAATCATAAATCATAAATCATAAATTTGAAATCATAAATCATAAAACACACCATGGATAAGTTTGAACAATTATTCGCGCAGTACCCCTGCCCGTTTACCGATGAGGAAGTGAAAGCCCAAGTGGCGGACATCGAAGCGAAACATTTCGCGGAGAATAACAATGTAGAAGTGTGGAAACAATGCCTTCACCAGATTGACTATACCACTCTCAGCGCCGATGACACTATCGCTAAGGTGGAAGGAATGGCAAAAGCGGTCAATAATTTCGAGAAGGATTTTCCGGGCATTCCCAATGTAGCCGCTATCTGCGTCTATCCCGCCATGGCGGAGTACGTACGTGCCGCGCTCAAGGATCCGAAGTTCCCGATAGCCTGCGTCAGCGGCGTGTTCCCCAGCTCGCAGAGCTTCATCGAGGTCAAGGTGGCGGAAACAGCGCTTGCGCTCAAAGCCGGTGCTACGGAGATAGATATCGTGCTCTCTGTCGGCAAGTTCCTGGAGGGACGCTATCAGGACTGCTTTGACGAAATTGCCGAACTCAAAGCCGTGTGCGGAGACCACCACCTCAAAGTGATTCTGGAGACAGGTCTGCTCAAATCGGCCGAGAACATATGGAAAGCCTCCATTCTCGCCATGGCTGCAGGCTGTGACTTCATCAAGACCTCGACCGGCAAGATCAGCGTCAACGCCACGCCGGAAGCGACTTTCGTCATGTGCAACGCCATCAAGGCTTGGCGCGAGAAGACAGGCGTCAAGATGGGCTACAAACCTGCAGGAGGTGTCTCCACCACCGAAGAGGCTGTGCAGCACTACACGCTGGTCAAGGAGATTCTCGGCGAAGAGTGGCTCAACAACGAGTCTTTCCGTTTCGGGGCTTCCCGTCTTGCCAATAACTTACTTTCATCCATCGTAGGAAAAGAAACAAAATACTTCTGATGAATAAAATCATTTCCAAGAGATTTTTCTCTGACAATGTGGCGGAGCTCGTAGTAGAGGCTCCGCTCATTGCGCGTAGCCGCAGAGCCGGACATTTCGTCATAATCCGTGTGGACGCAGAGTCCGAACGTGTGCCGCTGACTATTTCTGCCGCGGACATCGAGAAAGGCACGATTACCCTGGTGGTGCAGCAGATAGGCGTCTCGACGCACAAACTGCTGGCGCTCAATCCGGGCGACTGCATCCATGACGTGGTGGGTCCGCTCGGCAGGGCGACGCGAATAGAGAAATACGGCACGGTCGTTTGCGCCTGCGGCGGCGTGGGTGCTGCACCGATGCTGCCTATTGCCGAAGCGCTCAAGAAAGCCGGCAACCGCGTTGTCACCGTCCTCGCGGCGCGCAACAAGGACCTGCTGATCCTGCGCGATGAACTGGCGCAGTGGTCCGATGAAGTGATCATCATGACCGATGACGGCTCTGCCGGACAACAGGGCGTGGTCACCGTCGGCGTGGAGCAGGTCGTCAACCGCGAGAAAGTGGACAAATGTATCACCATCGGTCCGGCAATCATGATGAAGTTCGTTGCCCTCACTACCGCCAAGTATAACATCCCCACAGAAGCCTCTCTCAACACCATCATGGTGGACGGAACAGGTATGTGCGGCGCGTGCCGCGTCACGGTGGGCGGCAAGACGAAATTCGTCTGCGTGGACGGCCCCGAGTTCGACGCCCACGGCGTGGACTGGGATGAGATGCTCAGCCGCATGAAATCCTACAAGGCTGAAGAGTCGGAGGCGATGGAATCCTACCAAAATGCTGCCAAACACGACAACGACACGACAACGACACGACAACGACACGACAACGACACGATAACGACTGCTGCTGTGGAGCCGTTTACAGGCACAGCAAAAGACCGTGTGGCGATACCCAGAGTCCAAATGCCGGAACTGCGTCCCGAAGTGCGCGTTAAATCGCTGCACGAGGAAGTCAATCAGGGCCTCACTTTCGAGCAGGCGGTTACCGAGGCGCATCGCTGTCTCAACTGCAAGAACCCGACATGCGTACAGGGTTGTCCGGTGAACATCAACATCCCCGGTTTTATCAAGAAACTGGAGACGGGCGATGTGCTCGGCGCTGCGGCTATCATCAAAGAGAGTTCGTCTCTGCCTGCCGTTTGCGGCCGTGTATGCCCGCAGGAGAAACAGTGCGAGAGCCAGTGTATCCACCTCAAGATGAAACACCCCGCTGTCGCCATCGGTTACCTCGAGCGCTTCTGCGCTGACTACGCAAACAGTCTAACAGCCGAAGGCGGTCCTACAGCGCAGCGGTCCTACAGCGAAAGCGGTCTAACAGCGAAGCAGTCTATAGTTGCCGTCGTCGGTTCCGGTCCTGCCGGCCTGACATTCGCCGGTGACGCCGCCAAATATGGATACGAGGTGCATGTCTTCGAAGCGCTGCACGAGATAGGCGGCGTGCTCAAATACGGTATTCCCGAGTTCCGTCTGCCGAACCGCATTGTGGACATTGAGATAGACGGTCTGCGGGCGCTCGGCGTGCAGTTCCATACGGACACCATTATCGGCAAGACGATATCTGTTCAGGAACTGGAGGCACAGGGCTTCAAGGGCATCTTCGTCGGTTCGGGAGCCGGTCTGCCGCGATTCATGAATATTCCGGGCGAGAACCTGAACGGTGTCCTGTCCTCCAATGAATACCTGACGCGCGTCAACCTCATGGACGCCTCCAATCCGGCAACCGACACGCCGCTGTTGTACGGCAAGAATGTAGCTATCATCGGTGGCGGTAACACGGCGATGGATGCCGTCCGGACCGCCAAGCGTCTGGGTGCCGAGCGCGCGATGATAGTCTATCGCCGCAGCGAGGAAGAGATGCCGGCACGTGTCGAAGAGGTGCATCATGCCAAACAGGAAGGCATCGAATTCCTGACACTCCATAATCCTATTGAATATCACGCGGACGCGAACGGGCGCGTGTGCGAGGCGGTGCTTCAGGTGATGGAACTGGGCGAACCCGATGAGTCCGGACGTCGCAGTCCGGTGCCCGTTGAAGGCAAGACAATCACCATTCCTGTGGACTTGGTCATTGTGGCGGTAGGTGTTTCGCCCAACCCGCTCATCCCTTCCTCGGTCAGCGGATTGGAAATAAGCAAGAAAGGAACGATTGTAGTGAACAACGCCATGCAGTCCGCCATTCCGGCTATCTTTGCAGGAGGTGACATTGTCCGTGGCGGAGCCACTGTCATTCTGGCTATGTCTGACGGCCGCAAAGCCGCTGCCGCCATGCACGAATATCTGAAATCATAAATTTGAAAATTCGCTTGCGAATAATCGTTCGAGCAAAGCGAGATAAGAAATCATAAATCATTAGTGCACTTCCTAAGTGCTATCATATTATCCATTAATTTCCTGACAAGCCACCCTATAACGGGGCAGGCGAACATGTCCGTGCTGGTGCAGAACCTGACAACGGGAGAGATGATTGACAGTTACCGTCCCGACCATGTGGTGCCTCCAGCCTCCGTCATGAAACTGTTGACAACGGGTGCGGCGTTGGAGACGCTCGGTCCCGACTACCGTTTTCCCACCGTCCTCGAGTATTCGGGTGCGCTGGAGAAAGGGGTGTTGCACGGCAATCTGTATATACGCGGCGGATGTGACCCCTCATTGGGATGGCAGAGCAAAACGGCTTTTCTCAACAAATGGGTCAAGGCGCTCCAGAATGCCGGAATCCGGTGTATTGAGGGAGGCGTCATAGCGGATATGACAATGCTGGACGGCGAGGCGCAGAACCCCAACTGGCTCTGTGAGGACGCGGGCAACTACTATGCCCCCGGAATCTTTGCGCTCAATTATTATGGTAACACCATGAATATTGTGCTCAAGAGCGGGGAACCCGGAACTGTGGCAACTGTCGTGGGAACGGAACCGAAAGTGCCGGACATCCGGTTCATCAATCATATCCGCTGTTCCAAAATCACTTACGACGGTGCTTTTGTGAGCGGTTTGCCCTACAGCAGTGAACGCTATCTGACCGGCGCCGTGCCTTCCGGTCTGGGTACATTCGGCGTAAAGGGCGATCTCCCTAATCCCGGTCTGCTGCTGGCGCAGCATCTGACTGCCAGACTGCGTGAGGCGGGCATAGAGGTGAAACGTGAGGCGGCCTACGAAGCCGATTATAATCCCTTGACACCGCCGCGGCAGGAATTGTACACCCATTATTCGGAACCGCTGTCCGCACTCATTCAGGAGACCAACGTCAACAGCAACAACCTCTACGCCGAGTCCCTGTTCCGCTACCTCGGTACGCGTTATACGCTGCCCGGCACGATACATAACAGCCAGGACCTCTTGCGCGACTACTGGCGCCGGCGCGGTGTGAATATACAGAACGCCATCATCAAGGACGGCTGCGGTCTGGCGCCGCAGGATGCCGTAAGTGCCAAAGCCTTCGTGCAACTGCTGACAATCATGGCAAGCAGTCCGAACAAGGATGCATGGATGGCTTCGTTGCCGGTAAGCGGACAGACCGGCACACTCAAATCGCTTTGCGCCAAGACGCCGCTGGATGGACGCATACATGCCAAAAGCGGTACCATCGCCGGCACGAAGAATTTTGCGGGCTATATAGATATGCCCAACGGCGATACCTGGGTGTTCGCCATCCTCATCAACTCCGCGCCGGGCAAGGCAAAGAACATACAACACGTCATTCAACAGTACCTGCTGGATGTATATAACGAGCACCAATAGTACGAACACCCTGATGAGGGAAATGGTGGCAAGAGGCGAACCATTCCCCAATGAAGCCAATTGGTTAAGGACCGGTTTCATCCGTGCCGGATACCAGACAGCAGGGCGCGGCCAGACCGGAAACGGATGGGAGAGCGAGGCAGACAAGAATCTCTTGTGCTCCATTTTGTTGGATATAAACCGTTTTCACTTGTCTGTGACGCCCTTTACCATCAATATAGCCGTCTGTGTAGCCTTATATCGGATGATCCAATCCATACTCCCTGACGATAGCAGGCTTAGCATCAAATGGCCGAACGATATCTATTACGGGGATAAGAAACTGGCGGGTATTCTCATTGAGAATATGTTTAACGGCTATGAAGTGGAATACACGATAGCGGGTATCGGACTCAATGTTAATCAGACGACCTTTGTTTCGGACGCACCTAATCCTGTTTCGCTCAAGCAAATCACAGGTATCGACTATGATTTGGAGGAAATGATGAACCAACTGCTCGACGAACTGGATAAAGCGCTTACGACGACCCATGAGGAGTTTTATAGGACACACCTCTACCGCCGCGAGGGCTTCTGGCCGTTCGTGGAACGCGAAGTAAGTACCGCCCCGACCATGAATGCGGACGCACAGACGCAAGGCCGGTTCATGGCGCGCATCGTGGACGTGTTGCCCTCCGGCGAGATCGTCCTTCAAGACGAACAAGGGGAAGAAAAAACATACCACTTCAAGCAAGTGAGATACGTGATATAAATACTAACAACCAACGACTAATTACTAACGACTAATCATATATGAAATCAATCATCATCACCGGCGGAGCCGGATTTATCGGAAGTCATGTAGTGCGCTTGTTCGTCAACAAGTACCCCGACTACCGCATCATCAATGTGGACAAACTGACCTACGCCGGCAATCTGGCGAACCTCAAGGACATCGAGGACAAGCCGAACTACCGCTTCGTGCGCGCCGACATCTGTGATTTTGACACCATCTTCGCGCTAATGCAGGAAGAGCATGTGACCGGCGTCATCCATCTGGCGGCGGAGAGCCATGTGGACCGTTCCATCAAGGATCCCTTCACTTTCGCCCGCACAAATGTCATGGGAACCCTCTCCATGCTGCAGGCGGCGAAACTGTATTGGGAGTCCCTGCCGGAGAAATACGAAGGCAAGCGTTTCTACCACATCTCCACCGATGAGGTGTATGGTGCGCTGCAACTGACACACCCGGAGGGTATCGAACCGCCGTTCACCACCACCGCTTCCTCTGCGGAGCACCATCTGGCGTACGGCGAGGACTTCTTCTATGAAACCACCAAGTACAACCCCCATTCGCCCTATTCGGCGTCCAAGGCCTCGTCTGACCATTTCGTGCGTGCCTTCCATGATACCTACGGACTGCCGACTATCGTCACCAACTGCTCCAACAACTACGGCCCCTACCAGTTCCCAGAGAAACTTATTCCGCTCTTCATCAATAATATCCGCCACCGCAAACCGCTGCCTGTCTATGGCAAGGGCGAGAACGTGCGCGACTGGCTCTACGTGGTGGATCACGCGCGTGCGATTGATCTCATTTTCCACAAAGGCACCATCGCCGAGACTTATAACATCGGTGGTTTCAACGAGTGGAAGAACATTGACATTATCAGGACCATCATCAAGACCGTAGACAAACTGCTTGGTCGTCCCGAAGGTGCTGACCTCGACCTCATCACTTATGTCACTGACCGTGCCGGACACGACATGCGCTACGCGATTGACAGCACCAAGCTGCAGCGCGAACTCGGATGGGAACCCTCCCTGCAGTTTGAGGAAGGTATCGAGAAAACCGTTCAGTGGTACCTCGACAACCAGGACTGGCTTGATAACATCACTTCCGGCGATTATGAGAAGTATTATGACGATATGTATAAGAACCGTTAATGAACGTATAGAAATCGCCCGTAAGGACAAAAAAAACGCTCTTCGTGAGCGTTTTTTTGATGTGTGATGCTATTTACAATCTCTTTTTGAAATACCATTTTTCTGAATCATAATCCAGGAAATAAGTCAGGCCTTCCTGTTGTTTGATGATGCTTTCGTTGGATAGTTTGATGGTT
>Ga0265298_10005378_pt1 | contig 16099 bp, 14 predicted proteins | sample AusTroGonzalo_MG_3_FD_193486 | JGI IMG/M metagenome (GOLD analysis project Ga0265298, IMG submission 193486) | Bovine rumen microbial communities from tropical cattle in Woodstock, Queensland, Australia - Gonzalo_01 | ecosystem: Host-associated > Mammals > Digestive system > Stomach > Rumen ... | reverse complement strand
CTCCGATTACTTCAAGGGCAGCTTCAAAACGCACATCATCGGCATGCTGGGCGGCATCATCTGGAATATCGGTATGTCCTTCAGCCTGTTAGCCGCTGAAAAAGCCGGCGCCGCGCTCTCCTACGGTCTGGGTCAGGGTGCCACGCTGGTGGCCGCGCTCTGGGGCGTGTTCATCTGGAAGGAATTCAAGGGTGCGCCCAAGGGGACCAATACCCTGCTGACGGCGATGTTCATTTTCTTCCTGGCCGGACTGGGACTGCTCATCTACTCCAAAATGTAATCACATCAGATAAACCCAATATCGCTAATAATGTCTTTAATTATCAAAACAAATTCAAAATCAATATGTTTTGTAGAGACGCGAGATCTCGCGTCTCCGAGACGAGCGAATCGCTCGTCTCTACAATAAGTCATTATTGTTAAGTATATTATTTATTGTTTTAAATAAACCTTTAACTGTAAAAAGATATGAAGAAAGCTAATGTTGTTGTCGTTGGAAGCTCCAACACGGATATGATCATCCAGATGAAGAGCATACCCCGTCCGGGCGAGACTCTGCTGGGCGGCAGGTTCAGCATCGCTCCCGGCGGCAAGGGCGCGAATCAGGCGGTCGCCGCCGCACGCGCCGCGGGTCCCGGCGGCAAGGTGACTTTTGTCGCCAAGGTGGGTCAGGATCTCTTTGGGGATCAGACCATTGCCGGGCTGAAAAAAGACAAGATCAGCACGGACTATGTTTTCCGCGATAAGAAAAACGCTTCCGGCGTGGCTCTGATCTATGTGGCGGAGGACGGCGAGAACAGCATCGGGGTCGCCTCCGGTGCCAACGGCGCTCTCAGCCCGGCGGACGTGAAGAAAGCGGCCAAGGTCATCACCGAATCGGATATCCTGGTCATGCAGCTGGAAACACCTCTGCCGACCGTTCTGGAAGCCGCCCGGATCGCCGACAAGGCCGGGGTGCCCGTCATCCTGAATCCGGCTCCCACACAGCCTCTGCCGGAGGAACTTCTGCGCAAGATCACTATTCTGACTCCCAACGAGACCGAGGCCGAGTCGCTGACCGGTGTCACCGTCACGGACAAAAAGACCGCGGAGGAAGCCGCCGACATCCTGCACCGGAAAGGTGTCCCCGTCGTCATCATCACTTTAGGAGCGAAAGGTGTCTATCTCTCCGCGCCGGAATGCAAAAAGATGATCAAGTCCTTCAAGGTCAAAGCCGTGGACAGCACCGCCGCCGGCGATGTGTTCAACGGGGCGCTGGCCTCCGCTCTGAGTCAGGAGCTGGATCTGCTGGATGCCATCCGCTTCGCCATCGCGGCCGCGGCCATTTCTGTCACGCGTCTGGGCGCTCAGCCCTCCGTCCCGACACGGAAAGAGATCGAAAAGATGCTCAAATCATAGCACTTTCGGGGGGTACAGTTCTGCGGAACTGTGAATGAGGAATCGGCCGCGGCTCTTGTGAAAACAAGGGAGCGGCCCTTTTTAACTTTAGAATGTTTTTGAACTTATGAATGATACAAAATTTTTATCTGTCTGCGCCGCGGTCTTTCTGACTGTAAGCTCCGTATTCGCGGCCGAAACCAACACACTCTCACCGGAAGCCCAAAAACTCCAGCGGCTTCTGACGGAGATCCCGGCTCAGGGCATCCTTTTCGGGCATCATGAATCCACCGCCTATGGTGTGGGCTGGAAAGCGGACGCGAAAAACGGCGCTCCTTCCCGCAGTGATGTCAAGGATGTCTGCGGCGACTATCCGGCCATTATCGGCTGGGATCTGGGCAAGATCGAACACGGCTCCCAAAACAATATCAACGGAGTCCCCTTCGACCTGATCCGCAAGGAGGTCCTTGCCCATTATCAGCGGGGCGGCATCAATATGTTCTGCTGGCACGCGGGCAATCCCCTCACCGGCGGCGATGCCTGGGATGTCAAGGACAAGACGGTCGTCCGCTCCATCCTGCCCGGCGGTGACCGCCACGAGAAGTTCCTCTCCTGGCTGGATAAAGCCGCCGTGTTCATGAACTCCATCACCAACACCAACGGCGTAAAGGTGCCGCTGATCCTGCGTCCCTGGCACGAGCATTCCGGCAGCTGGTTCTGGTGGGGACGGGATCTCTGCACGACTGAACAATTCAAAGAGCTTTGGGTCATGACCCGGAACCACCTTCGTTCCAGGGGATGCGACCAGCTGATCTACGCCTATTCTCCCGATTATGTCCCCAACGCTGAGACTTATATGGAACGCTATCCGGGGGACGAGTTTGTGGAGATACTGGGCTACGACTGCTACCAATACTCCAAAGGCAACGACCGCGAAGGCTACCAGAAGCGCATGAATACCATCCTGACCTTCCTGACCCGGCTGGGCAAAGAGCATCAAAAGCCGGTTGGCTGTACGGAGACCGGTTTCGAGGCGCTTCCCTGTGATGACTGGTGGACGGGTGTCCTGCTGCCCTGCACCGCGAAACATTCCTTCTCTTTTCTGGTGGTCTGGCGCAACGCTCACACTCGTCACTACTACGCCCCTTACCCGGAAAGCCGTGACAGCAAGGATTTTCTCCTGTACTATAAAAACCCCGGGACGCTTTTCTGCCGTGACTTGGAAAAATCCTCAAAAAAACTTGAGCTGAAAAATGAGTGATCATATAATAAAAATCAAGTAAGGATTATATCATGAATAATCAAACTATGACTGACAACTACTACGAAATCAAAACGCTGCGCCTAAAAATACTCTACCTTCTGGCAGGCTGGGCGGTTTTTTTTATCAATATAGAAGCCTTGTTTGCCCTCACTTTAACATCTTCTGGCAGTTTATTCTCTTTGAAACTTTCTGACGACATTTTATCAATAATTTTATTAATAGCGTATGGGGTTTCCGCTTTGTTGCTCTTGTATATTTTAATTTTCAGCAACTGGATACGACTTAGATTTTGGGAAACTTGCGGTCTTTCTGTCATTTTCATGATTGCGACACTTTTAACTGCAGTTGCTCATTCATTGACAATTCTATTTCTTCCCGGTGAAGATATCATATCTGTCCTGGCTGTCATATCTTTTAACTGGATACTACTTACTTTCGGGCAAATAGTTGTAATATTCCCCATAATCTCAATCGGGTATCTTATCTGGATATCATGGCTGAAAAAGAGGCAAAGTTACATATCTTTGTCCGAAGACGCGCATGGCTGGCTTTGTATTCTGAACTATGTACCGTTTTTTCTCATGCTAGGTTCTGTTATTCTCGCTGCTAGAACTCTTGACTGATTTAGAATTATGCCAGACAACTACTACGAAATCAAGATCCTGCGACTGAAGGTGATTTACCTTCTGGCAGGCTGGGCAGTTCTCATTTTTACAGGATTGTTTTCTCTGAATTTTTTGGAGAACTATTTTATTCATCACTCTCATCTGGCAGAGATGCTGGGATTGACAAATATGAATATGGAAGGTCTTTATATGATGACCTTCGTCTGTTTACTATTACTCCCAATAGGTTTATTAGTCTTCACCAACTGGATATGTCTCCGCTTCCGGGAAACCTGGGGACTTTCTATTCTTTTCATGTGCATGACGTTTTTAAGCATCATCACTTTTTTTCTCTTAATCTCAAATCCATCCCATCCATCGATAGAGGATTTCTTATACCTTTCTGGAGTTATTTGGGGTATACTCTCGGTCTATCAACTGATCATCTTTCTGCCTTTGTTTTCCATCGCGTATTATCTCTGGATACGCCATCCGAAAAGGAGAAAAAACTTTGTTCCTCTTTCTCAGAAAACTTGTGCGTTTCTCCATTACTTGAACCTGATCCCGGTTTTCGGCGTTGGATGCCTTTTCTATACAATACTGCACTTGGATTAACATAAACTGAAACATGACTGTTATTCTGACAACTTGAAACATACGGCACGGAAACTGTTTTACACCCTGCTGGGATGGTCGGCTGTTATTTTCCTGGGAATGCTGGCCTGGTTTCTTTGTAATCCGGGTGTTTTTGGGGCGGATATGGAGGCGGATCCATTCCCAATTATGATAGCGCCGCTTTTGCTGCTCCTGTATATCCTGATTTTCAGCGACTGGCTGGGTTTCGACTTTTTAGGAGCCATGGGAATTTCCAACCTCTTTTTTATCGCGGAAGGGATCGCTATAATAGTGTCCGGCATTATCTCATTGTGGATCATGGAAATGTCAGAAGCAGACTTCTCAATGCCCAATTATATGGTTATGACCTTAATTGGTTTTTCAGTATTGATTCTATTCCCCCAAAACTGTCTGTTTATTCTCCTGTTCCCGATTCTATATTGGCTCTGGTGCGATATCCTGAAAAAAAGAGAATACTGTGACTATATTCCTAAAAAACTCCGCTATTGCCTTTACTTTTTGATCCCGGTGTCACTTCCACTTTTGATGTGCATTTTTCTTTTTTTAGACTTTGTTCGGAAATGATTTATAGCATCACCCTTATCCATAAAATACGAAACGATAAACCATGACAGAAAAAGAAAAAATGCTGAGCCAAAAGCTCTATGACGCGAATTATGACGCGGAACTGATACAGGAAAGACTTATCGCCAAGGATCTTTGCCATGAATATAACCGGCTGCGTCCTTCGGAAAGCGAAAAACAACAGTCCATTCTGAGAAAACTGCTGGGCAAGACCCGCGGCGCGTTCCAAATCGTTGCCCCATTCTGGTGCGATTACGGCTATAACATCGAGCTGGGCAGGAATTTCTTTTCCAATCACAATCTGGTGATCCTGGACTGCGCCAGGGTCACTTTCGGCGACAATGTCTTTATTGGTCCGGACTGCGGATTCCATACGGCGGGACACCCCATCGACATGGAAAGACGCAATCAGGGACTGGAGTACGCGTATCCAATCACGGTCGGGAACAATGTCTGGATCGGAGCCGGAGTCCATGTCATGCCCGGAGTGACGATCGGCAGCAATGTGGTCATCGGCGGCGGCAGCGTTGTTGTGAAGGATATCCCGGATGACTCGGTCGCCGTGGGGAATCCCTGCCGGGTGATCCGCCCGATCACCGACGCGGATCGTCAAACCTGCTGGGACAGATAACTCCGGCCGGTTTTGAATAGGATTGATTTTTTAGCGTCAAATCCTGTATGCTGACGAAGCGGGCTGCTTAGGACGGCCTCATCGTTTCACACAAAAGAAGAACATGAAAAAACAGACTAAGATATTTCTATCCCTTGTCATCGCGGCTCTGACCTTTGCCGCCGCGAATGATTCTCATTTCCAAACCTCGGCCCAGGCTGAGACACCGACATGGATCACCAAGGTAACCGATTCCGTTACAGGTATCTTTAGCGACAGAGAACTAAACGCCATCAAAAAGATACAGTCTCTGCGCACACAGTTTCCGGACATCATCAGTGAAGAGACCTCTCAAAAAGTACAAAATGCTCTCATTCAGGGAGATGAGGAAACTAAATCAACACTGGCGCTGAGGATCGCCAGAGATTTCAAAAAGCCGACCAAAGAAGGTGCGAAATCCTTTGTGAACTGGTTCGAGAACTGGGAAAAAGATGGCAACATCAACCTGGCCAAATTCACCAAAACAACTCCGGAAGTCCCTAACGCGGAAGATTATCTGGCCAAAGCGGACAAGGGGAATCATTATGCCCAGACAGTCCTGCTGTGGATCTACCGCACTCAGGGTCAGTATCAGAAAGCTGCTGAAATGGAGAAAGCTTTGAACAATGCCTCTGAAACGGCTTCCGAATTAAAAACAAAATACAAAGAGGATCTGAGCCTGTGCAAAGACAAAGCGAAAGACACCGGCAGCGCCTTCTGGCAGGCAGTCTTCGCGGAAATGTCACAGCGCGGTCTGGGTCAGTCCCAGGATATATCCGATGCCGTCAGCTGGTACCGCAAAGCGGCTCTTCAAGGTTTCTTGCCCGCGGCAATGGAGATGGCCAGAGCGGTCAATACCATTTCTTCCAAGGATTCTCAGAAATTTGAAGCCCTGCTCTGGCTCAAGAAGATGTCCATCGTCAACGATGACTACATCGCGGAGATGGCCGCCGGTCTGATGTACATGAACGGTAATGGCGTGACCCGTGATCACGCGATGGCTGTGGTCTCACTGAAAGACGCTGCGGCCGCCGGTATCCCCGAAGCCATGTATGCCCTGGGCTATATCTATGAAAAAGGCGGCGTGGGAGTTGGCAAAGACGCTGACCTGGCAGCTGCCTGGTACGCCGTAGCCAAAGCGCATGGTTATAAAGTGGATACCAAGCTGGAAGCCAAATCCGCCACCGTCGCGGAACTGGAAAAGACCATCACCGGAAAACTCTCTGCTGATGATCAGGCTCTGGCCTCCGCCGTGTTCAAAGATATCTTTGAGAAATAAGCGCCTGTCCGCTTGAAAAAAAATCCCTCACGAACACGTGAGGGATTTTTTGTTTTCAAATTCAAATAACGCAGAGCGTCTTATTTCTTCTTATTGGCCAGAGCCGCGGAAACAAACGCCTTGAACAGCGGATGCGGATTGTGCGGTTTGCTCTGATATTCCGGATGGAACTGGCACGCCATGAAGAACGGATGGTTCTTCAGCTCGATCAGCTCGACCAGCTTGCCGTTCGGAGAGATACCGCTGACCACGAAGTTGCCGTCCTTCTCCAGCTGAGCCAGATAGTCCGGGTTGACCTCGTAGCTGTGGCGATGACGTTCATGGATAACGTCTTGCTTATAGAGGCTCTTGGCTTTGGAGCCGTCCTTCAGCACACAGTCATAAGTTCCCAGACGCAGTGTCCCGTCTTTCGGGCTGCAGCTGTCGGAAGAGTGATTGTGGTCATATTTCTTATCCACTCTCGCGATCGGTTTGAAATCTTTGTCCAGCAAAATGATGACCGGATACTTGAGATCGGAATAGAACTCGGTGGAGTTCGCGTCTTTCAGCCCAACCACATTGCGGGCATATTCCACAACGGCCATCTGCATACCCAGGCAAAGTCCCAGGAACGGGATATTATGCTCACGGGCATATTGAGCCGCGAGGATCTTGCCTTCCGTACCATGGACACCGTAACCGCCCGGCACCAGGATCGCGTCCAGATTCTCCAGAATGCCTGTTCCGTTCCGCTCGATCTCTTCGGAATCTATCTTGACCAGCTCCATGCGTGAGTCATTGGCGATACAGCCATGGTAAAGCGCTTCCGTGATGGATTTATAGGCATCGTTCAGTTTCACATACTTGCCCACCAGACCGATGCGCACGCTGGAATGAGGAGCCACGATGCTGCGGACCACATCCTGCCACTTGCTCATATCCGACGGACGGTCTTCCATGTTCAAAAGTTTGCAGATGAGCTGATCCAAACCTTCTCTCTGGAAAACCAGAGGCAGTTCGTAAATGGAATGCTCCACGTCTTTCTCCTCAATAACTCCCTCGAAGGGAACATTGCAGAAGAGGGAGATCTTCCGGCGCAGTTCCGTGTTCATGGAATGCTCGCAGCGGCAAATGATAATGTTGGGAGTGATGCCGATCTCACGCAGTTTGGCCACAGACTGCTGGGTCGGTTTGGTCTTCATCTCGCCGGCGGCTTTGATGAAAGGCACCAGTGTGACATGGATGAAGATCACATCCCCCACCGGACGCTCCAGAGCAAACTCACGGATAGCCTCCAGGAACGGAAGTCCTTCGATATCGCCGGTAGTACCGCCGATCTCCGTGATCAAAACATCAGAATCATGAGAATTGAGTTCGATCCGGTGTTTGATCTCGTCGGTGATGTGCGGGATCACCTGAACGGTCTGGCCGCCGTAAACGCCATTGCGTTCCTTTTCCAGCACACTCATATACAGCTGACCGCTGGTCATGCTGTTCTTGCGGGTCAGATCGGTATTGGTAAAACGTTCGTAATGGCCCAAATCGAGATCTGTTTCACCGCCGTCTTTCAGAACGTACACCTCACCGTGCTGGAGGGGATTCATTCTGCCCGGATCCACATTCAGATAGGGATCGAATTTTTGATGGGTGACCCGAAAGCCACGACTTTCCAAAAGGGCGCCGATAGCCGCCGCTGTCAGACCCTTGCCTACAGAACTGATTACACCGCCTGTTACGAATATATATTTCATAATTCTATGTTTGATTATAGTTTACTGTTTATTTCAAAAGAGATGATTTAGATTTCAGGATCGTTTCGACCCGCGCGATATCCTCCGGAGTATCCACACCGATAGACTCATGCTCCACTTTAGCCACGGAAATGGAAATGCCGTTTTCCAAAGCACGGAGCTGTTCCAGTTTCTCAGCCCGTTCCAGGGAAGAAATAGGCAGACGAACCAATTTTTTCAATGTGTCCCGATGGTAGCCGTAAATGCCCAGATGCTTCAAATAAGGAAAAGCTTTCATCTGCTCCTCTGCCGGCTGCGCGGCCAGATCGCGCTGGTAAGGAATCGTCCTGCGTGAGAAATAAAGCGCCTTGCCGTAAGTGTCTGTTACCACTTTGACGACATTGGGACTTTCGTATTCCTCCACTTTGCGGATCGGAGTCGCGGCTGTGGACATTTTCACGCCGTTCTGACGGAGAAGCGCGGCAACCGCTTCGATCACAGAAGGTTCAATCAGGGGTTCATCCCCCTGGATGTTGATGGCGGCATCAGCGTCGGACTGTTTGACGACCTCTTCTACCCGGTCAGTCCCGCTGGCGTGATGCTCGGAAGTCATCACGACTTTACAGAATTCTTTGACTACTTGCTGGATACGAACATCATCCGTGGCAACGATCACCTCGCTGAGGCAGGAGGCTTTTCTGCATTGTTCTACGACCCATTGGATCAGAGGCTTGCCGGCGATGATGGCTAACGGTTTTCCCGGAAATCTGGTGGAACCGTAACGTGAAGGAATAACGCCAATAATTTTCATAAAAACGAGCAGACCAAGAGCGGCCTCGCCATCCACGGGGACTATTGGTTATCAAATTCCCAAATCAAATGCAAATAAAATTATGAAAAATTATAATTTTTTTGAGCAAATGTTATGATTCATTTCGCCTCAGAAGCTTGAGGAACCAGGATGAAATAGGATGGCAAACCAATGACACCGTAGTGGTTAAGGATCTCTTTGGCGGGAGATTTCGCGGGCTGTTCGGCCTGGAGCTTGATCACAACGAAGTCCGATTCCAGCCGTTTCTGCACTTCCGGGTCGCTGAAGGTCGTCTTTTCCATGTACATACAGGACTTGCACCACGTGGCCCAAAAATCCAGGAAGATCGGCTTGCCGGTCTCCAGCGATTTCTGCATCCCCTGCGCTAACTGCTCATCCAAAGCGGCGGTATCCGTTTCTGTTTCAGTCGCGGATATTTGAACATTCTCTATCTGAGTGACTTCACTGCCGGCCTTCCAGAGCTTGTAACCTTCATATCCATAATAAGCGGCAAAGAGCAGGATCAGGATGCCAAAGGCTTGCTTGACCCGGACCATCCACATTCCCGGTTTGGGCAATGCGGCGATCCCCGCGCCCGCAATCGGCCACGGCAACGCCATTCCCAAGCCCAGCAGGAACGGCAAAAGCAATCCAACATAACTCCCTGAATTGTAGATATTCGCAGAAATCAGTAAAACCGAAATCAGCGCCGGAGCCACACACGCACCGGCCAGCAAAGCGGAAAAGGCTCCCAATCCAAAAATCAGCAGATAACGGGCGAAACCGGTCTTGGCGTTCACATTGCTGCTGCCCTTGAAACGGCTGAAGTCGATCGTGAAAACGTCGAACATCGCCAGCGACAAGATGACAAAAACAGCCGCTGTCCCAAAGTTGAACCACGGAGAGGAATTCAATGAGCCAAAAGTCGTCCCTGCCAACACAACCGCCAGTCCCAAAGAACCATAGGCCAGCGCCATTCCCAGACCGTAGATACCGCCCAGGAAGAACCCCTGCCCTTTGCTGCCGGCTTTGACACCAGCACCAATGATCGCCAGGTTGATCGGAATCATCGGCAGCACACAGGGGGTCAAGTTCAACCCAATGCCCAGCAGGATGATAAACGGGATCGTGATCAGCAGCCCCCATTTCTCCAGAAAACCTTCGATCCCGCCCTTGGGAGCGTTCTCATCCTTTGACGCGGAATCTAAAAACTTGTTGAACTGAGTTTTATTCATGGAGCCGGACGCAGAGTCGCGGATCTTGAAGGATTTCGCCAAAGCCTCATATTTCATTTCCTGCTTATCAGATGCTTGAACGACAGGCTGTTCTACGGCTTTTTTCGGCATAGAATCCGCCCAGGTGAAGGTATGATCCAGCTCCTGAGGCATATAGCACATTTCATGGCTGCATCCCATGTATTCGACTTTGATCGAGGCGGATAGGTTCTCTTTTGTAAAAAGGTATTTCGCCTTGAAACTCCGCTCGAAGACATCTTTATCCTCGCCGGTGAAAGGATCCTTGATGCGCGCGCTGGGAATAGCTTCCTGAGGCTGAAGGACATTTCCCTCCGCGGTCGTAACGATGAAATGATCTTTGTAAAGATAATGATCCGGCGCGATCTGAACATCCAGCTGGAAAGATTTTTCCTCCTGATTTTCTGAGACATCCACAAGGAAAGGATCTTTCACGGCCTGCGATTTCTTCGCTTTTGCTCCGGTTCCCAGTTCCAGAGAACCCAGTCCCAAGTCCTGCGCTTCGGCTGTAAAGGTTCCTCCCAGCAAAAGAAGTACGGCCCAAGCGATTCCTACTATCCACACAATATGGTTTGTCTTTTTCATTGTCTCCATGTCCAGAATCCAATAACACCCAAATAATGAAGAAAATCTGCCGCAAAATCAACCCATTCATAAAAGTAAAATTTCATTTTTTGCCGCTTCCGAAAAAATAGCTTTGGTTTGTAGCGGATTACGCACTAAAATAAGAGCGGCGAGGGTTTGTCCGTCAGGAACGTTTCGACGGCAAAGATCCCTCATATTAAATAGATAAGGATTAATAGAAATGGCTAAAATCGATTTTGGCGGTATTGCGGAAGATGTTATCACACGCAGTGAGTTCACAATGGAAAAAGCGCGCGAAGTGCTCAAGAATGAGACGATCGCGATCCTGGGCTATGGTGTACAGGGTCCTGCGCAGAGTCTGAACCTCCGCGACAACGGATTTAATGTGATCGTGGGTCAGCGCCCCGGCGGCAAAAGCTGGGATCGCGCAGTCAAAGACGGCTGGGTTCCCGGTGAGACTCTTTTCACTTTTGAAGAAGCGGCCAAACGCGGCACGATCATCCAGATGCTTGTTTCCGACGCGGCTCAGAGAGCCATCTGGCCCGTTGTTTCCAAACAGCTGAACAAGGGTGACGCTCTTTATTTCTCTCACGGTTTCTCCATCGTTTACAAAGAACAAACCGGCATCATCCCTCCGGCAGACGTGGACGTGATCATGGTCGCTCCCAAGGGTTCCGGTCTGTCTGTGCGCCGTAACTTCCTGGCCGGTGTCGGCATCAACTCCAGCTTTGCCGTCCAGCAGGACTTCACAGGCCGCGCTATGGACCGCACACTGGCTCTCGGTGTGGGAATTGGTTCCGGCTATCTCTTCCCGACCACTTTCCAGAAGGAAGTCTTCAGCGATCTGACCGGTGAACGCGGCACCCTGATGGGCTGCCTGGCCGGTATCCTGGAAGCGCAGTACGAAGTTCTCCGCAGCAACGGTCACAGCCCCAGCGAAGCGTTCAACGAATCCGTTGAAGAGCTGACCCAGAGCTTGATCCGTCTGGTGGACGAAAACGGCATGGACTGGATGTATGCCAACTGCTCCGCTACCGCTCAGCGCGGTGCTTTGGACTGGAAACCGAAATTCAAAGCCGCTGTCCTGCCGGTGTTCAAAGAGCTTTATGAATCCGTCAAGACCGGCAAAGAGACCGCTCGCGTACTCTCCTACTGCAGCGCTCCGGATTATCAGACCACACTCACGGGCGAACTCAATGAGATGAAGAACTCCGAGATGTGGCGCGCCGGCGCGGCAGTCCGTTCTCTGCGTCCGCATGAAGCGGCCAAAGCCGTGACCAGCCAGACCAAAGGTGTCGCGGGCCGCAGCGAGAATTAATCTTTAAATACACAAATCAGTAATAAGCCATCGGCTTCGGTGCCGGTCGTTTATTACTGATTCTTTTCTATAAGCGGAGCTGGGCAGTTCTCAGCTCCGGTTATCCAATCCCCAACTGAAACAACAACCTCTAACCTGAAAGAAAGATCATGCCATCCGTTGTCACTATCGTAGGAAAGCCGAATGTCGGCAAGTCAGCCCTTTTCAACCGCATCGCCGGACGTCGAATCGCTATCGTTCATGATATGCCGGGCGTTACCCGTGATCGTGTCTCTGCGGAAGTGGAATGGCATGGTGTTCCCTATACCCTGATCGACACGGGCGGCATCTCTCTGCTCAAAGGGGAAAAGAAAGGCGATGTCATCACCAAAAGCGCCATGATGCAGGTGGAACTGGCCATCGAAGAGGCCGAGCTCGTCCTCTTTGTGGTGGATATCCAGTCCGGCTTGACTCCGCTGGATCAGGAAGTCGCCGAGAGACTGCGCAGATCCCAGAAGAAAGTCTTTCTGGTCTGCAACAAGGCCGACACCAACGCGCTGGAGCTGCACTCGCATGATTTCGCCTCATTCAATTTTGACCGTGTTTTCAATGTCAGTGCCATCCACAACCGCGGCATTGACGGGCTAATGAACGCTGTCATCCGTGAACTGCCGCAAGTTCCGGAAGAAGAGCGTCGCCCGGCTCCCGCGCCGCAGAATGATGCAGACGAGGATCAGGCGGAGATGATCGAAGGCCCTCTCAAGATCGCCTTTGTCGGTCGTCCCAATGTGGGCAAATCTTCCATCGTCAACAAGCTGACACAATCCAACCGGGTGATCGTATCTCCTATTCCCGGAACCACTCGCGACTCCGTAGACGTTCCTTTCTCAGTGGAAACTGACGGCGTGAAACAGGACTACATCCTGGTGGATACCGCCGGTGTACGCAAAGAACGGCGCGTCCATGATTCCGTAGAGTTCTACAGCATCAAACGCACTGAAGACTCCATCAACCGCTGCGATATCGCCATCTTGATGCTGGATGCCTCCGAAGGGATCCTGGAACAGGATAAGAAAGTAGCGGATAAGATCGTGGATGCCGGCAAAGCCTGCATCATCGTGGTCAACAAATGGGATCTGGTGGCCGAAGGCGTTAAAAAAATGCAGGAAAAGGAAGCCGAACGCATCGCCAAGATCCCCGTGTACAGGCGAACGGAAGAAGATCAGAAGAAATTGACTCTGGCCGAGTTCGGCGCATGGGTACAGGAAAAACTTTTCTTCCTCAGCTATGCTCCGGTCATCTTCACTTCCGCAGAAAACGGTTTCAATCTGGATCGTCTTCTGGAGGCTGTCCGCTATGTGGCGGCACAGCTCAAGCAGGTCATCCCTACCGGTCTGCTTAATCGTACTCTGGCAACGGCTATCGAGGAAAAACTACCTGTCAGCGCACGCGGGAACTTCCTCAAGTTCTACTATGCCACACAGGTCAAACAGGCTCCGCCGACTTTCCTGCTTTTTGTCAACCGCAAGGAACTCATTCAGGATTCTTACCAAAAATTCCTGGCCGTCAAGATGCGTCAGGCGTTTGGTTACGAGGGATGTCCCATCCATTTCATTTCACGGGCAAGACCCAAGACCATCGAATCCAAACATAAACCCCGCATTGAAAAACGCAGAACGGTAAAGAAATACAGCACCCGCGGCCAACAGCGTGAACAGATCGAAGGACGCGCCCGTCTGCGCAAACGCATTGCTCCCAGAGACGCGGCACGCCGTAAAGGGAAATAAGTCATCTTGTGAAAACAGTTTACCAAATCAGTTCTCTTCCTAACGGGATCACTGTTGCCAGCGCATCCATGCCGCAGATGGCCAGCGCTTGCGTGGGTATATGGGCGCGCACCGGCAGCCGTTACGAACAAGATCCGGCTCAAAACGGCATCAATCATTTCATTGAACATCTGCTATTCAAAGGGACTCCGTCCCGATCCGCCTTACAAATCTCTGAAGACATCGAAGGAATCGGAGGCACCTCAGACGCTTTCACCGCAGAGGAAAACACCTGCTATTATGCGCGTTCCCGCAGTACCCATCTGGAAACGCTCATGGATGTGCAGATGGATATGTACTGCAACAGTCTCTTTGAGCCCGCCGAGCTGCGTAAAGAACGCGAAGTCATCAATGAAGAGATTGCTATGACGTATGACCAGCCCAGCCAATATGTTCTGGAGCTGCTGAACACGCTGCAATGGCGGGATCATCCGCTGGGCCGTCCTATCACGGGTACCGAAGAAGGCTTGGCCAAACTGCGCCGTCGTGATCTGCTGAACTATTTTCATCAATACTATGTAACGGGGAATACCTGGATCATTGCCGCCGGAAATGTCGATCACGAGAAATTCCTCAGACTGGCACAGAAGTATTCCAAAAACGTCCCCGCCGGTTCCATCGCGGATTGGCAGCCGTTCGTTTCTTCACAAAAACAGCCCAGTGTGCTTTGTCTGGAACGTGAAGTCGATCAGACTCAGTTCGCGCTGGGGATCCGCACCTTCTCCCGTTCGCATCGTTACTGCCGCGCGCTGAGAGTCATCAATACTTTAGTGGGAGAAAATTCCAGCTCTCATCTGTTTCAGGTAGTACGTGAAGACCGCGGACTGGCCTATTCCATCGGCAGTACCGCCAGCGCTTTCTATGATACCGGTGATCTGGTCATTGCCGCTGGCGTGGATGAAGATCATCTGGAAAAGACTGTCAAACTCGTTCTGAAGGAACTCAAGCGTCTGGCCGCCAAACCGGTTTCCAAAGAAGTGCTGAAACGCGCTCAGGACTACATCATCGGCCAGTTTGAACTAAGCCTGGAAAACACGGAAAATCAGATGATCTGGCTGGGTGAACAGCTTCTGGGCGGAGGACGTTTCTCGACACCGGAAGAAATACAAAAGGCCATCTGCAAGACAACTCCCGAAGAGATCCAGCACGTACTCCAGGAAATACTCACCCCCGAACGCTACAATCTGGCCGTGATCGGCAATAAACCACGTCAGAAAGTTTTATTGGATCTTATCCAAAAAGCGTAGAACGCTCAATACATCCGCCAGGTGACCGCCATGGCATCGTCCGTAGAAACGGTATTTTCCGTTTGCGTGGAAGGAATCGTTCCCACAATGTGTGTGATGGCATCCGGCTTCGCGCTCAACTCATCAAAATAGAGCCGCATCATGTACCGAAAACGCACCGCACCGCGCACACACAGAAACCCACCCGGAACCAGTTTAGGCCAGAGCACTTTGAGATAATCCTCATTCCGATCCCGATCCGCGTCCAGGAAGATCAGATCATAAGTTCCCTTGATCTTCTGGATCATCGAGTGAGCGTCCCCTTCCATGCAAGTCACATATTTCTTCAAACCGCAGGCACGCATATTCCGATCCGCTTCCAGATAACGTAAATGATCCAGCTCTATCGTGGTCAGCATCCCGCCGCCTTGTTCCTCCAGCGCGGTACCCATCCAAAGCGCACTGTAGCCGTAATATGTTCCAAGTTCCAGCACACGGTTTGCACGGCGCATCCGCACCAGTGTGTGGAGCAGACGCGCGTTTTCACGAGTATTGCAAAAATCCAATCCGGTCAGGCGTTCGGCTTCCTGGTTCTTGATGAATTCCTCGCGGGCCGCACGATGATTCTCTGCCACGATCACACGGTGTCCTTCCGGAACCGGAGCCGCCGATACCGGCAACGCGCCCAGCAGTCCCAGCAAAGCCGCTCCACCGGACGCTTTCAAAAACTCACGCCGTTTCATGTCAACGCTCACAACGAACTGTCAGATCGTCCAGATAAAAAGCGGATTGTGTCTTTTCCAAAGCACAGAATCCGATCCAGCAGGCGCGGTTCCATCTCGGATCGCAAGCCAGATCGTTGAACTCATGAGAAGTGCCGCCGGGCAGATTCAATTTCATTCTCCATTGACCATTGGCTTTTTCTCCCATGTGTGCGCTGATCTCCACGCCGATCCACTCATTTTCCGGCAGATCACATACTTTCTCTCCACGAACAACAGCACCGCCATCCCGGAAA
>Ga0265298_10005377_pt1 | contig 16103 bp, 18 predicted proteins | sample AusTroGonzalo_MG_3_FD_193486 | JGI IMG/M metagenome (GOLD analysis project Ga0265298, IMG submission 193486) | Bovine rumen microbial communities from tropical cattle in Woodstock, Queensland, Australia - Gonzalo_01 | ecosystem: Host-associated > Mammals > Digestive system > Stomach > Rumen ... | reverse complement strand
ATTAAGGAAAGGAGCGGCGACAGATGGCTATAAACTATGAAGAAACCTTGGGCCAAATCATTAAGCGTAAACGTCTTCAGCTTGGCATGAGTCTCCGCGATCTTGCCAAAGAAGCCGGTGTTACCCACGTCGCGATTCTGCGAATTGAAGAAGATAAGTATAAGATTGTTGATCCTAAAATTCTGACGGCAATTGCGAACGCGCTGCATCTGGATCGGCTTTTCCTGCTTTCCTTGAACGGCGCAGGTGTAGAGGATGAAGATATCCGGATCATTGCCCGCGCAGCCGGGAAGCTGAATCCGGAACAGAGGCAGCAGATGCTTGAAATGCTGAGAGGATCTTTCGCTGATGCTTTCAAGAACACCTCGAGCGATGACCTGGATGACACAGAGGATGAATATCTCGATGAACGCGTTTGATCGTTCCTTTGAAAGAAAAGAGGCAGTCCAAAAATCCGCCGAATTGCTGCGGGATATGAGGACTGCCTCTTTCCCGCTTGATGTGCATGGATTGCTGTCCGCTTTCGGACAGCAAATCAAACTTGTGCCGTACGCGGAGCTCGGGACGAATCCTCAGGCTAAAGCTACGGATGTGAATCCGCAGATGATGAGTAAGGATGGATTCTGTACGAGAGTCCGGGACGCACTGATTGAGTACGGCGATGGGTTTGTGGAAGGCTCCGTCTGGTATGTCTATTATGATGACAAAGCCTGGAAGTCCCGTATTCGCTTTACCCTGATGCATGAACTGGGGCATATCACGCTCAGGCATCATCAGCTGCTGAATATGGACACGCTGGTTGATCTGGACAACAATCCGGAGTACAAAGCCGCTGACAAGCAGGCGGACTTATTCAGTATTAATGTTCTTGCCCCGGCACCAGCTGTTTACAGGATTCTGAAAGAGCACGGGTTCACTTATAACAAGAGGAAGGCTGACTGGCAGCTGACGAATCCGAATGCTCCGTTTTTGCAGAATCTTGGAGATTTACCGCATCCGGAAGTGCTGATCATGACAGCGTTTGGCCTTTCTCAGCCTGCGGCAAACTTGCGCTTGCATGAATTGCCTCTGGAATTGGAAGTCTGGAGACAGATTGATCCCGATCTTTACAGTCTTGTGGAGAAGCTTCCACAGCGTGCCGGTTGGTTCTGCTGGGTATGCCATACTCGCAGGCGGACAACTTCTATGTACTGCCCAGGTTGCGGAAAAGGATTTCACTACGAGTTCAAGGATTTCGGGAAATTCACGCGGCCTGTCATGGGATTGCGGAAAAATGGCCAGTTTGAATTCTGCTCGGTTTGCGGAAACACTGATTTCCCGGAAACCGCGGAATTCTGCCCAATTTGCGGCAGTCCTGTCGTGAACGAATGCGAAAACGCATTTCAGACAGACGGAGACTTTATTCGCAGCGGGATGGAGATCATTCGCGGAACACATCGCTGCAGGCCCGGTGATATCTACTGCGGAACATGCGGAGTGATTACCGCGTTTGGAAGAAGGCACGGGCCAAAGGAGAACATGTGGCTTCCGACCCCCACCAGTGATCGGTGCCGAATCGTGAAAACTCATTACCCGGAAGTCATACCGACGGCTGACGGAAGACTGCTGAAATGTCCGGCTTGCGGAAGCACCAGAACTATGCGGGATGGAAGATACTGCGCGGACTGCAAACAACCTCTGCAAAACGTATGTGATTCCGAGGGCCAAAGCGCTCATTCCTGCGGAGCAAATGACCGGTATTGCGGCATTTGCGGAAAGCCGACGATCTTCCATCAGGCAGGATGGCTCCCGGAATACACCGAAGCCAGGGAGTTTGCGGAATTGCTGGCTGCGGAAAAGCACGGCATGAGGGAACACACAGCCCGTTTACTGATCCAGCCGGATGGAGAAATCAGCGTATCGTAAGTGTGGAGGTTACCGTAAATGCTTGATTCCAGAGAGTTTGCTTTCACGGTATACCAGGATAGCCGGACTCAGCAGCACGAAGGCTTTGTTACCGGGCTTTCGGGTCCGCTTCTTCTTGCTGTTCATAACACGACCGGCGAGAAGTATATTGTCAAGCATACTTACGGGCACAATGCCGCCAACGAATATGTAGCCTGCTGGCTTGCTGATAAGATCGGTGTACCGGCACCGAAAGCCTTCCTGCTTTCAAGAAGCAATCTCTTCACTACGAAATATGCTGTCGCAATCTCGTTCATTGAGGGTATCCACGCTGTCAAGGTAAGCGAGTTATCCTCAGAACAGATAGATGATGTGGTGAAACAATTCGCTTTCAACAGTCTGACAATTCCGGATGATAAGGTACAAATGAGCGCTGCGGGCAATCATGTTTATTCGTATGATTTCTCCGAGCGCTTTTGTGTTGAGGATGAAGGACTCCTCCGAGCGTTCCAGTTTGATGAAGAAACAGGAATTAACGCGGTAGCGGTAACGCTTCAGGAGTTTAAAAGGCATTTGCGATACGTTACATTTGACTTGCCAGGGATTGCTGCCCAATATGGCATTGATCCTGAGAAGCAAAAAGCCGACATGATCGATACGGCAAAGCGAGTATTGACGATCACAGAGCCGGAAATCCGATCCATTTCAGACGAACTGACTGAGATGTATCCCGTTGGTTATGGCGTTTACTACGAAGAATGTATTCACCTGATCCAGAAATACGTCAGCCGACTCGCATAAATGGAGGACAGAAGATGAAAACGGCGCTCATCATGGAAGGCGGGGCTATGCGCGGCATGTTTACCTGCGGGGTGATTGACGTGCTTATGCAGCACGGGATCACCTTTGATGGTGCGGCAGGCATTTCTGCCGGCGCTGTTTTCGGCTGCAATTTTAAATCGAGACAGATCGGCCGTCCAATTCGCTACAACAAGAAGTATTGTGCTGATCCCCGTTACTGCAGTATCCGGTCTCTACTTCGAACCGGAGATTTATATGGTGCTGACTTTTGCTACAGGGAACTCCCGGATGAACTGGATGTATTTGATCGCAAGGCATTCCAGGAAAACCCGCTTCAGTTTTATGTCGGAGCGACAGATGTTCAAACAGGGAAACCTGTCTATCACCTGTGCACAGACGGCGGATCGGAGGATATGCTCTGGTTTCAGGCCTCGGCCTCCATGCCCATTGTTTCAAGGCCGGTAAAGATTAACGATGTGTTGCTTCTGGACGGAGGAATAACGGATGCCGTCCCATATGCGTACATGGAAGCACATGGCTATCAACGCAATGTGATCGTTCTGACCCAGCCCAAAGGCTACAGAAAAGAGCCTGTATCCGGCATGATGAGAGTCATGCTCCGGAAATATCCTCATATTGCGGCTGCAATGGCGGTCCGTCATCAGATGTACAATCAGCAGATGGAGGGAATTGATCAACGGGAAGCATCTGGCAAATCCCTTGTTATCCGACCTCCACAGTCTTTGGAAATTGGACATACCGAAAAGAATCCTGACGAACTGGAACGGGTTTATCAGATTGGTATTCGCGAAGCTGAAAAGAGACTCGAGGATATTCAGAGTTTTCTTGCGGGAGGTGAAATGCAATGATTTCCCTGCGGGATGATGTTTTGAAGTATATACGCAAGACATACAAGGGCGAAATCGAGTATCCCTGGATGCGCTATCCGGACTATGGAGTCGTTCGCCACAAGGATAATCAGAAATGGTACGCATTGTTTATGGATATTCCGCGCTCAAAGCTTGGCCTTTCCGGCGATGAGATTACGGATGTCCTGAATATCAAGCTGGCTGATTTTCTGACACGGGAACTTCTGATTCAGCGCGACGGCTTCTTCCCGGGATATCACATTGCCAGGGGAAACTGGATATCCATTTTGCTGGACGGAACAGTTGATCTGGATGAGATTTGCCATCTGATTGATGTGAGCTATAAAGTCACTGCCTCCGCAAAGACGAAGAAAGCGATTCGTCCGCCCAAGGAATGGATTATTCCGTCCAATCCGAAGTACTATGACAGCGTACACGCTTTCGATGACACAGACGAGATCGACTGGAAGCAAGGCAGCGGAATCAAAACAGGCGACATCGTATTTATGTACATCGGACTGCCTGTATCGGCGATTCTGTATAAGTGCGTTGTCACGAAAACCGATATCCCATGGCAGTTCCGGATGGAAGGGCTGACAATCACCAAGCTGATGCGAATCCAGCTCCTGAAGAGGTATGAACCGGATCGCTTCACTTTTGACGTGCTCAAGAATGAATATGGAATCTTTGCGGTACGCGGCCCCAGAGGGATTCCGCAGAAACTGAGCGAGGCGTTGAAACCGTAATATATCCTGATGAAACGAATTCTTGAATTACATATTTAAAAATGGTAAAATGAAGTGATGTAATTAAAGAGGGTTGTGATTCCAAGCTGCCATTTCTGGAATCTCCCGGATCAGAACAATGGAAGGAAGATAAACACCATGGATCAAAACACACGGTATTATGTACTTCTCGAAAAACTGACCAGGGAAATGGTTACACCTGAGCAGATCAGCATTGAAGCTATTTACGAAGATCTGCAGGAACTGTGCAAATTACTTCGTGTATCCAAAGGGGTCACAACCTTCTACAACAACCTTGCTCTTGAACGTAAGGGTGAAGGGGAATCGTATACGCCTTATGACAACGGAGCCGAAACAGATAAGGCGATAACCATTCGCAGTGATTTATCAGGCATGCTGGTTGGACAGTGCACGGTTTATCATGCCAAAGGAGAGGCTCCCTGGACAGAAGAGGAACTGAGCCGCATTGATACCATCCAGCGCATGATGCTGAATTTTGTCAGCAAAAGCCGGATGAAAGTGATGATTCAGAAGGCTACGCTCTACGATGATGCTGGTTACAGCAATATCCGCTTGTTCACCAATACAGTTGAGCGCATTGGAAACGACCAGCAATTAAAGGATTTTTGTGCCGCCCGTATTGACCTGAAGCATTTCTCGCTCATTAATCAGCAGCTTGGCCGTGAAATGAGCAACCACGTGATGAAGGATTATATCCGTCAACTGGAGGAAGCTTCCGGGGAAGGCGGCAATGTCAGCCGGCTTGGCGGCGATAATTTTGTCCTTCTTTTCCGGAAGGAAAATCTTGATCAGGTAATCAAAATTTTTGAAGGTTCACCTGTGCACTTTGGCGACAAAGAGGACGGTCGGGTGATGGTATCCGCCCACGCGGGTGTGCTGGTGATCCCTGATGATTACTACTATCATGATTTCGGCGACCTGATGGACAGGATCATCAATGCCTATAACGCGGCAAAAAGCGGAATCCGGGGCGATGTTGTCTTCTCCAACGAGGAAATGCTTCAGCGGAAAGAGCATGCCATGCGGATTAAGCAGATTTTTCCGATCGCCCTCCAGAACGAAGAAATACTTGTTTTCTATCAGCCCAAAATCAGCGTTAATTCAAATACCATTGTTGGTGCGGAGGCGTTAAGCCGCTGGTATCACAACGGCAAGCTGGTCATGCCCATGGACTTTATCCCTGTGCTTGAAGAATCCATGGATATCTGTAAGCTTGACTTCTATGTGTTGGAACACGTCTGTAGGGATATCCGCCGCTGGCTGGATGAAGGAAAACCCGTGGTTCGCATCTCAATTAACCTTTCCCGCAGGCATCTGATTGATCTGGATTTGCTGGATCATATTCTGTCAATTATAGACAAGCATCAGGTTCCGCATCATTTTATTGAGATTGAGCTGACTGAGACCACGACAGATGTGGAGTTTAAGGATCTGAAGCGGATTGTAACCGCTTTACAGGAAGCGGGGATCTTTACCTCTGTGGATGACTTCGGAATTGGTTACAGTTCCCTGAACCTGCTTAAGGAGATTCCCTGGAACATCCTGAAAGTGGATAAGAATTTCCTGCCCCTGAATGAGGAAGCGGCCCAGGACCGGCAAAATATTATGTTCCATCATGTGGTAAACATGGCAAAGGAAATTGGCCTCACCTGCGTTGCGGAAGGCGTGGAGACCAGGGACCAGCTGGATATTCTTCGGAAAAACGGCTGCGATATCGCACAGGGCTTCTACTATGACAAACCGCTCCCTGTCCGGGAATTTGAGAAACGGTTGGAACAGAATGTTTATCCGGAAAAGTAAAACCGGATCAGTTCAGACAGATAGATATCGCGAGTAACCACCAAACGGGAGGTAAATACCCATGAAGCAATTCCAGGCAGTTTATGAGGAAAAATCGTTTCGTGCAGTCGTAACCGAGTGGAAGAAACATCGCACTTCCGGACCTGCTCTCATTCATATTTTCTCCGATGGCGCGGATGAATCTGAGATTACAGCCGCCTGTGCCATCATCGATGAGGTTATGCCGGATGCCAATTATGTCGGCTCCTCCGGATCCGGATGTATATACGACGGGAAGGTTTCCACTGAGAAACTGGTGATTTCGTGCACGTTCTTTGAAAAGCAGGACAGCTTCGTCACAGCAAGGCTTTTCTCCCTTGATAACGGTGATTCATCCGCGTTCCGGGCTTCGCTTCGGGAATATCTGAAAGGTCTTAAGGGGTTAAAGGCCATTGAGGTGATCACAACGATCGATACGATTCCGATCCGGGATGTGTGTCAGATCATCCAGGAGGAAGTGCCCGAAAACATCCCGGTCTGGGGAGGCGGAGCCTTCGGGGATAATTCGTTCAGGGCCTTCCTGTTCAAAAAAGGCGAGCCTTTCTGCGATGCCGGCGTGCTCATGTCTTTTATCGGCGGGACAGATTTCCATATTCAGTACGCATACGTCAGCGGATGGAAACCGCTGGGTTACTCCATGAATGTAACGCGGGCGGACGGTTATGTGCTCCACGAACTGGACGCTCAGCCGGCTTATCAGATTTATCAGCATTATTTGCGTATTCCCAATGATGACCACATCTTCTATAACGCGCTGGAATTCCCGTTCGCTGTTGAGCATGACGGCCGGACACTGCTGCGTCACGCGCTTTCCTGTGATGAAAACGGCGCACTGACCATGAGCACAAGAATTCCCGAAGGCAGCACACTCCATCTTACTTACGGCGATCCGGAAACGATCATGCAGGATGTCATGGAGTGTGTTCGGTCAATCAACGATTTTGCGCCGGAAGTCATCTCTGTTTTTGACTGCTTTGGCCGAAAGACATTCTGGGGCGGAACAGAGGCCACCCGGGAAATCACGCCGTTCCACCAAATCGCGCCGACGTATGGATTCTGTACCGCCGGAGAACTGATCCGCTGGAAAAACAACATGGATCATCACAATCTGACGCTAGTTGTCGCCGGAATGCGGGAGGGAAACGCTGAAACGCAGAATGCCCCTGTAGTCCAGAAGGAGGCAGGCATCAACGAATCCACCATGTCCATGATCAACCGGCTGGTCAACTTCATCAATACCGCCACAGCGGAAGTGATCGAAGCGAACGCGGAAGTTATGGAGGCGAACGCCACCCTTTCCAGAATGGCTATCACTGACCGGCTGACAAAATTGTATAACCGCGGTGAAATTCAGAGGCGCATTTCAGAGCGGATTGAAGAAAAGAAAGAAGCCCCGAGCGGAGAGAATGCAACCAGTATCATTATGATCGACCTTGATGACTTTAAGCATATCAATGATACTTACGGCCATCAGGAAGGCGACCAGGTGCTGATTCAGGTTTCCGATCTGATTCAGCAGAAAGTCCAGGGGCTGAATACAGACGCATCGGCCGGGCGCTGGGGCGGAGAAGAATTTATGCTTATGCTGCCAGGTGCCACGCAGAAGGCAGCCGCGGCATTTGCGGAAGAGCTTCGTCAGGGAATCGAAAAACTCCGGTTTGAGAAATGTGGAAAAGTATCCGCCAGCTTTGGTGTCGCGCAGGCACTGCCCGGTGAAGATCCTGATCCGTTAGCCGTTCGCGCGGATACAGCACTGTATAAAGCCAAAGCCTTGGGGAAAAACACCATTTGTGTCGCAACAGAAAAGGATGAACAATAATCTGCCAAACCGGATTTTCAATGATCCTTCAAAACCAGATCAGCACTCCGCTGTTCTGGTTTTTTCTTAATGCCTTGCCACAGGCATCCGGCTCAAAGAAGAACTGTTCGTTTGTTGTTTGAACAACATACATTACATTTGTTTTGCGGTATCATGATATTGATGAAACGAAGGAGGCGCCCTTTATGAACAAGAAACTCGATCTCGCCAAATCGGTGTATGAACTCGCCCAGGAATATCCGGAACTGATTGACATCATGGCCGGGCTGGGGTTTACGGAGATCACGAAAAAACCCGTGCTTCATTCCGTCGGTAAGATCATGACCATCCCCAAAGGGGCCCGGATGAAGGGGATTTCCATGAAGGAGATTATCACTGTCCTGACGGTTAATGGCTTTGAGCTGACCGGCGAAATGCCGGATGTGGCGACGGACGCAAATCCTGAACAGCTTGCTACTCCTATGGTTCCTGCCGCATCGCCCGCCAATCGCACTGAGCAGTTGAAAACCTACCTGCGCCGCCTGGGCGACGGGGAGGATCTGGAGTCGGTCAGGGCCGATTTCGCACGGGAATTCGGCGAGGTGGAAGCCTCGGAGATCATGAAGGCTGAACAGGAGCTAATGAAGGAAGGCACTCCGCTTTCGGAAGTACAGCGCCTGTGCGATATCCATTCCGCTCTGTTCCACGGTGCGACCCAGGAAGAGAAGATCGCCAACGTCGAGAAAGCGGTCGAAGAATCCATTACCCGTCAGAAGATTCAGGCGGAAATTGCTAAGCGGGATTCCTATCCGCAGGCGGATTACAGCAATAAGACTGAACGGGCTGCTGCATTGGAGGCTATTCCCGGCCACCCGTTGCAGACAATGACTCGGGAGAATGACGCGCTGGCAGCCCTGCTGGAGAAGATTAAACCTGTCCTTGCAGAAAACAGGGACGCGACAGAGCTGCTGGGAAAAATCCGCGAGCTCTCTATCCACTACGCCGAGAAGGGCGATCTGATCTATCCGCTGCTGAAGGTGAAGTACGGCATCTCCGGTCCCTCCGATGTGATGTGGACAGTGGACGATGAAATCCGCGATGAGTTGGGCGCTCTTTCCAAAGAAACTGAGTGTAGTGAAGAATGGAAAACCCGCTTGGAAGCCGTGCTGAAGCGCGCGGAAGAGATGATCTATAAGGAACAGAACATCCTGTTTCCGATCTGCGCGGTGAACTTCACGGAAGAGGAATGGTTCAGCATATATCGGGACGGCAAGGACTATGCGGACTGCTTCGGCGTTCACAGCGAGGTATGGGATGCTGCCGAAACCTCTGAAGTCGCCATCACTCCATCTCGCGAAGGAGATATCGTGATGCCCGGCGGGCACATGACACTGGAACAGTTGACAGCCTTGCTGAATACCATCCCCATGGAGATCACCTTTGTGGACACGGAAAACATCAACCGCTTCTTCAACGAAGGTCCCAAGGTGTTCAAGCGCCCTGGTATGGCCATTGATCGGGAAGTTTTCTCCTGTCATCCTCCGAAGATTGAACCGGTGGTACGGCAGATCATTGACGACTTCAGGAACAACCGCCGGGATGAGGTGCCGGTCTGGATGGAAAAGGGCGGACGGTCGATGCTGGTGAAGTACATGGCTGTTCGGGATAAAGCCGGTAAGTATCTCGGCACGGTAGAGCTGGTGCAGGATATGGAGTTTGCCAAAGAGCATTTTCTCAATAAATAAACAGTGGGCATCGGATGAATGGTTCGTCCGATGCCCAATTTCATAACAGCGCTATTTCCCGCCCGGGAGGTGACTATCCACCCAGTTTTTTAACACCAGAGCATGATTATGTTCGGTATCCTTAGCTGCGTACAGGAAGGTGACAGGCGCATCTGCCAGAGAGCAGCGAAGATCATCCATGAACACCTCTGCAGAAGGGTTTGAATCCAATTCCCGGGTATATTGCACGGCGAATTCCCCGAAACGCTGCGGATCATGGGAGAACCACTTCCGCAAATCCGAGGAAGGAGCTATGTCTTTTGCCCATTGGCTGATCTTAGCGGTTTCCCTGTTGATTCCTCGCGGGCACAGACGATCTACCAAAATTCGATAACCATCCGTGTCTGTCGGAAGTTCATACACACGTTTGCATCGAATTTCATTCATGGCTGATCTCTCCGTTCAGGGTGAAATCACTTTTGTGGTAGGTAATCAGGCCGTCCCTGCGCATTTTGCTGAGTTCGTTGGACATAGCAGAGCGATCCACGCCCAGATAATCCGCCAGTTGCTGCCTGTCGAAGGGAATGGTGAAGTGGACGCTTCCATGCTCCATTGCCTGTTCCGAAAGATAGGAAAGCAGTCGCTCGCGCAGGGATTTCGGCGCGATGTGCATCATGCGTGTGGAAAGGTTCAGGTTCTTCTGCGCGGAGATACGCAGCATATTTTGGATGATGCGATGGTGAAAAGAACAGCCGTTCCGGCAGGTGGTCAGCAGGTTGCGCATCCCCAGAAAGAGGATTTCAGAATCCTCACAGGCTACTATGTCACAGATCAGTTCCTTGCCGGGAATTGCCGCGTAGTTTTCGCCAAAGACGGAACCCTGCTCCACATGGCCGAAAATATGGCTCCCGCCCCAGTAAAAGGTGACCACAATGTTCACACTTCCGTGCAGCACCAAGCCCACTTCGCTGATGGATGACCCGGCGCGGAAGATGACTTCGTCCTTCTGATACTTCTCCTCCCTTGCACCCATGCATCCGAGAATACTTTTGACTTCGTCCCGGTTCATCCCGTGGAATAATGGAGTATTGATCAAAAAAATTTCGTTCATCTGAGCTCCTTTTGTTGTTACAACAACATACATGTTTATCTGATTGTAGTATGATTCGCATGTAAAATCAAGTACCGGGAGGTTGATTTCCATGGAAAACACGTTTGTAACCGAGAAAACGCTCGTTGGTGAGATCGTGAACCAGTACCCTGAAAGTGTTGATATCCTGTTCGGCATCGGTATGCATTGCCTGGGCTGCCCGGCATCACAGGCTGAATCTCTTGCAGACGCCTGCGCGGTGCATGGACTTGACGCTGCGCCGGTGGTGGAAGCCATCAATCAGCGCATTGCAGAGAACAGGAAGTGAGCTGGCAATGAGCAAATTCCTTGGCCCGATTCACTATTGGCTATATGGCAAGATTGGCCATCAGGAGACTTTGACCAGGGCTGTCGCAGATCACGCGGCAGCATCCGATTGGATTGGTGATGCCTTAGCTTGCACGAAAGAACTGCCTGCCCTGGAGACTGTAATTGACGAAAGCAACATCCATGGTTGGCTGCAGGGGCAAATCACGGACGCAGAAGCCCGGTATGCGGCGTTGGTGACAGAAATTCTGTCCGGCCATGGCGACCGCCTGGACGCACTGAAGCAGATTTGTTTTCAGTTCGGTAAAGAAAACGCTCTGCCCGCTGATGCGGACGCTTCTCAGGCCTATCAGGCATTTGAGAACTTCTTTGTTAACGGTATGCCCTGTGATCGGGTTAACATGCTGACAGAGCAAAGCGCTGATGCAGTTTCCTGGGAAATGGCGCAGGATATCCATGCACAGTATTGGACGAACGATCAGAGCAATCTGTACTATATCCTACGCAAGGCCGTGATGGATGGTATGCTGGCGGATACTACTCTGAAGCTCGAAATGCCGGACACATATCACTATACGATTCTCAGGAAGTGATATCATGAAGGAAATAACAGGCACTGTTTTCTCGATTGCAAAGGACAATCCTCCCGTTCCGGGCTGTACGATCTCAAAGGCAGTTCACAGTGGAATGAACGATATCATCTACTTCTCACTGGCAAAGAATACGGATATCAGCGCGGAGATATATCCATATTACAAGCTTTTGATCGTAGCAGAAGGCAGCATGGATGTATACGGCGCAAACGGTTTTTCAAAGATGCTGCATGCGGCTGACTGCATCATCACACTGACAGATGCCCCGATGGGCATGAAAACATCCGAGGGTGCTGTCTATACGGAAATTTCAGTCAGGAGGGACGATACCATGAACGAAGCAATTAAGGCTGGAGAAGTGTTTAAACTGGCAGAGTTTGTTCCCTATGCAGACGGTAAGATCGTCAACATGGACGTAGTGCATAATGACAAGATGAAATTTGTCGTGATGGCCTTTGACGAGGGAACCGGCCTGTCGGAACACGCGGCTCCTGGTGAAGCGTTGATCTTTGCGCTGGATGGAGAAGCTATCATCGAGTATGAAGGTCAGGAACATCCCATCAAAACCGGTGAGAACTTCCACTTCGCCAAGGGCGGACTGCACTCCGTGAAGGCTACAAGCAAATTTAAGATGGCGCTGCTGTTGACGTTGGAATAAAAATGTTTATGACGAATGAGGAGGAGTTTTACCATGAGAGCAATTGTGGATCAGGAACTGTGCATTGGATGCGGAATGTGTACTGCTACTTGTCCGGATGTATTCGAGATGAATGCCGACGATAAAGCAGAGGCTATTGCAGACACTACCGATGAGAACCGTAACGCGGTGCAGGAGGCTATCGATGGGTGCCCTGTCAGCGCCATCAGTGAAGGGAACTAATCAACATTTGCAAGGAGGAAACGTCTATGGAAAACTCTATGTTTTGTTTTCAGTGTGAACAGACTGCAGGAGGAAATGGCTGCAAAGGAAAAGCCGGTGTATGCGGAAAATCCGCACCAGTCGCAAAACTCCAGGATGAACTGACCGGTGCCTTGATCGGTCTGGCGCATGCCGCTCTGGATAATGACCAGGTTACTGAGCAGACCTACAAGTTGATTATCAAAGGGCTGTTCACAACCATTACGAATGTCAACTTCAACGAAGAGACTCTGCGTACGATGATTGATGAGGTGCATGCGGAGAAAGACCGCATCGTACCCAACTGTGCGACCTGTGAATCTCCCTGCGGTCGTACCAGTGATTACGATATGACCGGCATCTGGGACTCGGACGAGGATATTCGTTCTCTGAAATCCCTGATTCTGTTCGGCCTGCGCGGCATGGCTGCTTATGCCTATCATGCCGGTGTCATCGGTTATACCAGCGATGAAGTGAACGCTTTCTTCCTGAAGGCCGTGGCGACACTGGGTGACGAGTGGGAGATGAAGGATCTGCTTCCTCTGGTCATGGAAGTCGGACAGGTGAATCTGAAATGCATGGAGATGCTGGACAAGGCCAACACCGAGACCTTCGGCAATCCGACACCCGCAACCGTTTCTCTGAAGGTAGAGAAAGGTCCGTTTATTGTCATCACCGGCCACGATCTCTATGACCTGAAACAGCTGCTTGAACAGACGAAGGACAAAGGGATCAATGTCTATACCCACGGTGAAATGCTTCCGGCGCACGCTTATCCGGAACTTCGGAAGTATCCTCATCTGAAGGGTAATTTTGGTACGGCCTGGCAGAATCAACAGAAGGAATTTGCGAATCTTCCGGCACCGATCCTGTTCACCACCAACTGCCTGATGCCACCGAAAGACATTTATAAGGACCGCGTGTTTACCACAGAGGTCGTTTCCTATCCCGAGATCGTCCATATTGGAGAGAACAAGGACTTCACGCCAGTCATCGAGAAGGCGCTTGAACTGGGCGGGTTTGCCGAAGACACGCAGTTCACCGGCATCAACGGTGGCACCACTGTTACCACAGGTTTCAGCCACAGCGCCGTTATCGGCGTTGCGGATACAGTCATTGAGGCTGTAAAGAGCGGCGCGATCCGCCACTTCTTCCTGGTCGGCGGCTGCGACGGTGCGAAGCCCGGCAGGAACTATTACACGGAGTTTGTAAAGCAGGCTCCCGCGGATACCGTCATCCTGACCCTGGCGTGCGGAAAGTACCGCTTCAATGACCTGGACATCGGTACGATTGGAGGGCTGCCCCGTATCATGGACATGGGCCAGTGCAACGACGCCTACAGCGCGATCCGTGTCGCAGTTGCCCTCGCGGAGGCCTTTGGATGCGGAGTCAATGATCTCCCGCTTTCCATGATCCTCTCCTGGTATGAGCAGAAAGCCGTATGTATCCTTCTGACACTCCTGTATCTTGGCATTAAGGACATCCGGCTTGGGCCTTCGCTTCCGGCATTCATTTCTCCGAATGTGCTGAATTATCTGGTTGAAAACTACAACATTGCTCCGATCAGCACCCCGGAAGAGGACCTGAAGAAGATTCTGGGATAATAACCCGATAAACACAGTAACGCCTCTGAGCCACAACACGGTTCAGAGGCGCTGCTTATTTTCATTCGCTATTTTTTGAACAGTGCGACGGAAGCAAGAGTTCCGTCTGCATGAACAGCAGCAAGTATTACGCTTTCATCATTGCAGCGGCTTCTTACGGAAAGTGTTTCCCCTTCAAGGCATTGGGAAAGGAAACAGATCTCCATTTCCCGTGGATCCATCACGTCCCAGAAGGCGCTGTCATGGGCATCCTGGAACATTTCAATATAGCGAAGATTATTCATGTGCCGATTTTTATCCAGGTCAGCCGTACGTACCGTCCGGAGATAGCGTTCTTCCATCCCGTCCGCTGTTTTCTCCAGAGGGATGAAATCCGGGATATCATTCGGAATATCCTCCGCGAAATTCTCCGGGAATTCAATGGCACTGAGCCGCAACGGACGCCCACGGTTCAGGCTGAAGACGCAGGTTTCCAGCTTGGCCACTGCTGAAAGGATTCCGTTCTGCTCAATGGTAATGTTTTCATTGACAAGAACCGGCTGACGGTAAGGCTCCATCCAGGCTGTCAGCTTCAGCGGATCGGAATAATCGATCTTTTTCTTCAGCAGGACATGGTAACGGGTATAAATCCAGCCCGCGCCATACTTCTCAGGGATCACATCATTCCCTTTATTGACCTGAAGCAGATGCCAGGTATGGATATCCTGGCAATAATGCATAACCCCGCGCAGGCCAATCAAGCCGTCCTTGTCCGCATCACGGTACTGTGGATTCACAACCTGAACAAATGGCATGATTATTTTCCTTCTATACAAAAATTAATGATACATTTCTTCCGCCAGCTCCACTGCATGCCTTACACAATCATCGCATTCACAGATGACTTTCCCGGTATCCCGACCCTTCAGATCCTTGCAGATGGATGCTCCGCATTTTTCCGCAAACGCCTGATGCATTTCTTTTGCGGCTCTGAGTACCGGTTTGCCTTTGTACTTCTCCAGTCCCATCAGTATTTCCGCACCGATTAACGCACCACAGGTGGCCTCCATGCAGCCCATGCCTACACCAAATCCGGCACCGATGCGTTTGAGAAAGTCCTCGGCTAGTCCTGTCTCATCTGTGAATACACAAAGAACTGCCTGCGCACAGTTGTACCCGCTATGTTTTAATTCTACTGCCTTTTCCTTCTTGTCCATTGCTTTTCAATTGTTCCTCCCACACCACGCTGCGATTCTTCCGATCAGTTCCAGATCAACCTTGTCATATGGGAACTGAATTGCGCCTTTGCTGTATTTCAGTCCGCGCTCCTTTATTTCGTCTTTGAATGCCTTCACGCCGCCATCCCCGGGATAAATACCCAAGTGGTTCTTCATGGCGGCAAAGTGGATCAGATTGTGCCGTTTCCAGAACGTTGGCATGCTGTAACTGATCCGCTCTTCGGCGTCAGGAAGCATGTCCGAAATCGTCTGCCGGGCCGAAAGAAGAACCGGTTGCTTTTCTTCTGGTTGAGAAGAAATATAATCGTCTATACTCATCTCAGCACATCCTCTATGATTCAATATTTGCAGCCTATTGCCGCATCTGTTATCTCCGGTTTCTGAGTGCGCATCATCACTGAAGCGCTTCCGGATGCTCTGTGATGAAAGTATCAAGCCAATAATTCAGATGATCCTGCATGCTTTGGATCGTATAGATATAAGCTTTCTCGGAAAAACCTGAAACCTGAGTAACACGAACGAGATACCAGTTGTTTTGATCGTTTTCCAGATGCATCCGGAAGATGCCTTCGATAAACTGTTTGGGATTATTCCTGAGGCGTTCCGGCATTGTTCCGAAATTCATAAAGCGCAGATACCGTTCCTGATCCTCGGGATCGACGTGATTTTCACAGAAACGGACGGCGATTTTC
>Ga0265298_10005376_pt1 | contig 16104 bp, 4 predicted proteins | sample AusTroGonzalo_MG_3_FD_193486 | JGI IMG/M metagenome (GOLD analysis project Ga0265298, IMG submission 193486) | Bovine rumen microbial communities from tropical cattle in Woodstock, Queensland, Australia - Gonzalo_01 | ecosystem: Host-associated > Mammals > Digestive system > Stomach > Rumen ... | reverse complement strand
GTTATTGGGGTAGAAGTTATACATTGCGGAGTACGCTACCGCTTTGTTTTTCACAAAGTGGCAATTCACGACTCGAGCCAGAGATTTATCAGCGATAGAGAGGCATCCGCCGAATCCCTGACGTGCATCCGCATTCGGGATAGGATCTGTCGAGGCGGCTCTCAGCGGATAGAGTCCACGACGTGCCTCATTGTTATCAAACAGGGTATTGGATACATCGCATACAGCATTGGTAGCAATACATCCGCCGGCGGTCCATGGGATATAATTCTGATCGAGCTTGGTCGTCGGTCCTTGCGAATAGTTCTGCGTGAATCGGTTACCGTAAGCGTAGATACCGCCGTTGGAGTATATAGCGCCGCCGTTACCCGCCATATTATTGGTGAAGAAGCAGTTCTCTACCACGATCGGAATATTATGCGGTGCAGGCTGGGTCATGTCAGGCGGGTCACTGCCGGCCGTTTCCGTCCAGTTACCGTCCACAAAGATACCTCCACCACGGAAATAAGTCTTAGTGACGAATACGTCGCCGGCATCGGTCGAATCGAGGTGGTTCGCATATCCACCGGTTATCTGGATACCGTCAAAACCGATAGTTCGGGCAAGGACAGACAAGTCGTTTTCCTCTTCCCATCGAGCGGGGTTGTTATCCGGAAGCGGTTCGGTCAAAATAGACTCGGTATTCGGATCCATCGGGTTATAGGCAGGGTTGATGGAACCGTATTTGATGGGCCGCGGCCCTGCATAGCGGTTGTCGGCGTGACAGGTAACCACATGATAGACGTGGGTGAAGTCTTCACCCGCCACGGCATTACCGGACAGAATCGTCTGGCGCTCAAGCTCCCATGGCTCGATGACGGAGTTGAGGTTGTTATCGCGCATCGGACGGTGACGTGCATCACGCAGACGGATCGAGTCCGTCAGCTCATACTTGATCGTATAGCCGGTTCCGGGGATAGGCACATCATTGCCATCGCCGATGATATGCACAGTAGAGAACGGCGATTTGAAACCCGCCTGACCATACTTATGATCGGCAGGACGCGAGTCCACACCGCCGACCAACAGAACGGCCTCCGGTATCAGGAATGTATTCATACGCACGGCTCCCTGACGCAAGTATGCATCGCGAAGCGGATAATAGGTTCCTTGCTCCACAAAGATCTCGAAACGGGTGTTTCGATAGCGTGCCGAGTCCATCTTACGGGCCTTGATGACATAACTCAACGCGTCGTCCAGACGGTGGAAAGGATTGTAGATACAGGACCCCATCTGGCGGTACATATTGGATATAGAGTCCGTCGCAGTGTTATCCTGAAGCGCACGTGCGGCCTTGGAGTCGATGAGTTCGGTATGGATAACGAACAAGCGGTGCATCACATATTTGGGGTCAACATGGACCTCGAAGTCCTTATTGATCGCGCGGGCTCCGATATCGATCACGTCGTTATTCTTGGTCACGAGGGTATCGGGCCACGCAAAGCCACGCAGCGAACCGTCGGACGTCCAGCGTTTACGGCTCACACCGGCAATGTCAATCGAGTCAAGGGTAGCAAAGGTCGTATAGAAATTATCCCACTCCGTATAACTGATACCCGCACGTGCGAGGGTGGATGACATCTCGATCGGGTAATAAAGGATCGCATTAAACGGATCTTGCCTATCCCAACGGACACCCTCGGTCTCTTTCGGAGAGAGTTCGATATTTCCTTGTCCTTCCAGACGACGAGACTCGATAGCGCAACAGTTCATCGGGTACGGAATACTATCAGCAGAGCGGGCGAAGTTACCCGCCACATTCGCATTATCGTTGGCGTTGTTATGCCATATAGCTGTGGAATTGATACGCGCATAGGTATTATCGAAGAACAAACCTCCGGCGGACGAACGGCCTGTATTCTCGCATATCGTGGAATAGAAGACATGCGCAAGGGAGTCATTCATCTGATCGCTCACAGGAGGCGCTTCCACATAGATACCGCCACCGATGTTAGCCGTGTTGTTCTTGACAATCGTACCGCTGACGAGCGCTTTCGGTTTAAGGTATAGTCCGCCTCCGTAGGCATCGGCGGTGTTGTTTTGGATGACGCAGTTACGCACGTGCGCATAATCGGTCACGATGCACGCGCCTCCGACCTGACCTTCCGGATCCGGAGCATTCGCTTTTCCGTCCATGAGGAACAGACCGTCCAACACAGCGCGGTCGCGTTCATCGGTGAGAATGGTGTCTAACTGGTTCCCCTTTCCGATGATCTTCTCATCATCCGGACTGAATAGGTCGTTGGTGAACGTGACGACGTGGTAAGTCTGACCTTGGGCACCGGTACTGGAGGTGATATTTCCGGATAGCACGGTACGGTACATCAGCGGGTCACGATCATCGACGATGTGCGCACCTTCTGTATCGGCTGTTACTTCTACGCCTTCTTTCTCATAATGGTAGAAATTCCGCATGAAACCACCTTTGAGATGTACGCCGTGCGGCACGATGAACGAGTAGTCCAGCGTGTTATCCTGATAGGTATCCTCGCTATGCCGCGTTGAACGCGTTGGGGTGTACCAATCGGCATACGTATTTGTCGTAGTCGAACCTTCGTCATCGCCCTCAAGCCATACCTCTACCGTCCATGTCGAATCCGGCTCTCCGGCTACGGGGTATTCCGGCACGGTTTTATACCTCGGCAAGGTCATCAGGCTCTTCTTATACCGCCCGGCGGCATCGAGCACGAGTTGCAACTTCTGTTTACATGCTGCATTCTCCGGAGAATCGGCAGATGCATCACCACCATGCGCATCAAAGGTTATATAGAATATCGCTTTGCCCGGGTGCGTTGTCGTATCCGGCTTGATACTATATGCTGCGTTATACTCATACGCACCGATATCAACCTGACAGTCCTGCACACGTTTCGCGTACACGACGTCGTTCTTTGGTAATTCGACGCCCACTACGTTCTTATAGAAAGTCTCCTTCTTGATGTTTGCATCTGTCGGATTTAACGATGCATCATTGCGTTGCAGATATGCGCGGACGGCCTCATACATAGCCCCCTCAAAATCTTCCTCTCCGGAGTTGATACACCGGATACCAGCCACTTGACGTAAGGAGAAGTCATTTGCCAGTTTAGATCCTCCGGTGTAAGTGCCTCCGGCATTTACATCTGCCGCAAACGGCGTATTGGCAGCACTCGGGTTCGTCTTATTCAAGAAGGTATTATTGCGTCCGAAATATCCATCTGTCACTCCTTCTACATGCCCATTGATGGCATTGAGGAAGTTTGTTTTCGTTATCTGCGAAGCAGACTGAATATAGCAGTTGATAAACGGCGCCACAGCGGCTGTACCATCCGTAATATCGATGGCAAGACCATTATTACCAAACACTATCGTATTGGCCATGAACAGAGCCGGCTCAGAGCCCGTACAAATACGTAAGCCTCCCACGTTGTTGTTACTGGTGTTATATGCCAATGAGTTGTTGTAGAACTTACCGACACACAGCGCCACTCCACCACCCGGACCATCACACCAGTTGTTAGCAATCAGCGAGTTAAAGCACGTCCCTTCATAAAGAAATAGTCCGGCTCCCTGTCGCTGACTTTGTTCTTTGGCTAGAGATCCTTTATTCAGCGTATTATTCAATATAAAACAGTTCTCTATCGTAGATGTACAGCCATCGACGAATACACCGCCTCCCTTTGCGCCACGGCATCCGACGAAGTTATCGGTCACGATACAGTTCACAAGTCGTGCTCCTTCAAACATCGCCACACCGGCACCACCACCGTGCACATGGTGCATATTATGCAGGAAACCGTGACGGATCGTGAATCCGTCCCAATAAACCTTATTGTATTCTTTGTAATTGGGGTCTTGGTGGCGACCGTTCACAGTAGTACCGTTCGTTTTTACATTGGATAGTCGTCCCTCCTTGATAACGCGCTCATAATGCGCTAAAGCATCTCCGTATTTGCCTCGGCCATCCGCAGCAGGATCTCCCAAACCATGCGCATAGACCGTACTGGTCACATCCGGCATTTGCAGTACGCGCTTACGCAACAAGGCACGTTTTTTCTTGGTTCCGGTTACATATTCCTCACTGATATTGGTACTGTTAATCGTTTTCGTTTGTGTATTCTCTTCTTCGGTGCGGTCAAAAACATATTCCCCGCTACCGTCCAAAACGAACAGATGGACATTTGCCATAGAGACTCTTCGGTAATTATCCTTGGTTTCATCTGCATTAGGTCCAAAAGTGCCTTCGGCCGGGTCTTCTGCTTTGGTTCCCGGAGTGGACATAATGCGTACCGTCAAATCGCCGTTAACAGGCTGGTCAAATTCAAAGGAATATCGTACCAACTGATTATTCTTGCGATACATCGGCTGTTCTGCCACTACATCTCCGTTTGCATCAATAATATAGAATGTGATTCCTGTATTCGTTTCATTCACATAATTCACATAATAGGCACCTAAATCAACCTGTAATTGATATGTTCCGGCGGGTACATTTTTCATCGTCTGCCATACACTCATCGTATTCATCACACCGCCGAGTTCCATACCGCGGGGTACTGTTTCTAAGGTTTTTCCATCCGCATCAACTACCGTTCTGTTTCCATCAAATTTGAAACTTCTATAGTTGATATTATTCTCTCGATCTTCATACACCAGTTCCCAACTCTGATTATTACCCATGCTCGATTTCTTCCATGGAGAGCCAAAATACTGATATACTACGTGTTGTCCGGCTGTCCATGTCAAACCACCAAACACCTCGTTATCCATGGTAATGAAGTTTGCTGTTTGTCCGGACCTATTGATTTTATGGCGATCTCCGAACACATTGGCAGAACCGGTCCACATATCCGGATAGCGCATATAGGTAGCAGAGACATCCGTTCCCGGTTTCCAACGGTAATAATTCACCGTATTATGATCTGTGAAATTTGTTACAACATTGTTAATATTCACTTTCACCGTGGCGCTATCATCCGTAAACTTAATGGCAGCGGGATTGATGACCGCGGCGGCTCCCGTACCGGACTTCGGGTTGACATCCGAAATCTGCAAGATGGTCTCATAGTCTAAGGCATCCAAATCTTTATTCTCTTTGGACTTCGGAATAGCTACCACATTAGACATCAACGCACGACGCTCGTTCATGCCCGGAGCGTTGAATTTGCCCGCAGGGAAACCGCCATAGACGGACACGCTGTCGCGCATAATATATCCCTTGTAGTCCGTATATTTACCGGCACCTATCCAAACTTGGATAGAGTCATTGTGCATCGCCTTATTCGCCTCAGAGGCTTTCTCTACGGCATATTGCAAACCGCTGACATAGTTCTCGCGTCGTTCGTTCGTAAGAATCAATCGTCCGCTGGCTACAACATCTTGTGCCTTTGCCGGAACAGTTCCATCTACCATAACTCCCTTGCCGTCTTCCGTCAGCGGACTATAGTTGCCTTGGGCACGATAGATATAGCGCGAGACGCCGGACATTTCGCCATACGGATACTTGGGATCCGGAGCAAGATTGGAAACCCAACTGGACGGTATCGTACCGTTGTTATATTTAATGGCAGACATTATGGTATTAGAGGTTGTATCAATACCTGTTGTGTCTATTCTCGGATTATTTCCGCCTACATATCGGTCGATTTCTATATCTCTAGATATATTTCTTCCTCTATCCGTAAAAACAGGATAGATATATTTTTGGGAATAACCTCCGCAGTAACGGTTATCTGTCGTCAAGACCGGATCACCGGTTGTAGCATTTACCAAACGAGCGGAGTTCTGTTCGTCAATAGAGTCGCCTTCGGCAGCCGGCGCATCATAGAGCCGATACACCGTATTACCGGCGATCGCGTTGCTCCAACTTGAACCATCGCGTTTACCTGCTCCATCCGGCGTGACATAGATGACGGATCCGGCAGCAGGCAGATCGGTATTCTCGACTGCTCCCACGTCCGGAGCACCACCTCGGTCACGACGTACGACATCCGAGCGGTCATAGTCATAATAATTCGTGTATTCATCGCGTCCGGCGGCATTGACGACGGGGTTGGTAGTCATCGGATTATAGGCAACCGTTCCACCATATAGGGCTTTATCACCGCTTGTGGAGTGACCTACGTTACGCGAAGGATTGACGAAAGTAGGATAAGTCGCGGCGTTCATATCCGTACGCGTCAAGAAACACTTGTTATCGCGCGCCGCACTATCCGAAGGGATAGCCGCTATATCATCCGTGAAGTGAGACGTGATTCCATCCGGCAGGAAATGATCTGGGATAGGTACGTGATAGTCATTCGCGAAGAAACCGCTCGGCTTGTGGATATCTTCCTTATGCAGCACGATATCGGCATCAAACATATTGTATTTACCGAACACGTGATCCTGTCCATCCGGGTTGACAGATAGCACGTTTGCCACGTCCCCGAGGTTAGAATGGTCCTCCACCGAGCGGTCGGAGTTACAGAATATAATGGTGTTATCCACACGGATATACCCGTGGAAAGGAGTCAGGTATCCATGCTCAGGATGCGAGCAGTGAATCGGTTCGTCGGTTTCTGTATCTTTACTCTCCGCCTTGAACGGATAACCTACGTTGTTGACCACCGTACAGTGCTCCACATGGACGTACGCGCGACCGTTAGCGGTGATGATACCGTGGTCGTTGACATAGTCGCCTTCCTCAATCGTATAGTCCGCGGTGTTATTACGAACGACGCAGTTGACGAGCATCAACTCGGCATAACAGATCTCTCCGTCCCATCTCTCCCACTCGCCGTTCACATAGACGGCGGCTCCCTTCGGCGAGGTACAGTTCGTGATCACGCAGTTACGCAACTGGTTGCCCGCCATGTCAATACGCTCTGATTGAGGGACAGAAACATTATTAAGTAGCAGACCGCCACCGGCTTTTGCGGAGTTAGATATATACACATTATGCGTATTGGCATCAGAGAGCGTGAAACCATCCACGATGGTATGCTCGGCATTGACCATGGCGATGACGTGCGCGGAGTTATTCGCATAGCCTGCATCTCCGGTTTTTCCAGTGATGTTCGCCGTAATGATGGACTTATAATCACGCGGGTTACGTCCCTCGGTATTCGTACCGGTCAGAGTAGAGGGATAACCGCCATACATACGCATGTGACTCTCCATACGAATGGCTGCCGTACGGATGTTACGATCGAGGTAGTTCCCCGGACCTACGGTTGTTGCCGTACCTTCTTTGACGAGAATCTGCACATAATCGTACCGTGTCGGCTCACCGGTAGGCATACCGTCTTCGTCCAACGCCGGAATCATATAGTGGTGGTTCTCACGGTTATCCTCATCCGCGATAAGATATTGACGGAAGAAAGACAGCGCTTCACCGATATCTTTGATAGGTACATCCCACGAATCACCTTCGTGATCTTGCGGATCGAAATTACCATTCTCATCATAGCTACCCTTCCTATTCGGATCCACGAACAGCGTCGGGATGGGCGCCGGGTTCCTATTGTATTCCGTGGATTGGGGAATGACAAGTTCATACGTCAACTTATCAGGTCTACGCACCAATGCACCGAGGGTTGAAACCGGCTCGTATGGGTTAGAGACGACACCATAGTCCGTATGCGCGTGAATCAGCCAGGGCGAAGCATCTTGCACCGACGCATTCCACTGCACACCTTTCTGGTCCAGTCCCGAATAAGAGGTCAAGTGCCATATACGCGGACCGGGATAGTCCACAGGACGCATATGCATCATCACACCTGCACCGCAGATACCTATCTCTGCGTTGATACTATCCCAGTTATTCGGATCTACCGTCGGATGGAAGAAGCAGGGGTGGTTCGATGTCGAACCCTTCACCGGCATGTTCCGCGAGTCAAGGGAGTAAACCGCATCCTTCGTCACACCGGTCCAGTCCGTTATATCATGGTTCATGAACGCCGTATGGAAGGCGAAGATTTCGAAACCTTCGGCGGCCGCTCCTGTTTTCTGACGCACAGAAGCGAACTGGATATCATTATTCGCATCGCAGCGGTTACCCCAGATTACAGAGTTAAAGATCATACCACAGTTGCGCACATAAATACCTCCCGTACGGCCGTGACGACGACCGTAGTACGTGACATCCGCGCCGGGGCAGTTATTACCGCAGACGGTAGCATGGTTAACAGTACCGCCTTCGGCGAGGTAGATACCTCCACCTTCCGCATTCGCTGTATTATTATTGATAACGCAGGCCGTCGAATAGGGCGAATAGTTGCTGGTAATCGTGTCGGGTGTAAGCACCGGATTTGCCAATCGTTGCGTCCACGGATACTCGTCGCTGACGTGACTGATCATCAGACCGCCACCGCAACGGGCAGCGCAGCAAGAGATCTGGCTATGGCCGATGGAGCCCTCATGATCGATACACACACCGCCGCCGTAGCCTTGAACCACGCCGACACCGGCAGATTGGCAGGTATGGATATAGCAGAAATCAATGTCACCACCGCCATCGCAATAGATACCGCCGCCTCGAAGGGTAGCATTACAACGCTCGACGATACAGGCGCGCATGGAACAATTGCCCACCATATACACACCGCCACCGAAAGCCGTATGCTCACGAAGGAGAGTTGAGCGCGTAGAGGCATTTCCCGACGAGATGACACAGCCATCCAACGAAGCGGGGTGCTCCAGCGGCTTAAAGTGATCCTTGAGTTCATCGTCAGAAACGGTATATTTGCCGTTGGTAGCGAACCAAACTACGTGGAACGAACTCGCGGGATAGGTCGTATTATATCGTCCGCGTATAGAGTCGAACTCATACTTAACCGGGGAACCGGAGTGGTTACCCGTCAAGATGGTCTTATGCCGCAAGTCCCATTGGGATGAAATCTCCGTACCGGAGGTAGTTCCAATACCCGATTGGTCTGCCCAGTTCTCGCTGCATTTCTTGCCGTTCGCCATGATACGATCGCCCGGCTTGCTTTCCAACGAATCCGGATTAAAACCGCCATAGACATGGATACCTGAGTATATCTTGAAGGACGTGTTTAGCATCGAACCTCCGGTCGATTCCGTCGATTCCGTCGGCACATACGTTCCGGCAGCAATATACACCGAACCCGAAGTCAGGTGGTTCTGCTCCATATAGTCGCGCAAGTCATTGATAGCGTCCTGTACGCGGTCTTTGGCAGTCGCCCAGCTGCGTCCGTCGTTGTTATACGCTCCGTCCGTACTCACGTACCGAATCGTATCCGTTTGCGCGTACGCACCCGCACACACGCAGACAAACATTATTAATAATATGTATCTCTTAATTATCAACTTTCAACTTTCAACTTTCAACTATCAATCATGCACTACTTTCGCATCCGTGCCGGCATTGAGCGGATTGCTGAGATTAAAGTCTGCACGGAGCCAAGGCACAAAAGGCGAATCGGTATTCACCTCCAGATAAAGCGTCGGACGATACAGGTTGCCGCTCTCGTTCGTCTCCAACTGCATCTGCAGCGGGAAATAACTGCTGTATCCGGTAGTGGTGTACGGAATCGTGTAAAAATACGACCGTCCTTCCCACCATAAACCGACATCCTCCGGCCTTACAATCACTACCGTATCGCTCGATGTCACCGGGGATGCGCACATATTCTCCATCAATTTGAAGCAATACGCATAATCGGCAAACAAATTGCACGCTTTCATACTTGTCAGCCGCACCGCCGAAGACGGATCGGCACTATTAATCCGCTTGTTTTCATCTACATACCACTTGATATCCACTTTCGAGGCCACGTGATACATAATCAAGTCTATCGTATACGCATTTCCTTCCAAACAATCATAGGAACAGTAATACTTCCCGTTACGTTCATAGTTATAAGGTGTAGAAAATATATTTTGCAGGTTCTTCTGAATACTATCAGGAGCCGTGTTAAATTTCCAATTTAATACATCATCCAAATCATCTATACTTTCAATAGTTTCGTTAAAGTTTAGTTTCATATTGCTGCATATAGCAAAGACTCTTCCTTTTATTTTTTCTCCGACAAGGAATAATCGGATTTTCTCATCATACTTAAATATACTGTCCCCGCGTGCTGTGTTCAATCCATAATAACGGGTACGTACCCAGGCCGATTCATCCAAAACCAATTCTTTGCGTTGCCATACTGCCCAGGAACCAACTCCTGTTTCTTTCAACACGATAATATACGCATATTTGGGAAACTCGAATTGCTCCGGTGTCCCGGGATCGCCCAATACGCGTTTGTAATTCGCGGCACTTTCCTGAATAGGCAAACAAATCGACATATTCAATTCTGCCGGCATGCTGACTTCTTGCTGACATCCTACGAGTACCAGCAACAAACCTATAAATACTATGAACTGTTTATAAATCAATATCGAATCCTCCTCCTTCATCCCAGTCTAACTCCACACTGGCACCTACGTCCGTATTCGTTATAGGTACTATTTCGCCGTTCGCCTTCATACCGCACCGGATGATACGTAATGTGCCGGCCTTGAGGGAGTTTTCTAAGGTGAGTGTAGTCGTCGTATGGCGGTTGTCGGACAATGTAGCAACGGCTGTCACGCTCCATGTGGAGTCGTTCTCAGTCGGGAACGCTACCGCACCCATGCATCGGTACGGCGACGAAGCCGCAATCATGCCTTTGCGCGGCATAGATGCCTCGCTGCTCTGCACCCCGATACCTTCCATCTTAATCGTACGCGGATGACTAAAATTATAGACACTGTCGCGTACCGAGAAACTCTCTGCCGATCCGTCCATCTGACCCACCATGCTGATGATATCCGGGCAGTTCGTCTCATCGATCACCAATACCACCGCCGCCGATACCATGTACAAATGGACATCAAAATGCGTAGTTTTATCATTGACGTCCATCGGCAAGCGCGCGCTGAACACACCCGTCTTGAGTGATTGTAACTCATCGGACGAAAGCGTCAGCTGCATCGTTTGAGAATGCTCACCGCCCGAAAGCAGCACCTGGCTGTCGTCTTCTATATTGGCAACAGCCAAGTGCATATAGTTCATGGACGGGAGATAAATCGTATAACTCGTCCGGTTGTCATTGATCACATCGTGTATATACTTGCTGATCTCATCGTTCTCCGACGAGAAGAAGCGCAAGTCGATGTCCTTGGCATGATCGGTGAAGATAGGCGCGAGCCAATTCTCGATCGCTTGGCGAACCGGGGCTTCCTGCTCCGTCACCAACTCAGTCTGCAACTGCATACTCAATTCGGTATGCAGCTGCAGCTGATAATCCAACAGCATCGACTCGCCGCACACGCTCAAATCATCATCGATCAACGAGCATGCACTGACAAGCAAAGGCACTAATATGATCAATAACCGTTTCAAGAGATATGCGATTATCCTTTTGCCCTATTACAAATTAATCTCATAATCATGACCGTCGCTCCAGTACAGATCAACCGACATGCCGATCTCCAGTTGAGGAGCTTTCAAATCAGGAATTGCGCTATAGGCCTTCGTCAAACTATTGATCGAGAAGCGTGCGGTAGTCGTATAGTCCTGTTTGAAAACTTTATTTCCCGTTTCGGTAGCTTCGGATGCTGCAAGTTTACCTACCATGTAGAAACGTCCACCTGCAGGAATCATCTGACGATCTACTCCGTAGAAGTCCTTACCGGAAGTATTCTCAAATTCCAAAGCAACGAATACGTCCTCTGCACCTGCACCTGCATCAGCCGGAGTCTCCAGAACCAGCGTGGAGTTAGCGGCACTATAAACAGAAGCAGAAGGTTGAGCATAGATAGCACTGGTCATAACCGTATCATAGATAACGTACGTTCCTGCTTTGTCTCCGGCATAGGTTGCAGGAGTGAAATCGAAACCTACGTTCTTTTGATTACCAATCAGCACAGCTTTCAAAGGATAACCGCCGTCAGGGTTCGCTATCTCACGTAATTCTGCAACCGGGTTATTATCCATAAGACTTGTTCCGGAAGCTGTCTTAACTTTTACATCCAAACGAGCTACACCGTATTGGATTGTATCAATCAAAGCGATAGAACGAGTAGAGGAGTTAACCGAAGCCTCATTGTTCTCATAAGTAGCAAGGATAGATTTCCAAGTACCTCCGGCAGTATAATTACCCTTCGAAGAGCTCGAAGTTTTGATCAGCGTATTGGCGAAATACCAAAGCGATGCCGGATATACATAGCTTGCTAAATCAGCAGGAGCCAAACCGCCAAAAGAATGTGCAGCATTAGCGCCAAATGTATTTGTACTTGTAGAATAGGTTACAGAGACAGCACCCTCAGGAATATTAAATTGCTTCGGGAAATTTTGCATACCGGATACCAACTGAACCTTAGCAGAAGCACCCGAACCGCTCAACGAAGCATACGTAGGATTCAGAATGGCTTTGCGGATAGCTTTTGCCAAGGAGTCCTTGTTTACATCGAGAGAGTGATACAAATCCGTCATCATTCGCTCCACACCATAGGTGGTGAGGACATTAAGAGTCTTCAAGGTATCAAACATATCCTTGTAACCTTTGTTTTCGAGCTCAGTAATATATCTCCATTCATGACCGCTATACAGTGTATCTTGCGCAATGATCACTTGGTTCAGATAGGCATTGAACAGATCGGCTACCGCCTGAACAGCAGCTGTATTCGTACAAATCGGTTGTAATTCAAATTTGTACGCAGAAGGATTACCGGTAAGAGCGCCATTTAACTGACCTACATCGAATTTCGCTGCACCGCTGTTTTTTCCGGATTCACCATAGAACAAGAATGCGGTAGTACCTTGCGGAACTTGCTGGTCACTGTAATTTCTGGCACGATTCTCATTCGAGAGAGCAATCGAACCATCCAATGTACCGAGAGCGATGTCATCGCCAAAACGTACAGACGCGGTACTTACTTTTGCCTTCGGTGCGAACGGAATAAGGGTAATGTTTGCCATTCCATTGTAACTAAAATCAGTCGGACCATCCGTTTGAACGGTTCTTCCCGGCATGTGACGAACAGCAGGACCACCTACCTGATTCGGAAGAGAGATCGCGATGTCAGTCGTTACTTTCGGAGCCTTTGCTTGAGGCTCGCTGTCGTTCTTACATCCCGTAATTACGACTGCGCTTGTCAGTAATACTGTACAAGCTAAAAATGTCATCTTTTTCATTTTTTTAAACATTTTTTGGGGTTAATAAATTGGGTTAATTAAAAATTGTTTGTTGTTATATAATCGATTTCGATTTATCGATGTCTCGACACGTCGATTTCCGATATTTCGAATTGCAATTATCGATCATCAATCATAAACTTTTTCAATAAATATAGTTATACATCCGAGGTTACGGAGGATATGCCTCAACTCATCCCGCATATAGCGATAGGTCCGTCCGTCGTACAATTTCTTGATCAGCACTTCCCGCTGGTCGGGATCCGGCTCGGTTTCAATGATCTTCAGCACATTGTCACGTCCCAAGAATTCCACTTTCTCCAACTGGTAGTACAACTCTGCCCAGCTCTCGCCTCCGTTCGCCACCTCAAACACGCTGTCCGGGAGCGCATAGATACTTTGCATGTATTCCTTAATGGTTTGCGCGCGGCTGCCTGCAAGGCGCTCGTTGTACGCCCTACGCCCGTCGAAGGATGCGAAACCGACGATGCGGACATGCGAGATACGGATCGTCGGGTCTTCCATCGCCTCACCCAGAATATGCATGATACTATCCATCAGCAGGTCGTTCTGGATAAACGAGCGGTCCATCTTCGTCACGTTCACCTCGAAGAACAAGAATACATTCCGCGGATCGGCACTGAGAGCCGTGTTGATGTCGTACGGCTCATACTCATCCTCATCACGCAGCAAACGACTACGCAAACGACGCATGTTATCCGTTCTCGCCTCGATTGCCGGCACAAAAGCCACCACCGGAGCCGGCGCCGCAAAACGTGTACGCAGCATCTGAGCCGGTATCAACTCCTCGCGCTCTATCGGTTCCGGCTCTTCCACGATTGTATCCACTACCGCTACCGGCTCCTTCTTTTCCTGTAATAACTCACAGTCACAGCGCCTAGCCAGACTCTCTTCATCGCCGCCGAACGGCACTACCAGATTGACAGCCGCCTTGGGCAACGCAAACCAATGACCCGTATGAGCCCGTTTGTAACCGCAGTGCGTACACTCGAATTGGTCATACCACGTATAGCCGAAATCAACACCGGCCTCCAACTCAATACTGAAATGCGGCGAAATAGCGAAATTCCAACCCACACTCTCACCCGCCATCACAGCATCGCCCTGATAACGGTAATCCTTAAGCTGGGTATAAATCCAGCCGATCGGATAACCGCCGCCGGCTACATTGTAATGAGCATACGCCGCATTGAACGAGAAGAAACCGCGATTATACACATGGCAGAACCAATACCGCGGAGCTACCCATACCGCCAAATGACGCCACTTCGGATACTTGGCATCATCCAAAGGGAACGGATTGAAACCGACACCCACCTCCATGGACCATCTCTGTTTCAGACGAAATTCCATCGCAAAGTTCGGCGTCAGCATCGCGTCATACAGCAGATTGTTCTTGATCGCTACAATCTCTTTTTTCACTGTACCATATTCCTCCTCCGCTCCCTGAACGCAGAGAGGCAAAAGCAGCAAAAGCAGAGCGATTATCTGCGCGCTCTTTCCTATTTTTGTTCGTATGTCAAACACAAAACTATACATATCATAAAGAAACAACGTTGCAAAAGTACTGCTTTTCGCGCACATATGCAAGATTGTTTCTTAAAAATTTACCTAAAATTGATAAAAACTGTCCGATTTTTACGAACTATCAATTAAAGTTTTACTTAAAGTCGATAAATATGTCTGTTTTTACGAATTGTCGATTTTCGGATTCCACTCTCTCGGAGTCATTCCGGTCTCTTTTACAAACACTCTACCGAAGACCGTAGGCGACGAGAATCCGCATCGATCCGACACGTCCTGAATCTTCATTTCCGGATTCTCCGACATCAAGCGTTTCGCCTCCTCAATACGGTAATTGGTGACGTATTGATAGAAATTACATCCGTACTCCGCGTTGATGAACTGGCTTAGATACGTGCGGTTCAACGGCAACACTTGTCGCAAATCCAACAGCCGGAACTCGGCATTCAGATACGGCTTCTCCGTATTCATCCAGTCCTCCAAGATCGCGCGGTATTCCGCATTCGACAACTGAGGAACATTATTGTCATCCTCCGTCTCTTCCGGTTCGGGCGGCAAGGTCTTAGCGCGGCGAACCATGGTCCACGGATCCTGACGGAACAAAATCTGCTCAGTACTATATGCCAGCATAAACAGCAACAGCCACTGCTGGGTGAACGCGTGCGCAGGAGTATAGGAGAAACTCATATAGGTATAACATATTCCTGAGATCAAATACATGACGATATAGCGCCATATCCACTGCACATCAATATCATCCATGGACGAATAGTTCTCCTCACACCATGCACGATACGCGCGAATATGAACGGCCAACCGACTAACCCACCACATCGGAATCAATGCCAGCACAATACTCAGATCCACCGCAAATATCTCATCCACGACACCAATGATGACTACCGGGGCTATCGAAATCAAGGCGCGCTTCACATTCAGCCATCCGGGACGCAACACCGCTACCGGATAGAGCAGCAACAGCCAAGCATAGAAAGCACCTATGACCAGCTCCCTACCCTTCAAACTGATGGTCTCCTCCGTATCGAACGGCATATTGTACGCCATGACGTGCATAAGAAGCATGGAAGCCAGAACCGACCATACCAGCAAGATGGATGCCCATAGAACCCGTACATGCACCCCTTTATGGTGACGGAACAGAACAAAGGCTCCAAACAAACTGACGGTTGCGATACAACCGTTCAGAATTGGATTAAGCGAACTGGTGTAAAAATCCAGCGGGATCAAATATGCCAAACTGTAACTCAATAGCACACATACCCCGAGAACCAACCCAAAGATAAATTCCGCTCTGTATTCTACGAGAATTTTGCGAAGTTCTAATTTACCCCCCCCATTTGCATAATTCG
>Ga0265298_10005375_pt1 | contig 16104 bp, 10 predicted proteins | sample AusTroGonzalo_MG_3_FD_193486 | JGI IMG/M metagenome (GOLD analysis project Ga0265298, IMG submission 193486) | Bovine rumen microbial communities from tropical cattle in Woodstock, Queensland, Australia - Gonzalo_01 | ecosystem: Host-associated > Mammals > Digestive system > Stomach > Rumen ... | reverse complement strand
AGCCCTGGGCCGGGAGATGGAGATCCATGAAACGCTGGATTCCACCAATCTGCGGGCAAAACAGCTGGCGGCCGGCGGGGCGCCCCACGGGCTGCTGGTGGCCGCGGAAACCCAGAGCCGGGGACGGGGCCGAATGGGCCGGTCTTTTTTTTCGCCGGACGGGGCGGGGCTTTACCTGTCCTTTCTCCTTCGCCCGGAATGCGCTCCGGAGCGGGTGGCGATGCTGACCTCGCTGGCAGCGGTGGCGACGGCCCGGGCGATGGAGCACGCCGCCGGGGCGGAGGCCCAGATCAAATGGGTCAATGACCTGTACCTGGGCGGGAAAAAGGTATGCGGCATTCTGTGCGAAGCCGGGCTGGGAACCCATCCCGGCATGGTGGATTACGTGGTGGCCGGCATCGGCATCAACGTGAACCGGATGGATTTTCCGCCGGAGCTGCAGGGGATCGCCACCTCCATCGGGAATGAATGCGGCACGGCGCCGGACCGGAACTGCCTGGCCGCGGAGATCGCCAACGAGCTGGAGGCGCTGCTTCCGCAGCTGGAAACCGGGGAATTTCTGGCCGAAAGCCGGCGGCGGTCCAACGTGATCGGCCGGGAGGTGCTGGTGATCGAGGGCGGGAAACAGTATCCCGCCAGGGCGGTGGATATTGACGACCGGGGATGCCTGGTGGTTGAAAAGGGCCCGAACAGAGAAAAGGCCCACCTTGCCAGCGGCGAGGTGAGCCTGAGATGGCTGGAAGAGGAGTGCCCGAAACGGTGAAAACGAAAGATATGACGATGACGGCCGTGATGGCGGCGCTGATCTGCGCCGCGGGGCCGCTGAGCATTTTCGTCGGGCCGGTTCCCCTGTCCCTGGCCACGTTCGCGGTGTATCTTTCCGGCGCAGTGCTGGGAAGAAAGCGCGGCACGCTGGCAGTGGCACTGTACCTGCTGATCGGCATGGCCGGCGTTCCGGTGTTTTCCGGATTCAGCGGCGGCTTTCAGAAGCTGGCGGGGGTTACCGGGGGATACCTGATCGGGTACCTGCCCTGCGCCTTTCTGGCCGGAACCGGCACGGAACGGGCGGACGGCGGAGGGCGGGAAGCCTGGCTGCGCCCGGCCATGATGGCGGCAGGCACGGCAGTGCTCTATCTGACCGGGACAGCCTGGTTCATGGTGCAGACCGGGCGGACTGTGGGGGAGGCGCTGGCACTGTGCGTGCTGCCATTCCTGCCGGGGGACGCGGCAAAGATTGCCGCGGCCTCGGTGCTGGCGGCGCCGGTTCGCCGGGCCGTGCTTCGAGGCGGGTAAGCTTATGCCAGGCCGAGTTCTTTCCAGGCGGTTTTCAGGCCGTCAATAATGGACAGGTGCTGCGGGCAGGCGGCTTCGCAGGCACCGCAGCCGATGCAGTTATCCGCTCCGTGGTTATGCTCCCGGAGCATGCGGAAATCCCAGTCGCTGCCCGGATCAGCGTTGTAAAGGCTCGCCTTGTTCCAGGCGGCGAACACACCGGGGATATCGACGCCGTTGGGGCAGGGCATACAATAGCGGCAGCCGGTGCAGCCGATCTTGGTCCGGCTGATATAGGCCTCCCGCACCTTCGCGATCAGCTCCAGCTCTTCCTTTGTCATGATGCCGGGCTCTACGCTGTCGAAGATGCGGAGGTTTTCATCAATCTGCTCCGCCTCGTTGCAGCCGGAAAGCACCACGGCCACCTCAGGATGGTTACAGAGCCACCGGAAGGCCCATTCCACGGGCGTGCGCTTCACCGGGAAGGCATCATACAGCGCCTGCACGTTGTCAGGCGCGTTGGCAAGCTTTCCGCCCAGCAGGCCTTCCATGATGACCACCGGGATGCCCTTGCTGCCGGCCAGCTCCAGCCCTTTGGTTCCGGCCTGGTTGTTGATATCCATAAAGTTATACTGGATCTGGACCATGTCCCAGTCCCAGTCGTTGATGATATACTCGAAATCCTCATAGGAGCTGTGGAAAGAGAAGCACTTGAAGCGGATCTTTCCGGCGGCCTTCATGTCGTTGAAGAATTCCCGGGCGCCGATGGATTTGAACTTTTCCCATTTTTCCCTGTTGATGCCATGCATCAGGTAAAAATCGATATGGTCTGTCTGCAGCTTTTTCAGCTCTTCCTCCAGCAGGGCTTCCATGCTGGCCCGGTCATGCACCGCCTCAATGGGCATCTTGGTGGCGATGGTGACCCGGTCGCGGTAGCCGTCCTGCAGCGCCTTGCCCAGCACGATTTCGGATGTTTTGTTCAGGTAGACATAGGCTGTGTCCAGATAGGTGACGCCGCCGTCGATCGCCCTGCGAATCAGGGAAATGGCTTTTTGCTCATCGATCACGCTGTCACCGGATGCCTGGCCGTTGAAACGCATGCAGCCCAGCCCGAAAGCGGAGCCCTGGATTCCCAGCTTGCCGAAAGTGCGGTATTTCATCGTCTTGTGTCCTCCCTTTGCGGTTTGATCGGATATGCTGTCCCAATCATTATACGGATCTGCAGAGACGGAAACAACGCAGAAAATGGCGTCGGTTTCTCATTTTTTGTTCAGTATACGGCGTCTTCGGTCACGATGCGGGACATGGGCACATCGGACGCTTCCCGGGGAAGGAAGGCGGCATGCTGCACCTCAAAGGCCGCCATGACGGCCGGTGCGTTTTTGCAGGCGGGCAGAAACCGGTCATAGTAGCCGCCGCCCATGCCCAGCCGGGTGCGGTATTCATCGAAGGCAACCCCGGGGCAGATGACCAGGTCCAGGCGTTCCGGCGGGAGCTCTTCCGAGCCGTCCGGGTCCGGCTCGAGAATCCCGAAGGCACCGCGGCGCCAGCGGCCCGGAACCATCGCCTTCATTTCCGTGGGGCGGACGCAGACCGGAAAGGCGAAGCGCTTGCCGGCGGAAGCGGGATGGCGGAGCAGCGGGCGGAGGTCCAGCTCCCCGGGCATCGCGTCATAGACCAGCACGGCGGAGGCGTTCCGGTATTCCGGCAAGCCGGCGATCCGTTCGGCGGCCCGAGCGGATTTCTCCTCCCTTTCCGCGGCGGAGAGGCCTTTTCTCAGGGCGATATAATGCGCGCGCAGGGCTTTTTTATCCGGAAGGACGGGGGCGGTCACGGCGCATCCCCTTCGGCTTTCCGGCTGCTGTCGCCGGAAGACATCAGCAGCATCCGGTATTCGCCCGGCGCCATGCCTTTTTCGGCGCGGAAGACCCGATTGAAGCTGGAAATACTCTGGAACCCGGAGAGCATGGCAATCTCCGTCATGGTCCTTTCCCGGTCGGCCAGGAGCTCCGTTGCTTTGTCCAGCCTGATCATGTTCAGCCACTTGCTGTAATTCATTCCCGTGATGCTGCGGAAGATCCGGGAGAAATAATCCTTGCTGATGCCGGCCATATCCGCCATGGCGTTCTGGGACAGGTCATCCGCCGTCAGGTTGTTTTTGATATAATCCGTGACCATGATCATCCGGCGCATGACCGTGTCGGTATAGCTGTAGGTATCCCCGCTATGGGTTTCCGGGATGAATTCCTCCCGGTGCTCGTCCAGGATCAGCATGAACTCCATCAGCAGCATGCAGCAGCGGAGCTCCCGATCCGGCCCGGCAGCGAGAAAGATCTCCTTCATCTGGTCCGCGATGGCCCTGAGCCGGGACACCAGCCGGGGATGGGAACGGACGCTGAGCACGTGCAGGTTCCGGTAGGCGTGCATGATCCGCTGCAGGTCAAACAGCGAATTCATAAAGGCGTTGCTGAACTGGATCACCAGCGATTCCTTCCGGTCCGCGTCAATGATTGCATGCATTTCCATCGGCCAGATCAGCAGGAAATCGCCCTCCGACAGCTCATAGTTCTTCTGGTTGACCATGAAGATATTCGTGGTTCCGGGGCCCACCAGCAGTATTTCGCCATAGGAATGCCAGTGGGTCTGATAGCTGCGCTCCTGATATCCCGTGGACAGGTTGAAGGCGCTGACACGGTCAAATCCGTAGTGTTCATACTGGCTGAAATCCATTCTGCTTCCTCCCCGGGCGCCCGGACCGGACCCGGCCCCCAAATAAAAGAAAAAACGTTTCTTACATTAAAGCGCAGAGTGAGGATCGCGTCAAGGCTTTCGGCGTTTTTGCCCGAAGGGGGCAGGCGAACAAAAAACAATCAGCGGGGCGTCAAAAAACAGGTAGTTTTTTCCGGCGGGATTCATTTTAATAGAGGCAGAAATAAGCATCCGGAAGGAGAAATGATGATGAACCAGAACCAGCTTGCCCACCGCAGGGCAGAGGCGCGCCTGCGGGTGCTGAACCCGGACGGAACGCCCGCGGCCTGCCAGCCCGTAGCGGTGAACCAGGTTTCCCACCGGTTCCTTTTCGGCTGCGGCGCCTTTGACGCCGTGGACCTGATGAAAACGCAGGACGGGGAGAAGAAAGCCTTTCTTCAGGAAAGAATGGAAAAATGGTTTGCGCTGTTCAATTACGGCACGCTGCCTTTCTACTGGGGCCGGTACGAGCCGGAGGAAGGGAAGACTGCTTATCCGGAGACCATGGCCGCCGCGAAATGGCTGCGCGAAAAAGGCGTGCAGGTGAAGGGCCACCCGCTGTGCTGGCACACGGCCTGCGCTCCCTGGCTGATGAAGTTTTCCAATGAGGAGATCCTGCGCCGCCAGCTGGAGCGGATTCATCGGGACGTGACTGCCTTCAAAGGGGTCATCGACCTGTGGGACGTGATCAACGAAGTGGTGATCATGCCGGTCTTCGACAAATACGACAACGCGATCACCCGAATCTGCAAGGAAAAGGGACGGATCAAACTGGTGAAGGCCGTGTTCGACGCGGCAAAGGAAAGCAATCCGGACGCGGTGCTGCTGATCAACGATTTCAACACCAGCCAGGCCTACGAGATCCTGATCGAGGGGCTGCTGGAGGCCGGCGTGCCGATCAGCGCGATCGGCATCCAGAGCCACCAGCACCAGGGCTACTGGGGGCTGGAAAAGCTGCATGAGGTGCTGAAGCGGTACGAACGCTTCGGCCTGCCGATCCATTTTACGGAGAACACCCTGATCTCCGGCGAGATTATGCCCGCCCATATTGTGGACCTGAACGACTGGCAGGTGGATTCCTGGCCCAGCACCCCGGAAGGGGAGGAACGGCAGGCCCGGGAGATCTCGGAGATGTATTCCGTGCTTTTCGCCCATCCGCTGGTGGAAGCCATCACCACCTGGGACTTCAATGACGGCTGCTGGCTGAAGGCTCCCTCCGGCTTTGTGCATGAGGACAACAGCGAGAAGCCCTCCTGGTACGCCCTGAAGAACCTGATCCACGGCGAGTGGGAAACCCATGAGACGCTGACCACGGACGAGGAAGGATATGTGACTTTCACCGGCTTCAGGGGCGGGTATGAGCTGGCGGCTTCCGCGGGAAAAGCGGCCTTCACCCTGAACGAGGACCTGAACGCGGAACTGAAGCTGAAATAAGCCCGGGAACGGGGCTGACGTTCCCGGCCGGGCCAGCATGTTTATCCGGAAAGACAAGCGCCCACCCTTTCGGGTGGGCGTTTCTGCTGAACTGGAGATCAGCCGATTCCGCTCAGGCCGGAGTTATATTCATAGTTCTCGATTTCCCCGGTCTCAACGTTGACATAAACAACGTAGAACCCATCCTTTTCCCCGCGGGGCAGAGGAGTGGCCACAACGCCTTCTGTCTCGGGCACTTCGGGCTGGCCCAGCAGGTACTCCACCTTGAAGCAGGGCTTGCCGTTGATCATATCGTACCAGCCATTTTCGTTGACTTCGTCCTTCATATCCGGGTCGTTCAGGTCAAAGTTGGTGTACAGTTCCATCCGGCTGACCTGTTCCTCATTCAGGCCGTATGTGCTGATGATGAATTCACGGCCGGTTTTGATCATCTCTTCCTCAGGCACCTTGCGCGCGTTCATGGCGGCGGTCTTCCGCGCTTCAATGATCTCAGCCCAGTTTTCGATCGGTTCAGACGGGCTGTCATCTTTTACGGCGCCGTTTTTGACGGCAATCGCGTAAGCCTTGGCGAGATACGCGGCTTTGGCTTGCTCATCCAGGCTGTCGGCCTTCATCTGCTTCAGCTGGTCCAGGCCCCAGGCATCCGCGTCGTAGCCGCCTGAAGTGTCCTCTCCCGCGCGGCTCCAGCCAATCTCGGCCTTGCCGTTCTTTACGACAGCGGTATAAGTTCCAAGCACGTATTCCATTTCCGCGTTGCCGGTATAGGTGACCTTTACCGCGCCGCCTGCCAGTTCTTCTTCCGCCCGATGGAAGAAGGACTGCAGTTCCGCCGTAATGCCGAATTCTTTTTCCAGCGCCTGGTCAGCGATTCGGGAGGCCGAGGCCCTCGGGGAAAGCAGCAGGGTTGTCGCAAGGGCCGCTGCGGACAGCAGCACCAGAACCATCGCAAACACAAAACCAACAGACACTTTTTTCTTCATAACGGGTTCCTCCTCCTGAGCGATACGACACTGCACGGCAGCACGGCAGGAAGGCACATCATCCAGGAAAGAAAGACGCCGGTCCATTGCGGACTTCAGCGAATCCTTATTCGTCTTCATAATACCAGTCCTCCAGTTCCTGTTTCAGCATCAGTTTCGCTTTCTTCAACCGATAATTGACTGTTGATCGGGGGAGCCGCAGCGCTTTTGTCATTTCCTCCAGCGTCATGCCCTGGTACCAGTGCAGCAGCGTTACTTCCTTGATCTTCGGCGGCAGGGCCATTACCGCACGCGTAACGGTATCGTCCCGTTCGTCAAAGGGGACCGAACCTTCCGGCAGGACGTCGGGGGTCACGGACCGGTCCGTGTTTTTCGTCCAGGCGCTTTTCAGCAGGTCCTTGCAGGTATTGATCGCGATGCGCGTCAGCCAGGTTTTCTCATCTGCCTCTCCGCGGAAACGGTCCCGGCTCTTCCAGGCCTTGAAGAATGTTTCCTGTACAGCGTCTTCCGCCAGCGCGGTATCACACAGATAGGCGAAGCACAGCCGGAGCAGCGTTCTTTCCCAACGGGCAATCACACCAGCCAGCCACTCCTGGCTTTGATCCTGTACCAAAGCGCTCCCTCCTTTCAACACTGATTAGACGACACCGAACCATAAACAGGCCAAAGGCCGGAAATATTTTTTCAAATTTCAGCATATCAGGTGCTTCATTGAAGGCTGACAGCGATTTACCCCATATCATACCATGGAAAACAAAAAGAAAAAAAGGAAAATCTATGGTATAATGCTGCTTATGGAAGGCAAAACGCCTGATGGCGTGCGGAAAGAAACAGAAAAGGAAGGAAAACGGCATGGAAAGCGGCTATTCCTATTTTGCTTTTATCAGCTATAAACATGAAAATCAGAAATGGGCACGATGGCTGAAACGGAAGTTGCAGACATACCGTTTACCAACCCGTACCCTGAAGGTGCATGAAGATCTGCCGAAGCGGCTGATACCTATTTTTTATGACACCAATCTGCGGCCTGGAATTCTGGATGATCAGATCCGAAGTGAAGTGCAGGCTTCCAAATTCCTGATTGTCATTTGCTCCCGGGAGGCAAACAGGGAACCGAAATGGCTGAACAAGGAAATCGATGTTTTTCTTGAGGGCAAGGGAGACCGAAGCCGGATAATTCCGGTGATTATTGACCAGACAGATAATCCGGTAGAGGAAACATTTCCCTCCAGATTGGCGGAGCTGAACGCGGAAGAGGATATTCTCGGCGTAAGCGTTCCCCTTTCCGGAAAACGAAATGCCATTCTGAAAATTGTGTCCTGCATGCAGGATGTACGGATTGAAGAGTTGGAAAGCGAAGACCGAAAACGGAAAAAGAGGAAGACTGCCGCCTTGCTGGCCTGCAGCGCTATTATTGCGGCAGGATTGACATTCGGGCTGATGCGCTTCAGGGAAGTGAATTTGTCCCAGTCCTATGAGAAAGCCGGCAGGCTTCTGGAAGTGGGCAGTTCGGCTCTGGAGAAAGGAAAGATCCCGGAAGCTGTTCAGAATGCGGTGGATGCCTATGAAATCGGACTTGACGGCTTTTTGCGGAAAAGAGCGGAGTATACAATGGAGGAAGCACTATATCTATATGGAACAGATCCGCTTGTTCCGGGAGGACAGTTTGAAACGAACGGCAATATCCGCGGCATATGCCTGTCCGAAGACGGAAAGGTGGTGTTGGCTGAGGGTGGGATCATCGAAGAGGAAAACGATCTTCCGGGCACCAGCAATCTGGCTGCATTCAGCGCGGAAACCGGTAAAAACCTCTGGACCTGGCGGGTGGATTCCCTGGCAGCAGTCGGAAACCGGCTGTATGTGCATCCATATAAGGCAGGATACGGAGAAATTGTCGAAGTCGATTTTCTGACCGGGGAGGAGATCCGGAAAGTAACGGACGCTACGGAGAAGAAGGACATTTCCTTCCGGATGCATCAGGTCAGCGATAAGGCTTCCTGGCGCTTTTCGCCGGATGGCAAATGGAAAATCGGGATTTATCAGAATGACGATTTCTATACGATCGAAAATGAAAACGGGTCGAACCAGGCCAGCCTTGGCGGGGCTTACGCAGACGCTGTGTTTCTGGACGACCATCGTATCATGTTCGCCATGGATGGGGAAATCACGATTTACGATCCAGATACCCGGGAAAGGCAGTGTGTGATATCTCCCGACCGTGAAGCATTCGGGGCTCCGGTTTGCATTCTGCCGGGTGAAAAAATGATTCTATGCTTTTTGAAAGGGCATGTGCTTTGCATTGATCCGGGCGGAGATGTTCTGTCAGAATGGGCAGGAGATGATGATACTATCTCAGATAAGTGGCAAACATACGGCCTCGAAAACGGTGTTGTCGCAGCTGGGTGGATTGATGAGGATAAGGGGATTGCTGCAATTGTATGCGGAGATGGGCAGATCAGCGTGGCCAGAGGAGGATATTCCTGCTTTGTACGCAGGACGAGGGAAGCAACAGGAGACAGCCCGTTATATGCATGCATGAACAGTTTTCGGGCGGACAGGCTCGTGTTGGCAGACGACCGGGATCCATGGAAAGGATATCTGTACAGATTACATAGCTCTGAAGCATTCCGGATTGCTGATTCGCTGGCAGGAATTCCATATGACTATGTGTTTTCACAGGACGGACGGTATATGGTTCGGAATTTTACCCTGGAGACGTATCAGACGGTGGACGGAACGCAAATCAGGAATGAGAGCGAGGCTGCCGCTTATAAAAAAGGACCGTTTAGCGCGATGACCATCGAAGACGTATCTCCGGACGGACAGACGGTTTATTTCTATGCAGGAGCATACGACCTATCTCAAAACAGGAATCTGGAACTGGAGAGCGTTTCTGGCAAGGAGAAACCGCATTCGAATACTGTGGTGGTGCTGGCACCATCAGACCGGCATCCGGCTATTCACGCGGGAGTTACCCAGCCGAAAAACGGAAGCATCGAACTGGTGGTTTATGAAAACCTGAAAGAAACATGGCGGACCGAACTACCACTGGCGGAAACTTATGACACGCTGCCGGTATGTACCGGTAAAAACGGATGGTATGGGATCTGGGGACGAGATGGGAACGGGAAAATGATTTTGATCATGGCTGACCTGTATCAGCACAGATGGATAGCGCTTGCTGATTGCATCAGCCCGGAAGGCTGGCGGCCTGAGGTTGCTTTCGGAACCAATGAAAAAGATCCTGTGTGCTTCCTGACAGATGAGAAGAGTATTCGGGTGATTCGCTGCACGGACGGTCAGGAAATCAAAACCATCGGTAACCCTTCAGGCCAATGGGCGACAGTTTTTTCGGTGCGGGACGATGCCTTACTGATGCTTTTTTCAAATCCCGGTTATTCGCTCTGGGTTCTGGACACGAAAACAGGAGAAACGCTGTTCACCCGGGATAACAGCTTCCGTCCGGCGGCAGGCAGGAAGTTTGAAGTACATTATGCGGAAGACAACCGGTACTTGTATTATGGCCTGGCATATGAATTCGATTTTCTGAAAGGAAACTATTTCCTGGAAGGATACAGGATTGATTCGCAAAACTGGGTTGTTGACAGGCGATATCCCGGGGCGGTGAAATTCGCAGCAGGGGGAGAGGTGATTTGTGCGGATTCGACGGAAACCGGACTGTATGTTTTTCCTGAGTATTCGGCGGAGGATGTGCTGAAGAAAGCCCGGGAATACCTGGATATGCTGAAATGATTCAATATGCGGAAAACTGGGCAGACATGATATGCCATGCCTGCTGAGGATGGGGGAAGAATGATGAAATAGAACAGGTTTTTCAACAGAACCGGAGCTGTTTCATAACGCGGACTGAAGGCTGCCTTCAGAAACCGCAATGAAGATTTCGGGCCGCATTATTTCCGCAGGGAGGCTGGGATCAGGAATGTGGTGACCGAATAGGGCGCCAGGGCGGCGCTGAAGCCGCCTTCCCCCGCGGACAGGGCGGGAAGAACGGCCCAGTGCTCTCCGTCGGCGATGCTGCCGCTGGTACGGATGGGCTGGATTTCCGCTCCCGGCGCTACAGCGGATCCGTATGCGGACAGATCCACACACAGCGCCTGTTCCGTGTTTTCGGCGTTCATGGCTACGACCACCAGGCGCCCGCGCTGCGGGTCTTCCGCAGCCACCGCGTCGCCGTCCAGGGCCAGCAGGCGGCTGCCGGGACGAATATATCGTGTGAACTGGCCGAAAACATAATACTTCATGGTCAGAACCAGCTGCTCCCGGTCATGGTCCGCCACGGCGGTTCCCCAGTATCCGCCCAGGAGGTCGACCATTCCGGAATCCCGGCGCCCGAGCCAGCCATCCCGGCTGATATGGTTGTCGATGACCTGCCACAGAATCCAGGCGGAGGGCGTCAGCCCGTTCAGATCCGTCATGATCTCACGGGCCAGCCAGAGGCCGGCGCCCATTTCTCCGGCATCCCAGCTCAGGGTGTCGCCGCCGTCCACCTCGGACATCCAGAGGTTTTTGCCCCGCTGCAGGGTCTGGCGAAGCAGAAAGTCCCGTCCGGAACCGGCATACGCGTGGGTATCCACCCGGCTGATGACGGCCAGGGCTTCATCCGTCAGCTGGGACAGGGACAGGGCCTGGGTATCGATGCTGGTTTCATCCGTTCCGGCAATCAGAATGCTGTCCAGCCCTTTCTTCTTCAGCTTTTCAGCAGTGGCAAGCAGGATGCGGGACTGGCTGGCGCCGGGATCAAAATGGCAACCCTCCTGCTTGGGACTGAAAGCCTGCCAGTAGGAAGTGTTGGGTTCGTTCATCGGAGAGATGCTCTGGAACTGAATATTCCAGGCAGAACGAAAATGCTCGGCCACATCCGCCAGATACTGCGCGAAGGCATCGTAGGCATCCTCGCGCAGGTTGTTCTGGAAGGCATACTTTGCGCCGGACGAACAGCCGGAATTCGTCATGAAATAGGGCGGGGAGTTGGAAAAGGCCTCTACAATCATGCCTTCACCGCCGGCTTCGAGGCACCGGGCCAGCACGTTCCGCTGGTTCGCATCCTGCGTCCAGTCATAATCCCAGGAATAGGTTCCGGTGGCTTCGTCATAGGCTGGATTCTGCCAGAAACCCGGCATCATGGAGTCCGTTCGGGTGATATGGTCATGGGACGGGTCGTCCCCTCCGCCGATATTGTAGCGAAGAATGTTCAGGCCCAGCCCCTTTTCCGGATCACAGAAGGCTTCCGCCGCGAGGCGGCTCAGCGTGTCGGAATATCCGATCCGGTTGGCCCACCAGCACAGGCTGGTTCCCCAGCCCTCGAATATTCCGTTGTTCACCGCGGAAGCTCTTTGCGGATCGACGGTGACGACCCGGTCCGCCTTCGCCCCGGAAGCCCCGGCACAGGAGATGAGCAGCATCCCGGCCATGGCCGCTGTGAGGCATCTTCTCAGTTTTGCCATATTGTTTGCACCTTCCCTGTTCAGCATATTTGGTTTCTGGTTGAAAAAGAAGCTTTTTCTGTATTATACGGCAGACCGCGGCGAAAATGCAAATGCAGAATTCTTTTGCCTTTTTTCCGGGTTTGGCTTTATAATGGTTCCAATACCCGGAAAGGAGATGACAGCATGGAGCGGCTGCGCTGCGTGGTGGAACGGATCACGTACCAGAATGAGCAGAACGGCTATTCTGTCATCAAGGTGAAAACCGGCGGGTATACCGATCTGGTGACCGTGGTGGGAAACATGCCGGAGGTGCACGTCGGCAGCGTGCTGGAAGTGACGGGCAGCTGGAAGGTGGACGCGAAGTACGGCCGCCAGTTTGCCATGGAGGCCTTTGAGGAGACGCTTCCGGCCACGGTGTACGGCATTGAGAAATATCTGGGTTCCGGCCTGGTGAAGGGGATCGGGCCGAAGTATGCCCGGGCGATCGTGCGCACGTTCGGCGCGGAGACGCTGAACATCATTGACGATGAGCCCCTGCGCCTGCGGGAAGTGCCGGGGATTGGGGAGATTCGGGCGGAATGGATCCGAAAATCCTGGGAGGACCAGAAGGAAATCAAGAACATCATGGTTTTCCTGCAGGGGCACAATGTGAGCACAGGCCACGCGACCAGAATCTACAAAACCTACGGCAACGAGAGCATTCAGGTGGTTCAGGAAAACCCCTACCGCCTGGCGGATGATATCTGGGGCATCGGGTTTAAAACCGCGGACACCATCGCGGAAAAGATGGGCTTCGAGCATGAGCGGTATGAGCGCCTGCGCGGCGGCCTGCTCTACACCCTGAACCAGCTGGCGGACGACGGTCACTGCTTTGCCACCCGGGCCCAGCTGGTCAAAGCCGGAATGGAGATCCTTTCCGTGCACGAACCGTTGATCACCGCCGCGCTGGACCGGATGATTCTGGAGGAGGACGTGAAAACGGAACCGGCGGCGACCCCGGAGGACACGCCGGTGTATCTGCCGCCCTTCTGGTTTGCAGAGCAGGGATGCGCCCGGCGCCTGAACCGGATCGCCGGCTGCCCCTATCGGATTCAGGTGCCGGGGGAAGGGCTGGAGGAACGGATCTCCGCCCTGACGGGCATGCAGTATGACGAGGTGCAGATGGAGGCCATCCGCCTGGCGTCGGAAAAGAAGGTTTCGATTCTGACCGGCGGGCCCGGAACCGGAAAAACGACCACCACGCTGGGCATCATCCGGGCTTTTCAGACCGCCGGGGCCCGGATTCTGCTGGCGGCGCCGACCGGCCGGGCGGCCAAGCGCCTGAGCGAAACCACCGGCATGGAGGCAAAGACGATCCACCGCCTGCTGGAGGTGAAACCACCGGAAGGGTATCAGCGGAATGAGGAAAACCCGCTGGAGGGCGATGTGCTGATTGTGGATGAATGCAGCATGATCGACCTCCTCCTGATGTACAACCTGCTGAAAGCGGTGCCGGATGCCATGACCCTGGTCTTTGTCGGGGACGTGGACCAGCTGCCCTCCGTCGGGGCGGGAAACGTGCTGCGGGACCTGATTGACAGCGGCGTGTTCCCGGTGGTACGTCTGACGAGGATTTTCCGCCAGGCCCAGTCCAGCCGCATTATCCTGAATGCCCACAGGATTAATCAGGGAATTATGCCGGACCTGTCCAACGGCCGGGACACGGACTTTTTTTTCATTGAAAAAGAGGATCCGGAAGCGGTTGCGGGGGAGATCGTAAACCTGGTGAAGAACCGCCTGCCGAAATTCTACGGTGTTCCTTCCTCGGGAATCCAGGTGCTGACACCGATGCAGCGCGGCGCAGCCGGAGCCACCAACCTGAACCAGGTGCTGCAGCAGGCGGTCAACCCGGGGGAAGGCGGGCTCCGCCGGGGCGGGTTCTGCTTCCGGGAGCAGGATAAAGTGATGCAGATCCGGAACAATTATGACAAGGAGGTATTTAACGGGGATATCGGAACCATCCTGTCTGTCAATGAGGAGGAGCGGGAACTGACGGCCCTGTTTGACGGGCGGGAAATCCTGTATGACGTTTCCGAACTGGATGAACTGGTGCTGGCCTATGCCACCACGATTCATAAAAGCCAGGGGTCGGAATACCCCATTGTTGTAATGCCGATCCTGATGTCCCACTTTGTGATGCTGCAGCGGAACCTGGTCTACACCGGCGTCACCCGGGCGAAGAAAATCCTGGTGATTGTCGGCACGAAGAAGGCCCTGGGCATGGCGGTCAGAACCGTGAAGGTGTCGGAAAGAAACACCCTTCTGGCGGAAAGGCTGTCCGGGAAAATGGTTGAAGCCCCCACTTTGGGCGCGCAGCTGCGGGCGGTGGACTGCAGCCGCTTTGTCTGCTTTGATGTGGAGACGCCCAATGCCCGGAACGACCGGATGAGCGCGATCGGCATTTCCGTGGTGGAAAACGGCTGCGTCACGGAAGAATTCTTCAGCTATGTCAATCCGGAAGAACCTTTCGACGATTTCAACACCCAGCTGACGGGCATCAGCCCGGAAACAGTTGCAGATGCACCCACATTCCGGGAACTCTGGCCAAGGATTCTGCCGCTGATGTCGGGCGGAACCCTTGTGGCCCATAATGCCCCTTTTGACCTGGGCGTGCTCAAAAAGTGCCTGCAGGATTATGGGATTGCCTGGAAAGACCGCGTTGCGTACCTTTGCACGGTTCAGATCGGGAGGAAGATTCTGCCCGCAATCAGCCATCGGCTGAACGATATGTGCAGGTATTATCAGATTGAGCTGGACCACCACAAGGCGGACAGCGACAGCCGCGCCTGCGCTGAGATCCTGATCCGGTATATGCAGTCCGGCGTGGATCCGGAGGAACACAGAAAGACATGGTGGATGAAATAACCTGCAACCCGTCGCGGCTAGAATGATTTCAAAAAAACCGGAAATATCAGTAAATCATGAAAGGATACTATGATATGTCAATGGAAAACAACAAAATTGCTGTGCTGATCGATGCGGAAAACGTTGATCCCTCTTATGCGGAACACATCTTTACCTATGCGAATTCCCTCGGAAACGTATGCGTCAGGGAGATTTACGGATCGGGCATTTCCCTCAATGAATGGGCAGACCCTATTCTGACCAAATCGATCCATACCAATTTCACGCTGCGGCCCAACCGCTTCAAGAACAGCTCCGATATCTGCCTGGTCATCGGGGCCATGGAAATCCTGGCAATGTCCCGGAAAGGCGGAAACGACGCCATTGACGCGGTGATTATTGCGTCTTCCGACTCTGATTTTTCCCCGCTGGCGGTGCATCTCCGGTCCGCGGGGATTGATGTGATCGGCATGGGCGAGGCCGGGCGCTTTAATCCCATGTGGCCCCGCGCCTGCACGGATTTTATCCTGCTGGAAACGAATGCGCCGCTGATGCGGAAACGGGAGGATGAGCAGCCTGTTGTTTTTGCAGATCCTGCTGCGTCATCGGCGTCCGCACAGCCGCAGAAGGGCGGGACTCCGGAGAAAAAGGAAGGTGCGGCTGCGCAGCCGGCCAGGAATGATCAGCGCGGGCAAGGCCAATCCGGAAAGGGCAGAAAATCCACTGCATCCCCAAAGGATGGGAGGAAAGAGCAGAAAGCTTCGGCGGACAAGAATGCCGAACAAAAGAATGAACAAAAGGCTTCGGCAGACAAGAACAACGGACCGAAGAACGAACAGAAGGCTTCGGCGGACAAGAACGCCGGGCAGCAGAAGGAACAGAACGCCGCGGCAGACAAGCCGGCCGGATCCGGAAACGAACAAAAGGCGCAGGAAGACAAGAACGCAGGATTGAAGAAGGACCCAAAAAAAGAGAAGGCCAAGGTGGCTCCGAACCATAAAGCCCGTATCGAAATCATCCGGAAGCTGGTGGCTGAGCAGATTGAAGCCCATGCGGGCCGGATCCGGTCCGGGGAACTATTCAGGACGCTGGGTTCCAGTCCGGATTACAAGTACGACCAGCAGCGCTCCAGAAGAAATCCCATGGATTATCTCGTGAAGCAGTTCGGTGCGTGGTTTGACTTTGCGCCCGGAGAGAACGGTTCCTCCTGGATTTCCCTGAAAGGATCCAATGGGCAGGAGGAAAAGGGCGAAGCAGCTGGTGCGGAGAGTGCTGAGGCGATCATTGAGGCGACAGCGGAAGGAAAGGATGAGGCCAAAGGCGAGGCGGCCACCGGGAAG
>Ga0265298_10005374_pt1 | contig 16106 bp, 12 predicted proteins | sample AusTroGonzalo_MG_3_FD_193486 | JGI IMG/M metagenome (GOLD analysis project Ga0265298, IMG submission 193486) | Bovine rumen microbial communities from tropical cattle in Woodstock, Queensland, Australia - Gonzalo_01 | ecosystem: Host-associated > Mammals > Digestive system > Stomach > Rumen ... | reverse complement strand
CAACGACAGTCTCATACAACAACGTACGACTGAAGAGCCGCAAAGTCCTAACAACATAGCAAACTCCGAAAAGAAAATGCAAAAGAGACCCACTGCGGCAGAAATCAAGAGAGATTCCATTGCTCTACACAATATCTCCCGCTCCATTAATTATAGATGCCCTATCCGGATTGACGCAGATACATACCTTGACTCAACAGGCATCAGCGACCAACATTTCATCTATTACTTCTCCATATCAACACCCACATCTCCTACTAATGTGGATATTATGCGCGATATAATCCGGACAAACCTCAAAAATGGCGATTCCTCTGTAAAGCAATTGGTATCTTTATGCATAGAGACAAACAAAGGGTACTGCCACCGCTACTATTATCGGGATTCAAAATCCAAAGGTGGCAAGAAATCGAAAATGAAGACAGAAAAAGAAGTCTTGGACATTTGTTTCAGTGTTGAAGATCTGCAAGAGATTCGGAATTATCAAAATCTTTGGAGTCATTAGTTTGCAACGCCATCACACCCCCGTCCGAATCTTGCTCCTATCCTCCCCTTCCGTCTTGCCCGCGCCGGTCTTTTTGTAGGCGTTGAAGTTGTAGCTCACGCCCAACCAGAACATCCGGCTCTTGCCGTGCAACATATTGTCTAACCGATAGTACTGGTTATCGGAGAAGATCTCCCACTTGCGGGTGTTGAAGACATCCGTGAGCTGCGCGGAGACCGTGAGCGCGCCCTTCAGGAACTTCTGGCTGATGCCGATGTTCATGTAGTGCGAGAGGCGCGTAGTGAACTGCGGGTAATACTGCGGCGTGTTCAGGAAATACTGCAGGTGGATGTTCATCCCTTTGATCGAGCGGAAATCGAGGCGGAGGTTGCTGTTGTTGACCCACCCGCTGTTGGAGATGTCCCACTCACCGATATTGCCCACCGAACGGAGATAGTAGGTGTTCGTGCCAAGCGTCGCCGTCATCCACTTCCACGGCTCGGCCTTGACGCTGAAATCCAACCCTGCTTTGGTCTGCGAGGTGGCGTTGATGTAGGTCATCAGCAGGATGTCGCCCTCGAAACGAGCCACCTGCGTGATGTAGTTGTGGATATAGTTGCCATATACACCCACATTCACAGCCCATTTCGGCACCTTGAACTGGTAAAGCAGTTCCGCATTATCGGCAGTCTCGGGCTGGAGATGCATGTTGCCCTGCTCGAAGTTGTGCGGGTCGATCATGCTCATATAGGGGTTGAGTTGCGGGTACGCGGGCCGCGTAATGCGCCGCGAATAGGCAAACGACAGGCTGTGCTTCTTGGAAATCTTGTACTTGAACGACAGAGACGGGCCAAAGAAGAAATGCTGCGTCCACTCGTCCAGCACCTCCTTCTCGCTGTGCAGGTGCGTGCGGCTATATTCGGCGCGAAGACCAGCGCTCCAGGTGAAATGGTCACGCCACTCCGTAGAGGTAAACTGCACGTAGGCGGCAGGCACGTACTCCCTGTGCAGCAGGTCGTTACTGAACTGATGGGAGTAGTCCCAACCGAGGCTGTCTCGCACGAAGAAGTTGTGGTAGATGTCGTTCTGGCGGTAGGAAAATTTCACCCCGGCATCCCAAAAACCGTATTTCTTGATGACGCGCCAGTCCGTCTGGGCGGAGGTAAGCAGCGGACTCCCACCCGACACCGACTTGCTGATCGAGTCACCCTCCAAGAAGTAGTACGACGGGCGGTGTCCCCAGATTTTGGAAACGTTCGCCTTGACGGAAAAGGTGAGCTTTCCGGGACGTATGGCGTGCCAGTAGGCCAGCGTACCGTCGAGGTTTTCGCGGTTCCAGGTCACATCGCTGCGGCGGTTCTCGTGCGACAGAATGCCGTTGTGAAACCAGTCGTTGGAGAGATCCTGCACGGTGTTGAGGCGGGGGAGGATCAGCCGGAAATCGGCATCGATCTTGTTCTGCATATTGGGCTTAATGGTGACCCCGAGGGAGATGTTGTTGTTGAAGACCGTCCGCAAGGCATGGATCTGCTGGCTGAGGCTGTCGCCGGTGGTGCGGTAATAGCGGTAGAGGTAGCCGTCGTTGATGTCATCCTCGTACTTCACCTGGTAGTTGAAGCGCAGGGCGAACTTGTTGCGGATATAGTTCAGCGCGAGACTGCCGTTGGTGAAATGGTTGAAGCCGTAGTTGACCGCCGCCATCCCGCTGAGCCCCTTCTTACCATCCTTCTTGGTGACGATGTTGATGATACCGCCCGTGCCCTCCGCATCGTAACTGGCACTCGGATTCGTGATGATATCGATGCTCGCCACATTAGAGGATGGTATCGCGTTGATGGAACCGAGGTTGGTGGGCACGCCGTCGAGGAGCAGCAACACATTGCCGTTACCACGGATGGAGACGTTGCCGTCTGGATCCACAGTCACGGAAGACTGCTGGCGCAACATGTCAGCGACGGTGCCGGTCATCATAGTCGTAGCGTCCGTCGGGACTATCGTCGTATGATTGGCAGTAACAATTGTTCGTCCTCCATCTCTAACCGACACATTCACCTCTTCCAACACCTGTGAGGATCTCTCCATTGATATATCATCCAACAATATTTCCTTTTTATCTCCCTTAAAATCAATATATTTTGTCTTAACCCCCATATAGATAACCGTCAATGCGTACGTCTTTGGCGATTGGGGCACCTTCAACGAAAACTGTCCTTTCTGGTCCGTCAAAGTACCCGCCACCACACTGTCCTGCAGCGAGGCATACACGGAGACGTAAGGCATGGGGTGATTCGTCTCGTCAACCACCTTCCCCGAAACGGTACATAGGCGCTGTTGGGCGAAGGTGGAGAGACTGAGTATCAAAAGGACAACAAAGAGGAAGAGGTTGCGTTTGGACATATTTTCCCTTTAAAACATCAAGCGCAAAAGTACAAAATATACGAACACCCAAAATCCCGAACAAGACACCACCCTATTAACCCTGTACCTTTATTCTTCTTACACTTCCCCAAGCCGTCGTTTCAGTGCCGCCAATTCTTCTTCCATACGGGCAATCTTTTCCTCCTCCCCTCCCCGTTTTACAGAATGCTTGAATTTCAGCATCGCGAGATTCAATTCACAATATAGAGTCCTTTCTCGGTGAATGCCTTCGGAAATTGCTAGGTATTATTTTTTCTCAAAAAAAATGCATTAATCACTGCAACCTTTTGAGATTTTTGCATCATGAAACTGCATCTATGGATGTATTAAAAATGTTTGTTTAACGAAACCAAAAGAAAAAAACTAATTGGAGAGACTCCGTTTTACACTGGCATTTTTGTAGTTTTGCCGCGGAAAAACACTGAATTGCAAGTATGACAAATGGAATGAAACCGTTCTGGACCAGAGCGTACGGGAAGAATATTGAAAAGATGATCGGCGTGTGTTACCGCTATGTCCTTGACCGCCCAACCGCCGAGGATCTCGCGCACGATGCCTTCCTCACTGCCATTGAGAAGGCTGACACCTTCCGGGGATTCGGCTCCTTCGAGGGGTGGCTGATGCGTATTGCGGCCAACAAGGCTCTACTCCACCTTAGGGAACAAGAGCGCATACAGCTACTGAATGGCGATGCGGTTGCGGAGCAAACAACCCGTCAAGATGAAGACGAGCCTTCTCCAGATGACATGATGGCCGCCATCAGGAAAGCCGACTTCTCCCAAAAGGAGATTCTGGACGCCATCGCGCAACTTCCCGACCATCACCGCACAGTGCTGAACCTGTACGTCTTTGAACGGCTCACCCATCAGCAGATTGCAGAACTGCTGGACATCTCCCCAAACACCTCCAAATCGCACCTGTTAAGGGCGCGCAAGGAGCTGCAAAAGATACTGTTCCACAAATCCAAAGAGAAAAAGCACAACATTATGATACTGCTTCCATTGTTAATCCACCCAGACGCTGCAATAGACAGCTATTGCCGTACGCAGATGAAAGGGTTTTCCATCCCGCCGCTACAGCCGCTGACGGACGACACATTCCCCGTTACCGGAAAGGTTTCTCCCAAGTTGTGGGTTTATGCGCACAGGATTCCAATCACTGCAGGCATAATAGCCACTGGCGCAGCTGTCGCCACCGCTGGCATTCTGCTTAGTCCATCGCCGCAGGAAAATACGCCCAAACTGCCTCAGGTCACTGAGCCGAACCCCGTCGTTGCAGTGGCCGACAGCGTTGATGAGAACCATTCGGAAGAACCGGTGCCATGCAAGACTGAGAACAGAAGCAAAGTCGCAAAACATATAACACCTGTCTCTTCTGAGTTCACGACACCTGAGGTTACCGTTTCAAACGATAGCCCAACCGAAATACCCGAAAGCCCGCAACCTGTGGTGGTCAAGAAGATCCGGCGCACGAACCGTACCATCGTTATCCAAGATTCTGTTAAATAGAAACAACATAATGAACATATTAAAAAGAATCCTGCTGATTTGTATCACCGCTGGTGCCGCATTCTCCGCTACCGCACAAGTAGATGGAGAGCGGACCAAGCAGGACACACTCTACATCTACGAGGAGGAAATCACCTATGATACGCTGTATGTCAGTGAAACGTTTTCAGACTATACTGGCATGAGCAAAGACGAACTGATAGAGATATTTCTCCATGACAGGGGCATCGGACAGCTCTACTATCAGAAGGGCGGCATGTACCTCACAGGAGCCAACGAGCTGTACCGGCTCAACAAAACCGACTTGAAGAGACTGCTTTCCGCACCCGAATACGAGGAATATCGCAAGGCAAAACGTAACCAGTACATCAGCATTCCGCTCTATGTGGCCGGCGGGGCCGCCATGGCTACAGCTGGCATTGGGCTTTACCAGTTTTGTGCTTCTTTTGTGCAGACGGCAAAGTGTAACGAACAGATTCTCAATAGCGACAATCTTGGTGTCAATCTATGGCGCAGTGCAGTGGGCGGGATATTCCTATGTGCAGGCGGTACCCTCGCTGCCACCGCATTCATCGTACCCGCCGTCGTGCTGACTGTCAAAGGCCAGACGCAAATCAACCGAATTGTCAGTCGTTTCAACGCATCCCCCACCATGTCCATGCAGTTACGATTTGGGCCAACGCCGACAGGTGCTGGACTGACTTTCACGTTCTGAACCCATTTAAGAAGGCATCTGACGATATCTATGTGTTACAGACTTCCGCAGAGAGAATCCCAGACGACCATTATTTTTAACAAAGAAGTCTTCAGAAAAATTATGAAAAAAGTATTGGCTATCGCATCAGCTGTGTTAATGCTGGCTGCAATCTCAACTTCCTGCAACAAGGCCGGATGCCATTGTTACGTTAAGACGGACATCGCGCACCTCGCACCCGTGTACGAAGATGAAACTTCAACCAAGGACGAGTGCAAGGCAATAGAGGCCCAGCTCAACGAGGATGAGGGCATGAACATCTACAAGTGCAAACAATAAGATAGCACTAAAGATGACAGCGGCGGGCGAATCTGACACGTCCGCCGTTTTTTTTTGTTACGGGACCTCTGTCATCACACGAAACAGTTCTTTCAATTTTGCACACACGTCCTCATAATATTCCGATGCACATTTGATAAAAAAAAATTGTATTTTTGCATTTTATTTTTTCTTTAAAATACTGAAATTATGTGTGGAATTGTTGGATACATAGGGAAAAAAGAAGCCTACCCTATTCTGATCAAAGGGCTTCACAGACTGGAATACCGAGGCTATGACAGTGCCGGAGTCGCTCTCATCAACACACAGGGGAACCTGAACATTTACAAGGCCAAGGGAAAAGTGGCCGAACTGGAAAAGTTTGCTGAGGACAAGGACGTGAGCGGCAACATTGGCATTGCGCACACGCGCTGGGCCACGCACGGGGAGCCGAACCAGGTGAACGCCCATCCGCACTTTTCGGAATCGGAGCAGCTGGCCATCATCCACAATGGTATCATCGAGAATTATGCCCTGCTCAAGCAAGGTCTCATGCAACACGGCTACACATTCCGTTCCACCACTGACACTGAAGTACTGGTGCAAATGATCGAATACACCAAACACACTTCGGGTGTTGATCTGAAAACAGCTGTGCAACTAACGCTCAACCAAGTGGTTGGCGCATACGCCATCGCCGTGCTCGACAAGAATAACCCCAACACCATCGTAGCAGCCCGCAAAGGCAGTCCGCTGGTGGTAGGCATTGGCAAGGACGAGTTCTTCCTTGCCTCCGACGCCACACCTATTGTGGAATACACAAACTCCGTCATCTATCTGGAAGATGAGGACATAGTAACATTGGAACTGGGCAAAGAGCCGATCATCACCACCATATCCAACGCCCAGAAAACACCGGAGATCAAGCAACTGGAGATGACCTTGAGCCAGCTGGAGAAAGGCGGCTACCCGCACTTTATGTTGAAGGAGATCTTCGAACAGCCCCAGACACTGCAAACCTCCATGCGCGGGCGCGTGAATGTGGACCAGAACAACATCGCCCTTTCGGGATTCATTGACAACAAAGAGCGTTTCCTGAAGGCACAACGCATCATCATAACAGCCTGCGGCACCTCGTGGCACGCGGGGCTCATCGCCATGTACGCCATGGAAGAGTTCGCCAAAGTCCCCGTGGAAGTGGAATACAGCAGCGAGTTCCGTTACCGCAAGCCCGTGATTCACAAAAACGACGTGGTCATTGCCATCTCACAATCAGGCGAGACCGCCGATACATTAGCGGCCATCAAGTTGGCCAAAGAAGCCGGAGCATTCATCTTCTCCATCTGCAATGTGGTCGGTTCCTCCATACCCAGAATTTCGGACAGCGGTTGCTATACGCACGTGGGGCCTGAAATCGGCGTAGCCTCCACCAAGGCTTTCACGGCCCAGGTGACGGCCCTCATCATGCTGTCGCTTTGTATCGGCAAGGAGAAAGGCACCATACCCGAAGAGCAATATCTGCAAATCTTGCAGGATTTGAGCGAGATACCCGGGAAAATCACGGAGATTCTTCATCAGAACGACCGTATTGCCGACTTCTCCAAGACATTCACCTACGCGCAGAATTTCATCTATCTGGGTCGTGGATACAACTACCCTATCGCTTTAGAAGGCGCGTTGAAATTAAAGGAAATCAGCTATATACATGCGGAAGGCTACCCGGCTGCAGAGATGAAACACGGTCCTATCGCCTTGATTTCTCAGGAGATGCCTGTGGTAGTAATTGCCACCCGTGGCCACACGTACGACAAAATCGTGAGCAACATCCAGGAGGTGAAAGCGCGCAACGGCAAGATCATCACCATTGTCACCGAAGGCGACACGTTGGTATCACAGATGTCCGACTATTGCATTGCCATTCCGGAGACAGCCGAGTGTCTGACGCCGATATTGTCGGTAATCCCCTTGCAGCTGCTGGCCTATCACATAGCCGTGGCCAAGGACCGCGACGTGGATCAGCCCAGAAACCTGGCCAAGTCGGTGACCGTGGAGTAAGCTTGGGTTTCTGATTCTAAGAAATTTGGCACGATGGAATCCGATCACAAGTACCCCGTAGGCCCGCAGACCTGCCCTGGGTTCCGGCTGTATGCCGAAGACTTGGGCATCGCCCAGGCTATCATCCAGCGCGACGGGGAGGTCACGCGCCAATACTTCTATCGGCAATGTTACCCACTTTTCAAGTCATTCTTCAACCGTTTTGTCACGGATTGCACCTGCTGCAAGGAGTTCATCGATGAAATCTACCTGCTAGTCATGTCGCCCAGCAGGATTACGGGCAAGTGCAAGCTCGAGAACTTCCGGGGCGAGAGTACGCTGGCCAGCTGGCTCAAGACGGTCTGCTACTACTATTGCTGCGGTAAATTTGAAGAGAAGGACAAGAGGCGTATTTTTGATCCGGTTCCACCCCACGCCGAAGAGGATGAATTCCCCGACCGATACGAAGACCTGTATGGCTTTGTGGAAATGGATTTCAGCCGTATCAATCGGAGCGATGCGATGACTGTGCTCAACATGATGCCAAACAAGCGATACAGCAGTCTTATCCGCCTGCGCTATTTAGAGCAGCTTTCCAACGAGGAGACCGCCAAGATTCTGGGCATGTCACTCGACAATTATTACAACAAGCACAAGCTGGCAAAAGCCCAGTATGAACAAATTTTAAGAAAGGAGTATCACCATTTTCATGCTGTCGCCCCACCCGACCTCCCTTCGTCGCCCAATTGTGCAGATATTGCCCCGTGCTATTCATCCGACATGTTAGCGGAAGATTCATGTAATGACATGATATATGAGGACATGGTATGCGACGTGGGGGATGGGCTCCCGGACGAGTTGCGCAGCGACGATTTCCCGATTCCCAATCCCGACAAATTTTATTGCGACAGCGACAGTATCTTTCCCATTTCCAAAAAATAAGTTTCTAAACGTTGTTATATTTGCACCGAGCAGGGACAAACAAAAGTTTCCATCTTAACTGATAGATTCCGACCTGCATTGTCCTCTATACCTGTAGTCACTAGAATATCAACCTTAAAATTTATCAGTTATGAAAAGGGAAAATGCAAAAGAAAAGACTCAGGTTTACAATGTGGTGATTTTGGACAAGAGCGGTTCTATGAGCTCCATCAAGACCGCTGCTGTGGAAGGTTTCAACGAGACGCTGGCCGGTATCAAGAAAGCTCAGGAGATATTTGCTGAAACGCAACAGCATTATCTTTCATTGGTGGCATTCTGCAGCTGCGAGCTGAAAGTGCTATACGACAAAGTTCCTGTTTCAGAAGCCAGACCGCTTGACATGAACGATTACCAGCCCTGCTGCTGTACCCCCCTGTTTGACGCCATGGGATTTACCTTGACAGACATCCGCAAACATGTGAAAGAGCTCACCAATGCAATGGTGGTGGTGACCATCATCACCGATGGTCTGGAAAACGCTTCCAAAGAATATTCAGGCTCGGCAGTTAAGAATTTGGTGGAAGAGCTGCGCCATGAGGGCTGGACATTCACTTATATGGGGGCCAACCAAGACGCTGTAGAGGTGGCCGTAACGTTGTCCATTCGCAATGCCAGAAACTTTGATTATTCGTCAAGCGGTACAAAAAGGGCCATGGAAAAAGACAGCTGTACCCGTATGAACCTTTTTCAGCGCATCCACGACTTCCGCATGGAGAATCAGGATGTTGATGCGTTTATGTCGAATGAAGAACGCAACGAACTTTATGCCAACATGGCTGACGAAGCGTTTGACGAAGAAGAACAGCTTTAATTCATTTCCCGGATAGCAACTTGCCATCGTCGCCCAGGCAATTTTGCTAAGGGAATGGCGGGGTATAGGATTTTGCATGTTGAATTAATACAAAGAAAAATATCTTTATTAACTTTGTATTAATTCAACTTTTTTATATATATTTGCAACCGTCGAAAAATAAGACAAAAATTTTAAGAAAGCGTACTTTCACTTATCCGTACGTACAGTTCACCATGCCCCAGTTGTGGTGGATACGGTTCTTATCGGTGTACTACTTGCGGTGGAAGTGGAGAACGAGAATGAATGAAACTGGAGTGGAATTTGCACAGCAAACTGCATGATAGAGTGTGAAAGTGCGGAACAATAGTCTATATTACAAAATATTCGCTTTATATGAAAATAGAAAGACTTTTTCTTGGACTAATACAGGCTTTTCTTTTTGTTTCAAGCGTCAATGCTTTTGGGCAACATGATTGCGATAGGAATGCCAGTCGGGACAGTCTTATGCTCAGCTACATTCAGGATAGTGTCCTTTATGCATGTGAAAAGGATATTGAAGGATATAAATACGTTTGTTCGACACTGCAACCGTTGAGGCTGTGTCCGGAATGGGAAAAAGATACGATGCTGACCAGTATGGTGGATTATTACAATGCCTGCCATATCTATGGCAGTATATCCACTGATGGCGACGCTTATATTAGATTTTTGGAAGCTGAAAAAGATCTAGTCAAAGAAATCAGCGCGGTAGATGTGAGTTCGGTCTGTGATCCTGAATTCCGGAATATTGTGGCACAAATCCGTGACCTCAATGCTGCCATTTTCAACCAGAAAGAAAAGAAGCTTCAAAAAAATGGCTATTTCAATTGGGACAATAAATTATTCATTCAGAATAATGGCAAAATATATGAATTGTGCGAAGAATATGACAATTTTTTGTATCCATGGATGCCTGACAAAGATGAAACGGACACAGCACAACTCTTTCGTGCCATCAATCCCGCCACCTATTTTCCGCCAATATATTCTACCTACGTCGGACAAGAGGCTGAACCCGACAACGGGCAGACTGAAAGTCTGTATAATAGTATGCTTGCGGAAACGGATGTTGACTTGAGGAATGCCAAACTGATTACATTGGCAGGGTGCATGGCAAGCGAAAATATCTATGACTACAAGGAACGTGTTCTGTACGAAATGGAGAAATCGATGAAAGCAGGTACCTATTCTCCCTTGCTTTTCACGTTATGGCGTGCCTATCGCTGCCTGTATAATGAACTGTATGCTTGTGCGTCGAAAGACTGCTACAGCCCTAATATCCGTTACAACTACTATCGCCGGCTGGTTGCGCATACTATCCTAAAGTATGTGGCGGCTCATCCGGATGATGTCACCGCACGATTTCTTTTCCAAAGACTTAGCGCTCAAGTGAATATTTTGCGTCACGGGCCCTATTCATACGGCAATCAAAGCGCATTGGAATGGATGTATGTGTTTTGGAACGGTGAAATTTGGTAAAATAGAACATAATGTATTTCAAAAGCTGGGAAAAGATTTTTGAAATTCGACCCAAACACAAATCCTCCTACACCAAGTATATCCAAGCCACCCTTTGGTGGGTGAAGAAGGAGTGGCTTGTGTCAGCGGAAGAAATCGAATACTCGAAAGACCCGACATAGGATCTTTATGGTGACGACAACTGTTAACCCCTCCTACTGACAGATTCCGCCTCATAGCATATCGGCTTTTTGTGTATCTTTGCATCCTAATATGATTTCAGGGAAGGTCATCCAGCAATGAGTACTATACAAGACAAAATAAGAGGTTCGATGATTGGCGGGGCCATTGGTGACGCTTTAGGCTACACGGTCTCAGATGTTTCTCTGCAAGAAATCAGAAACAAGTATGGCAATGCGGGAATCACAAAGTTCGAATTGGACAACAATGGGATAGCCGTGTTTTCAAATGAAACGCAGATGGCCTTGTTCACCGCAAATGCTATTTTGCATGGTGACACCAAATCATCTGTACTGGGAACAACACCACAGCTTGATATTCTCATACTGGACGCACACTCTGAATGGGCGTGGACGCACAAAAACATTCCTTCCAAGGAAAAACATCTCTGTTGGATCCGCGATATTGCCGCTTTAAATGTAAACAGAGGTTCTGTCTATGACGAGGGCTTGCGTCTGTTTCCGCTTGGACTATGGGGAGCCGCAAGCGTGGCACGCGGCAGCAAATGGACACAAGAAAGCGTATTGAAATTAGCGTATGAATGCTGTTTCCGCTCTCCCAAAGGGTACTTCTCTTCTGTTTATTTGCCTTTGCTTCTCTTTTGTATTTGCAGTCAAAAAGAAGGATTCTCCGCAAGCACATTGAGTCAAATGATACTCACGCTTTGCTCTGTCATAACAGATGTCCTTCCAGACGAACTGAATGCATCGGGGATGTCATTGCTATTGGAAAAGTCGGTCTGTTTGGAGTTGATGGAAAAATCCATTTGTCTGGCGACGAACTCCCTTTCTGATGAAGAGAACACACAATCTCTTGGCAGGAAACGGACTGGTGATGAATCCCTGGCCATTGCATTATATTGCGTCCTGAGGCATTTTGACAGTTTTGAAGATGCCATTGTAGCGGCTGCCAATCATGACGGAAACAGTTGTGTGTCAGCAGCCATTTGTGGCAGTATTATGGGGGCGATTTATGGTTATGACAGGATTCCGTCCTACCATAAGGACAATCTTGAACTATCAGACGTCATCATTGCGCTGGCCGATGACTTGACCCAAGGCTGTAATTTCAGCGATGGTGATAATAGTCAATCAGAGCAAATACAATGGATGTCAAGATACATCGATATGTATCCGCACGGTTTCCCTCATCTGGAATTGACACATTTTGATTTCAGATACCCTATTCCGGGCATCGAGGACAAGATTGGCAATTGGTGGCCGGACATTGACACATTGCTTAAAGATAACAGTTCTGATTTCTTCTTTTTTAATGATGACGGCCAAACATCTTCCTCCCATCAAGAAGAAATCTTCGGTTTCTGGTGGCCATGTTCGCTAAGAATCGAAAATGTGTCTTATAATTCTGCAGGTCAGTTCCTGGAAGCAGAAAAGGCACGCATATTCAGGGATATGCAAACCCGAGAAAAAATCCTACGTGCTACTTCCAAACAAGAGATACTGGATTTAGGGAAACAAATAAAGGAATTTGATGATGATGTTTGGGTTAATTACCGGAATTCGGTTGCTTTATACGGAAACTATCATAAATTCACACAGAACGAAGCGTGCAAGAACGCGTTATTGGAAACCAAAGACCGTATCCTAATATATGACAGTAGCGATAGCGATTGGGGAATCGGATTCAACAGGACAGACGAACGCATACACGACACTGCAAACTGGGAATTGGACAATTTATTGGGATATTCATTGATGACAGTCCGCAACATCATCATCAAGCCGAACACTCTATCTCTTTTTAACAGGAATTAACAATGGAACAGCAATACCTTCCCCGACTCTTTGAGGCATACAAACGGGGCTTCGAGATGCGATACCAGGATGCGGAAAAAGCCCCCGAACGGAAAGATTATTACTTCAAAGTAAAAGACGATCTGCCGAGAGTGCAGGTGGTGCTGGGATTTTTGCAAGGAATTGTGGCGCTTGGACAGTGCCAGTCGCTGCTCGATGTAGGCAGCGGCAGGGGTGTGTTCCTCTTCCCGCTGCTAAGGGAATTCCCAGACATGGAGATGACAAGCCTCGACATACTTCCTCATCGGGTGGAATTACTACAATGCATCCACGACGGCGGCATTGAAAACCTCCATCCGAGCATGGGCAACATCTGCTGCTACAACGTCCCCGACAAATCATTTGATGTGGTGACCATGCTGGAAGTGATGGAACATATTCCTGACACGCAAGCGGTAGTCCGCAATGCCGTCCGATTGGCGAGAAACTATGTTATCGTATCGGTGCCGTCCAAGCCCGATAACAATCCGGAGCATATCCACCTGTTTTCCAAAGAGGATTTGAAATTTCTTTTTTTGCAGCAAGGATGCGTGAAAGTGAAGTTCATGTCGGTGACGAATCACACCGTGATGGTTGCATATATTAATCAATAGGCGGAATATGGAAGATATTATCATTAAATACCCGCGCACACCGCATTTGCGAGGATCAAGATTACAGCCAGGCGACGAGGATTTGAGTCAGCGACCGTTCACCGATCTTGTGGACCGGCACGTGGTGCTGGAAGAGAAAATTGACGGGGCAAACTCTGCAGTTTCTTTCTCTGAAAACGGAGACCTACGATTGCAAAGCCGCGGGCATTTCCTGACTGGCGGCTACCGTGAGCGACACTACGACCTTCTGAAACAATGGGCCGCTGTTCACCGGGACAAGTTTTACGAGGTTCTCGGAAGCCGATATATCATGTACGGAGAATGGATGTATGCCAAACACAGCATCTACTACGACCTGCTGCCGCACTATTTCATGGAATTTGACGTCCTCGACCGCGAGACCGGAAAGTATCTCGACACCCCTTCACGCCATGATTTGCTGAAGAACCTGCCCGTAAGCCATGTACCGGTGCTCGCCAGCGGTGTTTTCAAAAACATAGAGGAGATTCTGAAACACTTGGGCGATTCTCTCTACATCTCAGAAAATCACATGGATCACCTGCGCGAAGATGCGATACGTCTGGGGTTGGATGCCGACCAAATCTGCCGAGAGACGGATGCATCGCGCACCATGGAAGGCATATACATCAAAATTGAAGAGAACGGCAAGGTGGTTGACAGGATGAAATACGTACGCGCCTCTTTCCTTCAAAGCATTGAAGAATCACAAACGAACTGGCTCGACCGGCCCATTGTACCGAACAGAATCACAAAGAGAATGGAAGAATTATTTGTGTAGATGATAGACTGGAACAACATAGAATCAACGGTACTTGACCACTTTGCAGAAGGCTTGCGCCAGACGCAACAGTCGCCTGTATATCATGCCGAAGGGGACGTATTGCGACATACCATGATGGTCATCGAAGCCTTAAAAAGCCTGCCCGAATATCAAGAACTCAACGAACGGCATCAGCATATTCTGTACGTCGCGGCATTGCTACACGACATCGGCAAGATTCCGACCACGGTGTTCGAATCCGGCGACTGGCATACCCCGCATCATGCGCCTACAGGCAGCAGAATGGTACGGAAATTGCTGTGGAAAGAGTATGGACTGTGCGGAAAACAAGAACTGATGGAAGTTCGTGAAGCCATTTGTCTGCTCATCCGTTATCATTCTTTTCCGCCTGTCGCCATCGAGCATCTGAACGCCCGACTGAGATTGCACCGCATGGCAGCAAACAGTTTGTTGGTTCCCGACTTCTCCATCAAAATGCTCTGCATTCTCTGCAAAGCCGACATGTTGGGCCGTCAGTGTAGCGACCAGCAGGAGTTGCTCGACAAAATTGCACTGTGCGAAGAATTGGCCAAGGAAGAGGGCTGCCTTGATGCGTGCTATCCTTTTTCATCCCTACATACCCGAAGGGCATTCCTCTCTGGACGGGATGTATGGAAAGAGCAGAACTTATACGATGACACCTGGGGGGAAGTCATCATGATGAGTGGATTGCCCGGCACTGGAAAAGACTTTTGGATTGAAAAAAACATCCCGAACCTGCCGATGATTTCCCTGGATGAGATTCGAAAAGCGCACAAAATCTTACCAACAGATGAGCAAGGCCGTGTGGCCAACATTGCCCGTGATTTAGCCAAGGAGTATCTCCGCAAACACCAGTCGTTTGTATGGAATGCCACCAACTTCACCTCGCAGATGAGAGAGTCTCTCATCAATCTTTTCGAAACCTATCACGCCCATGTTCACATAGTCTATCTTGAAACAGATTGGCAGACTTTATTGAAAAGAAATCAATCACGTGAAGATGCGGTTCCTCAATCGGCCATCGAAAAAATGCTCGGCAAGCTGATCATTCCGAAAGTGTTCGAAGCAAGAACAGTGGAATGGCTGTGCACGTAAATACTGACCACTACTCTATCAACCCGCCGCCCACCAACAAACCGTCTTTGTAAAGCACCACCGACTGGCCAGGGGTCACGCCCCAAACCGGCTTGTGGAAATGCAGGCGGATGCGGCGCGTCTCCTCGAAATCATCCTCCAAGATCAATTTCGCTTCGGTGGCCGGCGATTTGTAACGGATGCGGGCCATCACCTCCGGTGATTCGCGCAGCCACTCCACATCACGCAATTGCACATCTGAGGCATACACATTGTTGCAAAACAGGTCGTCGCGCTCACCCAGCGTGACTTCCCGTGTGGCAGGGTCTATTTTCGTCACATACTTCGGCGTGCCGAAGGCGAGTCCGATGCCTTTGCGCTGACCAATGGTAAAATTGTAGCAACCTTGGTGCTGACCAAGCACATGTCCTTCCACATCCACAAAATTGCCCGGCGTTGTGTCGCAGCCCTGCTCGGTCAAGAATTTGCGATAGTCGTTATCGGGGATAAAGCAGATTTCCTGGGATTCGCTTTTTTTAGCCAGTTTCTCAAAATGCCGAGCCATAGCCAGTTCGCGCACCTCGGGCTTGGTGTAGCCGCCCAAAGGGAAGATGGTGCGCTTGAGGTTATCTTCGGTGAGCATCCACAGGAAATAGGTCTGGTCCTTGTGCTCATCGGCAGCGGTGTGGAGGTAATAGTGTCCGCGGTGTTGAGCGATGCGCGCGTAGTGCCCTGTGGCAATGAATTCGCAGCCCAGTTCGTCGGCGGCCCGGAGCAGCACGCCCCACTTGATGTGCGAGTTGCAGAGCACGCAAGGGTTGGGTGTGCGCCCGAG
>Ga0265298_10005371_pt1 | contig 16107 bp, 7 predicted proteins | sample AusTroGonzalo_MG_3_FD_193486 | JGI IMG/M metagenome (GOLD analysis project Ga0265298, IMG submission 193486) | Bovine rumen microbial communities from tropical cattle in Woodstock, Queensland, Australia - Gonzalo_01 | ecosystem: Host-associated > Mammals > Digestive system > Stomach > Rumen ... | reverse complement strand
ATCGTCACATTGTTGTTGTTGCCGAAAAGGGAATCGATTCCTGCCGTCGGAAGTAATGATGACTTGTTCACCTTGTCCAGGTACAGCGTATAGGGGCTGGTCGTTTCTTTGACCGAAGCCAGTATGGTGTTTGTCGTATATAGGGCGATCCAGTTCAGCATGATGCCTGAAATTACTTCGTTTACATTGCAGTAGGCTTTCAGCAGGCCCGTAATGCCGCCGAGAATCGCGCCCGCGACGATGGCAAACAGCATGCACGGCAGCCATCCCCATCCCCAGGCCAGGGCAGCATACAGGCTTGCACAGGCCCCGGCTACATACTGACCGGCTGCGCCGATATTGAACAGTCCGACCTTGTAGGAGAAAAGAATGCTCAGGGAACAGAGGATCAGCGGCATCGTCTTGGCCATGGTGTTCCCCAGTTCCTTCATCTGCCTGGCGGGTTTCTTATATAGGAAGTTTTTGATCACGTTCAGGGTGGAATCGCCGGCTCCCGCGGGGTTGATGAACAGCAAAACGATATAGCCGATCAACAGACCGATCAGAATGCAGATGATGGAAGCCAGAAAGGCCTGTACGCCCTCATTTTTCAGCACTTTCCTCACTTGACCTTCACCTCATCTCTCTTCGCGCCGGCCATGTACAGGCCAAGCTCTTCCTGCGTGGTCTTCTTCGGATCCAGTTCGCCCACGATCTCACCTTCGTACATCACAAGGATCCGGTCCGGTACGTCCATTACCTCGTCCAGCTCCAGTGAGATCAGCAGCACGGCCTTACCCGCGTCCCGCTGGGCGACCAGCTCCTTATGGACGGATTCGATTGCGCCTACGTCCAGTCCGCGTGTCGGCTGAACCGCCACCAGGATTTCCGGTTGCTTGTCGATCTCGCGGGCGATGATCGCCTTCTGCTGGTTTCCGCCGGACATGGCCCGTGCCGGTGTCACCGATCCCTGGCCCGACCGGACGTCATATTCCTCAATCAGCCTGTCGGAATATTCCCGGATGTTTTTCCTTCTCAGGAAACCGATTTTGCTGGTGAACTGCGGCTTGAAATAGGTCTGCAGAATCATGTTGTATTCCAGCGGGTAGTCCAGCACCAGCCCGTGCTTGTGCCGGTCTTCCGGAATATGGCTCATGCCGGAGGTGGAACGTTTCCGGATGGACGCTTTGGTAATATCCTGCCCATCCATGATGATTGTGCCGCTCACCAGCGGTTCCAGTCCTGTCAGGCCGTAGACCAGTTCGCTCTGCCCATTGCCGTCGATGCCGGCGATGCAAACGATTTCCCCGCGGTGTACCTTGAAGGAAACATCCTTTACCGCGTTGTTGCTGTGCGCCTTGGAAGCGACCGTCACATGCTGAACGTCCAGCACCACTTCGCCCGGATGGGCCGGCTGCTTTTCCACGTGGAAGTTGACGTTCCGCCCGACCATCATCGCGCTCAGCTCTTCCATCGTGGTGTTCTTCGTCTCCACCGTGCCGATATACTTGCCTTTCCGCAGCACGCTGCACCGGTCGGCCACCGCCATAATTTCCGCCAGCTTGTGGCTGATGAACAGGATGCTCTTCCCTTCCGCCGCCAGATTCTTCATGATCTGCATCAGCTCTTCGATCTCCTGAGGCGTCAGCACAGCTGTTGGCTCGTCGAAGATGAGAATCTCGTTGTCGCGGTAAAGCATCTTCAGGATCTCGGTTCGTTGCTGCATGCCGACCGTGATATCGCTGATCAGCGCGTCCGGGTTCACCTGCAGGCCGTATTTCTCGCTCAGCGCGACGATCTTTTTCCGGGCTTCCGCCTTTTTCAGCATGCCCATCGATCCGACCGGTTCGTCACCCAGGATGATGTTATCCAGCACCGTAAAGCATTCCACCAGCTTAAAATGCTGGTGAACCATGCCGATCCCCAGATCGTTCGCATCGTTCGGATCGTTGATCTTGACTTCCTGACCGTCCTTTTTGATCGTTCCCTCTTCCGCCTGATACAGGCCGAACAGCACGCTCATCAGCGTGGATTTGCCCGCACCGTTCTCACCCAGCAGCGCGTGGATCTCTCCGTGCCGCAGCTGAAGGGTAATATCGTCGTTGGCGATGATTCCCGGGAATCTTTTGGTGATGTGCAGCATTTCAATGGCATACTCGCTCTTATGCGCCTCTCCCAATGCACAGCCCCTCTTTCCTGATTTTCTGCAGATTGCGGACTCGCGCTTCCGCTTTCTGAAAGGAACCCCCGTTCATGAAACAAAACAGGGGCTCCTTTCAAAAATCCGGGGATGCGACGCATCCCCGGAGAATCCGGTCAGGATTACTTGATGTTGCCCTGGTAGTCCACCTTCACAGCGGTCACAGCGGGTTCAGCGTCGATAGCGTTGGACACGGTGATCTCGCCGGCATGCATCTTGGCAACCAGCGCGGCATAGTCTTCTGCAGTGAAGCCGTCCGCGAACTGGGTGGAAGGAGCGATCTGTACGAAGTTTTCTTCCGGCACGTCGGAAACCAGGCCAAGGTTCTCAACCTTGCCACCGGAGAAAGCGCCGTCCTTGACCGCGGTCAGTTCCGCGTTCACGGTCGCGCCCAGGCCCTTCATGGCGGAGGTCACGGTGATGCCGTCGCCGTACAGGCCGTCAATGGTGCCCTTCTGGTCAACGTCAACGCCGATGACTTTGCCGCCGACCTTGGAAGCCGCTTCACCGGCGGAGGTGAAGATGCCGCCGCCGCAGGCGAACACGATTTCGGTGCCGTTGGCAAACCAGGTGTCCATGTAGGCGGTGATGTCCGCGTCGCCGTAGAACTGGTTGCCGTAAACGTACTTGATTTCAACATCGCTCAGGCCGAGCTCGGCAGCGGCAGCGTCAGCGCCCTGCACGAAGCCGTAGCCGTAGCGCACCACGGCGGGAACCGCCATGCCGCCCAGGTAACCGAGCTTCTTGTAGCCCAGCTTCACAGCCGCGTAGCCGGCCATGTAGCCGCACAGTTCTTCCTGGTACACCGCGCAGTACAGGTTCGCGGGAACGTTGCCGGCCAGTTCGCCGATGTCGCCCTCGCTGACGTCCAGCGCGATGAAGGTGATTTCGCTGTTTTCAGGAGCAACCGTCTGGATCGCGGGTCCGAAAGCGTATCCGGGCATGATGATGACAGTGTAACCGTCATCAATCGCGTTCTCAATGGAAGAAACACGGTCCGTATCGGAGTCGGAAGCGGGTTTGTAGTACTTGAACTCCAATCCGTTCGCTTCGCAGAACGCCTTCGCGGCTTCATAGGTGGTCTGGTTGAAGCTCTGGTCGGTAATGTCGCCGTAGTCGGTGATCATCGCGACTTTGATGTCCTCTGCGGAGGCAAAGGACATAACACCCAGGAGCATCACTGCTGCCAGCAGAATAGCAAGCAACTTCTTCATATTCAGGTTCCCCTTTCTTGTTTTGCGGCTTTTCGCCGTTTCGTTTTAGATATTATATCAAATCCCGGTACACTTGGAAAGAGTGTACCGGGATTTTTGAAATCGTTTTTATATTTGTAATCTTTCTGTAACAATTAGATTGACAAATCCGTCAGCGTCGCCGGGCTCCCGTTATCATAGATAAACTGCCTCATCATATATCCGTAATACCCGCCGATCTGGATAAAGTACCAGTCCTTGCCTCTGGTAATGATATTCAGCCTGGTGCCGGGCCTGAAGGACTTGATGATCTTACCGGCCGTCGTGGGTGCCGCCCTCAGGTTCACATTCTTCCCGTTCGCGCTGACTACATAAGCCGCTCCGACGATCGGAGGATCCGGATTGACCGGCGGTTCTGTCGTTGTCAGGAACTGGCTCATCATATACCCGTACCGGCTCCCGATCCGGATATAGCTCCATGTATGCCCTGCGGTCACCATCCAGGCTTCGGTTCCCACGCTGTAGAATCCGATGCTTGGATATGCCTTCGAGGGACCCGATCGCAGATACACGCCGTTGCCGTTCGAGCTGGTGACCCAGACTTTGTATTCCAGCCCGGGCTGGGGCTGAGGTTGAGGCTGCGGCTGCGGTGTGGGGCTCGTTGTCAGGTATTGCGTCATCATGTACCCTGTCACGGCTCCGACCTGGATGCGGCTCCAGTTCTGTCCGGAAGTCAGCACCGTACAGGCTGTCCCCGGCGCATAGGAAGCAATGATGGAATATCCCTTCCCAGGGCCGCTTCTCATCCGTACGTTCAGGCCGTTTGCGCTCGTCACATACGCCGTGGTTCCGGTAGGCACGCTGCCTCCTCCGCCGCCCCCGCTGCCGTTCACCTTCAGATAGGCGCTGTTCATATAGCCCGTCAGACCGTTCGCCGTTCTCACGGAATACCAGCTTCCCGTCTGTCCCGTGATTGTCACCACCGTTCCGCTCGGGTAGCTCGCCAAAATTGCCCCGTTGAACGAGGGTGACCCGCGCAGGATCAGCCATCCGCCGACCACTGTGCCTGTCGTATCCGCCAGCGCAGGTACAGCCGGCAGCGTTGCGGTCAGGATCATCACCAGCAGGATAAGCACCGTAATGCTTTTTTTCTTCATCTTCATAACATCATTCCTTCCGGTTGTGATCAGCCTTGTTCGGATTCTTTGGTTTCCATTGTATTGATCATATATTCAATATAGGGGCCGTATGTTTCCTGCTCTTCCGCCGGATATTCAATCGACACATGATGGAAGCTGTTCTTGGCGATCAGATACAGGTCCGTCCGGCGCCGTCCGCCTTCTGCCGTGCGGTCCACCCGCAGGCAGTTGTTCTGTTCGTACTTTTGAGGTTCCGCGTCCGGTGCTTCCAGCTTGATTGCGCCCAGCAGGATCTCTTCCGTCAGGTTTCCGCCCTGCAGGTTCTCGATGCTCAGGCTCGCTTTCCGGTCTGCCGTATAGGCAGTCATCGTGTCCTTCTCCTCGTCAAACACGAACACGCTGGGATACTGCATGCTGAATCCGGTCAGCCCGTCGGCATAGTCGCTCATGGCTTTCTCGCTGAAGGCTTCCGTCAGTTCTTCCAGGCCTAGTCCTTCGGTGTTTTCAACCTCGCTCACTTCCAGCAGCTGCTGGATCTCCTGCACGCCCTGCTCTTCTGCCGCTTCTCCTTCTTCCGCGCAGGCCGGCATCATCGCCGCGGTCATCAGCATCGCGCACAGCAGTGCGAAGAACCTTTTTGTATATGATTTCATCATCTTTCACATCCTTTCCCGTATCATCCCGAGCTCTCCTTCGCTCATCCTATCTTACGAAGCAGAACAGATATTTCTTCCCGACTAAACGGAAAAACCCCTTCCGTTTATACAGAAGGGAGTTTATCACACGCATTCTTCCATGCTTACTGGGCAGCAGCCTTGTTCAACTGCTTGGCCAGACGAGCCTTTTTCCGATTGGCGGCGTTCTTGTGGATGACGCCCTTGGACGCGGCCTTATCGATGACTGCGGAAGTCGCGGAAAGCTGCTCATTGGCGTTCTTCGCATCAGCGGCGACAGCAGCATCAAACTTTCTGATGGATGTACGCATTCCGCTCTTCACAATACGATTGCGAAGATTCTTCTTCTCGCTGACCTTAACGCGCTTCTTGGCGGACTGGATGTTCGGCAACTCGGTTCACCTCCCCTTAGGATCCTTAAAAAACCATCGCAAGAGATAATATCACGTTGAAAATGAAAAAGCAAGCAAATCTTTTAAATTTCATTGATATTTTTGTTCAGGAGGGTCTTCCCTGCCGCCGATTTTTCGTTTATAATAGTTATGTTCGTGTACAGGAGGATATTTTCTTTGGCAAAACAGGTGTTGACAATTCCGGGTATTCCTGCTGATCTGGCCTGCGATAAACGGGTACAGGCGGCCCTGTCCCTTTTGGAGCCTGAACCCCTGCGGGATCCGCGTTCACCTTTCTGGGTATGCAAGCTTTCTGCTTCTTTGAAGCCGGGCCGCTTCGCCCATTCCCTTTCCGTTGCCTGGATGTCCCGCCGTCTCGCCCGTATGCATGGAATAGATGACCTTAAGGCGGAGCAGGCCGGCCTTCTGCACGACTGTGCCAAGTCTCTCCCGCTGGAGGAAATGCAGCGCATCGCCATCGCTCATTCTCTTACGGATGATCAGGAGATGCTCTCTTCCGGTGATCTGCTCCATTCCGTCGTAGGTTCCTGGGTCGCCCGGGAAGATTATGGGATGACGGATCCGGAAGTCCTTCAGGCCATCTCGTACCATAATACCGGTTTCCCCGGCATGACTAGGCTGGATATGTGCGTCTGCCTGTCGGATTCCATCGAACCCCTTCGCGAATCCTACCCCCATCTGGAGGAAGTCCGCGCCCTGGCGGATACGTCCCTCGAGCAAGCCCTCCTGCACTCTCTGGAAGGCACCGCGGACTATGTTACCTCCCGCGGCAAGTATCTCCATCCCCGGACCCAAAATACCATTGCCTGGCTGAAAAAAATCTTGTCTTGACTCTCCACTCTTCACTCTAAACTCTCCACTTTGATAAAGGAGGCAACCAAATGCAGGATCAGGATCTCTCTCTCCGTCTGGCTCAGCTGCTCTACGACCGGAAGGCCCAGGACATCGCCGTCCTGAATGTCTCTCACCTTACCGTTCTATGCGATTATATGATTATTGCTTCCGGCCGCAATCCCAATCAGGTCACATCTTTGGCCGATGCTGTAGATGAACTGATGGCGGAAGAGGCCCAGATTCTCCGCCGCAGCGAAGGCCGGCGAGAAGGCCGCTGGATCGTTCTGGATTACGGCCACCTGATCATTCATCTATTCCACCGGGATGAGCGTGCCTTCTACGGTCTCGACCGTTTGTGGAATGACGGGACCAACGCCCTCGATCTTCCTTTTGATCAGACTGTCGCGGATTAAATGCCATGTTTTCCGGGCGAAAGGAAAAGCTGTCTGTTTTATTCAGGCAGCTTTTTCTTTTTCACCGATATTCAGTTCATTCCGGTTTTTGTTCCCATCCTCGTCTGAATGCTGATCCGGTTGCTGTTAAATTTTTTTCGCTTAAGCCGCTTCCGGTTCCCTGCTGATGCTCTGCACGGGTGCTTCATCCTCTCGGTACCACTTTTCGTTAACCAGTATATATCTTAACCCGTTCAGGTCTTCCGCTGTATTTTCACTCTTCCATTCCGCCCAGACCGGCTGACCCTTTTTGAACGTCACGTTCATATTGCCGGTCAGAATGTCCTCAATCCGGATATATTCGGTTTCGAATACATTGCCGTCGAAATGGTTGTAATATCCGATTTCCGGCAGGCTTGCTCCGCCCTTGCTGGCGTCAAGTATCACGAACTGGTGTCCAATCACACTGAAGAGCTTTACGTTCGTCCCTTTCACCCGGTTTCTGCGTAGGACAATACGCAGCGGCAGTGGCGTTTCCAGTTCATAGCCGGTCAGCACGTTCGTTACTACTTTCACCAGGCTCCGTTCACCCTTCGGTGTGTCAAAGAACAGGATGTTGTATTTTTCTTCTTCCATCCGATCTGCCTTTGAATCGCGGTGCAGGTACGCCGAAACATCAATCGGGCTTATGCCGGCGGCTATCATGCTGCGGCTTGTCCGGAATGCGTCAACCTCATCTGTTTCTTCATTGATCAGCAGGAAGATCAATGTCTGATCGTCGTCCTCGGCTGTTTCAGGCGTGTCGCCGAACCAGTACTTTTTCCAGTGCTGCAGATTCTTTTCTTCCTCGAATCCGGTTATCGTTTCTCCGTCCGGAGTCAGGCCCATCGTAATCTTCCCTTTAGGAAGATCTGCTCCGTTCAGGGCGCATTTATTTGCTTCATCCTGGTCCGCGATCATCACCTGAATGAATCCTTCTTTGATCTTCCTTCTGATCCAGCTTCCGGACACCTCATCCAGATACAGCTCGAAGTGAGCCTGTTCAGGCAGAGTCAGCGTACCGGTACGGAAGTCCAGTGATCCGGTGGATCCCACGGGAATCACGGCGTTGATAAAAGCATATTCTGTCAGCGCGCTGATTACGTCAATATCATATTCATTGCCGGTACCCAGCAGATCGCCATGGAATGTCTCTGCAATATAGTCTGTTTTAATCAGCCCGCTCAGCGTTGAATCGTAAACCCGCGTAGAATTGGGAAGCAGATACACATTGTGATATGTCCTGGCGTTTGTCCACAGCTTGTACTTCTTCAGCTGTTCAATTTCCAGTGTCACATTCTTTTCCAGTACCACTGACAGTTCCAGTACAAAGATCTTTCTGGCAGCGGCATAGTCCTCCTCGCCGTACCGGGCCCTTGAAACCCATTCTTCTTTTGTTTCCCGGTCAATATCACTCAGCGGAACCAATGCCTTGGTAAGCCAGTGTCCGTCTGATTCCGATTCAATGCTTCTAATCGGATTCAGGGCCTTCCGGAATGCCAATTCCAGATTGTCCTCAATATTGCGCTTGCTCCCGCCCGTCACGAGCACGACGCCTCCGCTCTGACCTCTCTCGCAGAAGTCGCACCGGTGCTTCGCAGCGCCAAGAGCTTTGGTTCTCTCGCCCTGGCCGGAGCTGTACAACGTGGACTCCGGAGCGTCTACCTCCAGCAGGATCTGGTCTCTCGGATCAATGTCAAGGTGTGTGAACGAACCTTTGATATCCACGTTGTATGGATCATAGGATTTGATCTGGTTATAGGGACTTCCCGTGATAATCGCGTAGGAATCAGCATCCCCGACGCCGGCTTTCATCTTCGATTTGGCATATGCGTTGAAATAAGGCCGCTCATATCCGGTACCGCTCTGTGCCAGAAGAGTCGTTCCCTTTGTGGAATAAAGGTCAGAGCTGTCTACCCAGATGGTATTCGCCAGGTGAACCTCATTCTCTGCCCAGGAGTCAGCCCATCCTCCTGCTGCGTTGCCGCCGGCTTCGGAATGGCTCTTGATTCGAAGTCCTGCGCTGTTCACTTCCACGTTGATTGCTCCGTTGCTGCTGGTCAGGCCGGACCATTCTGCGTTCTGATCGTCATCCTTGTTGATCAGCACCATAGCGGAGTATTCCAGCAAGTTTACAGCCTTGGCCACCGGGCTGACCCCGGCGCCATAGGTCTTTGCAACGGCTTTGGAGAATACGCCGTAGTCCTTGTCCCTCTTGACATAGTCGGAAATTTCGTCATCGGTTTCGACACCTCTTGGGTAGATGCCGGATTCCTTCTGTGCCTTGATGCTGTCCTGTTCGATCTTTTTCTGGTCAGCTTCCAGTTGTTCCTTCTCTTTCCGCTGCTGGGTATCTCCTTCGACATCCAGCGTTCTTTCGTCATCGTCTCCTTCTTTTTCTTCACGTACGTCGTTGGTATCTCCAGCCAGGAGATTGCTTGTCGCCGTAGCCAGCAGATTAATGTTCTTCCCTGCCCGGATGTCAGTGTTCTCATAGATCAGAATGCTGGCTTCTGAAGAGATATTGTTCAGTGCGCTGGCATTGCCGAGTGAGATCAGCCCGCCGCTCTTTACAAATGTGTCGGCAACGATGTTGTCTCCGTTGCCGGAAACGGTGGAAATATTGAGCGTTCCTTGCTTTGCGTTCAGCTTTGCATTGTTGTCGATGGTAATCTGCATGATGCGGTTGATACGGTTCTCGGCCCTGGCGGTCTTTCCGTCCAGAACACCGCCGCCGGACAGGTCTACCTTCGCCTTGGCCGCCGTACGATTCTTACCGTCAATCTGGATATTTCCGGTCTCCGTATAGATCTCCGTACCGTCTCCGATATCAATATAGCTTCTGTCGTCGATAAAGTTCTCAGCCCTCATTTTCGTATAGTCAAATGCAATCCCCAGGCTGAAAGCATCGACTTCGGATTTGGCTCCGTTGCTTGTGGATGTGTTGATATTCACATTGCCCATGCTGTCGGATTTGATCACAGCGTTCTTGCCGATCTGGACGCCGGTTTCGTACCAGCTTTCCGTCGGAACGGAAGCGGTCTTGATACCTGCAATGGAGAAATGGGTTTTTTTCACGAAGTCTGTTTCCGCGTATCCGTTGTTATCTGCGGAGAGTTTCACTTCGCCGTTTTTCGCGTTCAGCACGGTGTTCTCGCCGATGAGAACTTTAGTGGTCTGTTTATTGTCCTGTTTGCCGTTTCCGGCTTTCATGTTGGACACGGAAACGGAGATTCCCTTAACTTCCCCGGGGGCGGTACCTTCCGCTCTTGCCATGGTATTGCTTGCCGCGGTGGCGTTTATATTGTTCGTTATCTGGGCGTCCACGCCCGTGATACCGCTGTTGTAGCTGTCTGTCGTGTAGGCCTTGGAATCCAGCCCGCATCCGGAGACAAGACCAAGTTCATATCCGCTCTTTGTTACCGATTCCGCCTTGGACTGAAGCAGTACAGTTTCCATCTTGCCGGTTTGTTCATTCATAACTTCTTTGGTGCCGATCCCCGCATGCACGTTCAGGTTCGAGGCGGTAATCTTGCTGCTTTTGCTCCCGCTGCCGGTGATGAGGGCGCTGGAAGCCAGGTTCTCTCTGGCCTCAACAAAGTTGATCTGTACGCCTCCCAGGGTCAAATCCAGTCCCGGTCTGGATGGATTATCCACGCCCGAGGCGCCGCCGGCCGCGCCGGCCTGTGCATTGTTGGTGATACTCCTGACGCTGACATCCCTGGCCTTCAGAATAGAAGCGTTATCCAGCGACAGCACGGCGGCCTGCCGTGTGGAAAGATCCGCGTTGCTGTAGGATCCAACCACGCCAATTGCGTTGACCGAGATATAATTGGTGGATTTGATCCCGCTGTCCACTTGGGCGTTCCCGATGGTCTGGACAGTCAGGTCGTTTTGTGCGCTGATGCTTCCGTTGGAAACCGCCAGTTCACTTCCGGCGTAGGTGGTATTTTCTGCCTGTGCCATGTTGAAAGCGAAGCTGATACCGCTCATCGCCACGCCGGAGGCGGAGGGTGTCACCACGGCGTTGGTTTTCGTATCATAGTCCGTTTGTACGTCGATGCTTCCTACGTTGTAGCTGCCGCCGGCCAGCTTTACCGAAGAGGTATATTGATCCGCACTGTAGGCCAGGCCGACCATCGGCGCAACGGAGTAGCCGGTCAGACCGATCAGGTTGTCGATGGTAGTTTCAACATTGTTTTTGCCGTGACTCCATGCGCTGATGCTGACTTCCTTGGTCGGAGCCTCCTGGCTCATGATGTCCACAATGGATTTCGATTTTCCGTCTGCCTTCGCCACGTTGACCTGTACGCCGAAGATGCTGCCGGCGCCCGTCCACATTTCCGTGTCGGTCACCGCATCCATGCTGGATTTCGCGTCGATGCTGGTGTCCAGCGCGCCGCCTACCTTCGCGGTGGCAATGCTGCTGGCTCTGTTCAGGGAATAGGCGACGGATGCGCCCACGGTCACAAAGCCAACTTGCCCGCCGTAGATCACGCTTTCTGCATTCGCGGTTCCGTACGCGTGAAGGATCAGATTGTTTGCGGAGATCCCTTGCTTTCCTTCGATCTTTGCCTCGTTCTCGGTATGGTTCAGTGCCACGGAGGCGTTTAATCCCACTGCAGTCCAGTATCCCGCGGTCACTGCCATTGCTCTGGTTCTTGCTGCGGTAGTCTTGTATTTTGATTCATTTTTATAATCATTGACGGATACCTTCAGCGTCTCTTTGATCTTAGCTGTGAAGTTATCAGTCAGCAGCTGGGCCCGGTTCTTGGCGTTTACATCCGAGTAGGTAACGCTCAGGCCGACGCCGACCTGTCCGCCTGTCACCGCGGCAAATATGGCTTCGTTCTCGGCGGAAAGATCGCCGTTGATCGTCATTGAGCCGATTTCGTCGGCAGTTGCATTGGCTACAATTGCTTCTGCGACCGCGTCGTTAAATTGCAGCAGCGCGTTCACGGATATACCCGCGTCCTTGCCAACCACAACGGAGAACATTTTTGATTCGCCCGTACTGGTGGTATCGTTGAGTACTTCCACGCTCTTCATCTTCCCAAGGCTGACCGTTTTGTTTTGATCCCCTTCTACGCCGATCGTGGTTTTCAGTGTCGGTTTGATATTCGAGATAGCAACACCGATTCCGCCGGCCAGGCTCGTGCTGGCGGTAAAGCCTAGCAGATAGCTTTCGGCTCCGCTGTTGGAATTGCCCATGACCTTCAGGCGGCCCTCGGTTCCGGTCATGTTGATCGTCGCGCCTCTTTCAATGCTTGTTTTCTGGTTGATTGTATTGAGAGCGATAGATACGCCCGCGGTACCGGCAACGCCTGTGCCCATTCCTTCTTCGTCGGATTTTGGGGGCGTTGCAGCAACCGCTGCCGTTACCGCGCCGGAAATTGCCTTGAAGTCGGAATTGGTAGTTACGTTAATCGCTGTGTTCGTTCCCTCGATCGTCGTATTCTTGTCAATCGTAGCATTTACCGTGCTGTTGGCGACGGCGACGGCAACGGAAACGGCAACGCCAGCCTTCATTCCGCCGCCCACGGCGATGGTCACCGCCAGAATATCGTCGTAAGCAACAGTAGAGTTGACGTTCAGTGTAGCCGCATTTTTCACGTTGCCGCTTAAGGTGGCGTCCGTAATGTTGTCGGTACGGACCACAGCGCCTGCAGCGCCGACGCCGGCCTGTTTGCCGACGCCCACGGCAATACCGACCGCGCGGATGGATCTTCCTTCGGAGGCAGTAACTTTTTCAAAGCTGTTAGCCAGAGCTTCGTTCCGTTCTGCTTCCGCGTCGTCGGCCACTGCCTTTCCGGAGCTGGAAACCGCGCTGATGTTTACATCGCCTTCCTTCGCGTCCAACGTTCCGAGGGCGGCGGCAATCACGTTGCTGCGGAGCATGGCTGCGGCAACGCTGACGCCCGCGCCGCCGATGCCCTTGCCGCCGATGGAAATGGCGACCGTAGCCCCAAACAGATCCGCCTTTGTGTTCTGCTCGGCAGTTACACTGATGCCTTTGGCGTTGACGGTCGCGTCCGTGGCAATTCGGGCCGCCACATAGTCCTGTTCCGTTTCAGTGTACACAGTGTTGCCGAGTCCCCTGGCGGTATTGATATCTTCGGTATCCTCACCCTTAGCATCGTCGCTTTTGCCGGACTGGTCCTTCTCGTAGGATTGCTGGTTGATATAATTGCTGCTCGCATCAAAGGAGCCGGAGTTTTGGGTTTTTACCTTTCCGTTGGAGTGCCCGTTTCCTTTCAGATCTTCGCCAAACCCGCTTGTATGATACGACATGCCCGTTGTTGAATCGGTTCGGTTCTGTTCCTTCATGTCTGTTGTGTCGAGCCCCAGTTCTTCCATTTTCTTCGCCAGCTCGTTGGAGTCGAAGGTCTTGTTGTTCTGCTCCTCCGCTGCGCCGTAGGTCATCATATTGGCGGCTTCCTGGTCCATCTTGGTGCCCGCGATCGTCACCATAACCGTTGCGCCGGCCGCGCCGGAGCCGGAGTTGCCGCTGCCGTCGAGGGCTACGTTGATGATGTCCCTTTCTGCTTTAGCCGAAATTTTTGCTGCTCCGGTCAGTTCAGCTTCACCGCCCATCTCCGCAAGGACGTTTGCTTTTGCGATAGTAACCATGATATTCACGGCAAACGTGGCAATGCTGTCGTCTCCTGAGGAAGCCGCTATGGCAGCGGTGGCGCCGTCGATGGAGTAGTTGCTCTTTGCGGTCAGTTCCATCGATCCGCCCGTGATTTCGACATCTTTCTGCACGATGGCGTTGGTGCGGTCCTTCAGGCTCACGGAGGAGATGGCGCCTGAGATGGCAACCTTGCCGGCCGCCGCAGCGCCGATGGTATACTGGTGGAAATGTTTGTCCGAATCGGCAGAAATGTTGACATTATTAGCCGCCTTCACCGTGCCGGATCCGAGCAGCGCGTTGGTCTCTCCCGTGTAGAAGGACAATGCAGCCGTCGGTGTCACCGCATATTTCCCGGATCCCGCCAGGGCGATATCGATGTCGTTTATAGTCGCGTTGTTCTTTGCCGTCAGGTTGAAGCTGCCGTTTTTTGCGTCAATATCGCTGGCAACCGCCGCGTTAACCCGGCTCCGCATGTACTGGACGTCAAAGCCGATCTCCACTGCGGTCTTCTTCGATCCTCCCGCGCTGATGTTCAGCACGAAGTTCTTGTCATTGTTGTCGGCAGCCACATTGACGTCTTCCCAGGCATGCACGTCATGGGCCAGCGCCTTGACGTCCTTCTGGGATGTCAGTGCGACGATTCCCGCGCCGACAGCCAGGGTGGACCCGACATTGAAACCGCCGGACAGAATCGTCTGTCTGGAATGATTTTTTGCCTGTATGGTTGCAGATCCGCCCTTCTTTTCGTCTTCGCTCAGGGCACGTAGAGTTGCAAGGGAGGCATCCGCCAAGACCTCGTTTTTGTTCGTTGAGATCATGAGGTTTGCAGTAGCGCCCTTGGCTCCGCTCACGGCAACGCCGAGCGCACCGGCAATCACACTCTCGTCTGCACAGGCGCCGGCGTACAGTCCTTTGAATTGTTCTTTTTTTCCGGGAAGCTGCTGATACAGCGTTTCCGCGTTTCCTTCTGCCCGCAGGGTTGCTGTGCCCAGATCTGTCTTGATGGAGTTGTGTTTTGTCAGATACATGATCGTACCGCCGATCGCGTTTGCACTGGTGGATTTGGCCACGCCGAATCCGCCTGCAACAGCGACCGTGCGATCCTTCAGCTTTGAGGAAAAGGCAGCTTCCGCGCCTGCTTTGAATTCGCCCGCCCCAAGCGTAATGCCGATCTGATTGCCGCTGCTGGCCACGGCGAAGTTTCCGCTGTAGCCGCCGCCATCATTGCCTGTTGCGGCTGCCACGGCCAGGGCGCCCATTGCCGTCAGGTTGTCTCCGTTTGCGGAAACGACCATATCTTTTGCGGCTTTGATCTGGTATCCGTTGCCGCCCGTAATGCTGACCTGGGATTCCCGTTCAAATTGGTTGATATTGAAGGACATTCCCACCGCGGTGCCTCTGCCGCCCGCGACCGCTGCCGTCACGTTGATGGCCCTCGTATTCGTATCGCCCTTAATCCGGATGCTTCCCTCGCTGGAGGTAACGCCATGGATCACTTCGCCTGCCTTCGATCCGCTGCCCATAGTAACATTGCCCTGGGTTGCGGAGCGAATGATGTTGATCGCACCGGCCAGCGCTTTGCTTTCGCTTTGCCGTGCGGCAGACGCGCTGGCGATAACGGAGATAATATCGTCCGACGCTTCCGAAACGATGTTGACGTCCTGCATTGCCTTCAGTACATGCCTGTCTCCGATGCTCACGTTCGCTTTCGCCTGATCGTGTGCATAAGAAACTGTGCCGCCAGCAGCGATCCCTTTTTTGCCCATAGCCGCGCTGATCGATACCTGTATCAGGTCCATATCGGCGTCAGCGGTAATGTTCAGTGCTTTACCCGCATTGATGGTCACGTCGTCGCCGATAGATGTGTCGGCCTGATTCTTCAGCAGGATCAGGTTGAACGCGCCGCCCAGTGATTTTTTGCCTTCCTCGGCGGTGCTGACACTGGCTGCCGCGTTGAAGGTCTGCACATAAGTGGTCGCTTCCGTACCGATGGTCACCGCGCCGCTGCTGGTGATCTGGTGATCATTTCCGTTACCGATTTCTGTCTTTACGATGTCCTTGTCACTCAGCACGGTCACGGTAATCCCGGCGCTGTTCATTCCGTTTCCGCCGGCGATGGCGCCGCCCAGCAGGCGGTTGTTGCTGTCGCCGATGGCTTTGATCAGGATGTCTCCGGTTTCGGAACTGTCACGCGTCGTAAGGGTAACGTTTTTGCCCAGAATGGCGTTGATTTTGTTGTTCGCCCGGACCACGGAGATGGAGCCTGCAAGATTCAGCTTGTTGTCCTGGCTCTCCTTGCCCTTGCCCATCAGGGAACCGGCGATGGATTCGGCATAATAGTTTGTGCTGCTCAGGAAACTCAGAGCATCTGCAACCTTCATCAGAGCATACGTATCCATGTTGATTTTTACGTCATAGCTTTTTTCGCCCGGTTTCCGGTGGATATCAATCAGGCCGGGATAGATGTTTTCCCGTTCCTCGTCATCCAGGTCGGAACTGTCGCTGATTGCGTCGCGCCAGGTCAGCGGGAACTTATAGTCGTCCCAATCAACCTTTGCCTTCTCCGCTGTCAGCTTGAAGGAATCCGCCGTAATGGAGGCACCGTCTCCG
>Ga0265298_10005370_pt1 | contig 16110 bp, 22 predicted proteins | sample AusTroGonzalo_MG_3_FD_193486 | JGI IMG/M metagenome (GOLD analysis project Ga0265298, IMG submission 193486) | Bovine rumen microbial communities from tropical cattle in Woodstock, Queensland, Australia - Gonzalo_01 | ecosystem: Host-associated > Mammals > Digestive system > Stomach > Rumen ... | reverse complement strand
CACTATTATCTGGTTTCGACAACCTATTTTTATTTCACCGTAGGAAATACCTTCATCTATTATTCTTTCGTACTGAAAACCATGATCTTTCAGATAGTTTTCAAGTTTTTCCATTTCTGTCATTCATTGACCTCCGACCAATGTGTCCCGTACCGGTCAATGATGACCTTGAAGTCTTCCAGATCATGCGGCTTCACATACGGTTCACCAGAATTTTCATTGAAACCGATGTGCAGCAGCTCATGGAACAACAGGATCCGGATCTGATCATCCGTGAAATCCTCCACATTCGGTTCAAAAACTGTGATGGTGAAATCACAAGGAATTCCCCATTTGTACTTTTCAGAAACCTTTTCGCACTGGCCGAAGATCAGCTTTCCGGCCTTCTTCTTTTCATCCTCCGAAGCCAGGAAGATGATTGTCAGTCCGGATTCCTTCAGCTCATTCAGTTCAGGTTCCGTTTCGATCAGTTCGTGTCCGATCTCTGTATAATCGTCAGATATGATTCTTCTATCCATTTATTCAACCTCCGTCAAATCAAATTTCGTCTTGCCTTCTTTCAGCCAGACTTCTAATTTCAGGCAGTCACCATCAATCCGAATGTCCGGATTGATGGCTTCAACCTCACAATTCAGGAACCGTTCGGCATCATGCAGCCATTCCGGATCCGTGTTCAAAATCACGATTTCAACCTTTGCACCTGGTTTCTTCTTTGTGATCAAGTCTTTCAGTGTCATCCGTGATCACCACCGAATCCGTGCTTTTCTCCCATCATCGGGCTTCCGCAGTTCGGACAGAACCAACTATCGTTCAAAAATGGCTGATGATGGTGACATTGATCACATTCCTGTGTGCTTTCACCTGGGAAAAGATCATCTGAATGGATGATCCACTTTCCAGGGATTTTTTCCATTCCCAATTTAGTCAGCTTTTCTGATGATTCCACGATGCTTTTCATTGACTGATCCAATTTGTTCAACACTTCAACCATTGCGAACAACTGTCCAAGATCTGAAGCCTTGAATGATTCTGACAATTCAGCAATGATGTTTTCTGCTTCATTTTCTAAAGGATTTTTTTCCATTTTTATTTCCTCCCGACATTCTCCCAGTACGGATCCAGCTTTGCGCCTTTGGTGAAGTAAATGTCACGGATGTCCGTGATGTTCTTTGCTTTTTCGATTTCCGCTGCATGGATATCTTCATAGATTCCCAGTTCCTGAACAACTGACCGTCCAGGCTCCTGATCCGGTCTGATCTTGAAGCACTTTCGCACTTCGTCATATACGGTCATTCTTTTCATCGTTTACACCTCCACAGAAGAATAAATCTGTTTGTTTTCGGTTTCATAACTCTTCTTTCTGGGTGAACCATGCACGAAATCGAAGATTGCCTTTTCAATCGCCAGAACCGCTTTTGCCCTGGAATCCCTGGTCTTGAAATGGATCCGTTTTCCGATCAGATCATTCCGAAGGACGATGGCTGCCGTTTCGGATTTCTTATCATAGAACCCAGAATGAACAATTTCAGTGAATCGTTTCAGATCATCGGCATTCACTCCACTGACCAAAGCGAAAAACAATGGTGTCATGAATCCACCGCTGGAAAGATTCAGTTCTTTGTGCGTCTTTCCGGCTGTCATTTTTCGAATTGTGGTGATCTCTTCCTGATGCTCTGATACGAAGTCCATAATTTCATTATCAGAAAATGTGCTTTGGCTCCGCTTGATCTGGAAGATCAGCTTCACCATTGCGACCACTGTGTTTGTGGACACATACTTGTCCACACCGGCCATCTGTAATGTGTGCCATGTTTGCCGCAGCATTCCGCGATCATAAAGGATTGTTTCTTCCTTCGGAACTCCCGTGACAATCAGGACTTTCACAACCACACCGCTTTTCACGATGGCGGACAATCTGTGCTGGCCGTTGACCAGATTCCCGTTTTCATCAAAAACAATCGCTTCGCCGTTTGCATACCACCGGCCCGAAGTCATGTCTTCGGCAAATGATGCGACCTTTGTTTCATTGATAGATCTGTTTGATACATTCTTTTCCAGCCACTTCGCTGCCATTTCAGGTGTAACATCCACCCATTTTGCTTCTTTTTTCATCACTCACACGCTCCTTTTACACTGCTTTCTTCACCAGCTGCAACTTGCAGCTATTAAAAAATAATCCGATGGTTTCATCTGCCGAAATATCTGTGTACAATGACACCATATCGGCAGATTCCCAGTTCACAATGTCCTGGATGACATTTGTCGGCACATTCTGCCGCGCCAGCATTGTTGTGAAGAAATGCCGCATCGCGTGCCAGTAGAAATCTTTCCCCAGGAATTCCGTGAATTCATCTTTCCAGTAATCCATCGCTTCAATCTTCATTTGTTGTTCCGGATGCCTGGATGATGGGAACAGCCATTCACTGTCGATTCCCTTCTTCTCCCGATCCTTCAACCACAATTCAAGATATGGTTCAAATTTATCCTTCAGGATATACAGATGGATCTGTTTTCCTTTGGATCCGCGACCTTTGGTCTTCACCTTTTCGTCAGTCTTCCATAATTGATCAAACAGGACGTTTTCTTCCCGGAAGAATGACACCTTGAATCGCGGGATCTCTGACTTACGTCTTCCGGAATACATCGCCAGTGCCAGAACAGCCGCCTTCTTGTATTCATGCCGTTCGACCAGGTGATCCAGAAGCCGCTGCAGCTCTTCTTCTGAAAACACCGACTTTTCCCAGACCGTAGCCTTTGCCGGTGATTCGATCTTGTGGATAATGTTCCGAAAATTCGGATATTCTGCATCAAGGATGTTTTCAATGTAATTCGAAAACGATGACAGAACCGACTTCACAGTTCTGATCCTCGATGAAGACCATTTCCACACATTCAGTGCATGATTCTGGAACCGGACGAAATCGCGCTTCGTGATATCTGTGAACCGCTTATTTTCATTCTGTTCCAGGTTATACACCAGGAAGATCTGCAAATCGCTTTTGTACTGTTTGATGGTGCTTTCCGATCTATCCACAGAATGCAGATAGGCGATGAAATCATCCATCAGGTTTTTGTTTTCCGGAAGGATCCGGGACAATGATTCTTCATTTGTGATATTGTTATGTTCTGTAAATCTGGACATTCAATCACTCCTTTCTATGTTTTTTTCATATTCATCACCACCTTTCAGGCTCTTGCCCCTTTGATATTTTGGTTTAATTCATCGATTCTTTCTGGCTCCGATCAGTTTGATCCGTGCCTTTTTCATGCTCTTCAATTCCATTCCGGAAACCTTCGGCCATCTTTTCACCGATGGCCTTCAGTTCCCGGTTCCTCTTCTTCCTCTGGTGCTTTGCCAGGCTCTTCTTTTTGTGCTTCGCCATGATCATCTTCCCTTCTTGATAAATACCCGGCTTTTCTTGCCGTCCACCTTCTTGCCCATAATATCGACCTTATATGTCTTCTTGACTTGCTTCGAAAATTCGATGTTCGACAGTGGCGTGAAACTGTTTGCCAGGCAGAACGCCTGATATTTTCGATATACTCCCGCAGTGGTCTGGTTTTCGATCTCCGGTTCCTCTTCCTTGAAGAACAGCAGCACCGGATTGTTGTTTTCTTCATATTCATCCATCTTCTGCTGCATTTCTTCGCTGATGGTGAACTTCCGGTTCTTCAGGACGTTCTTCAGGCCCTGGATCCCGATCCGGATCAGATATTCCATGCACTCCGGTTCCCGCAGCTTATACTTGATATAGGGATCAAAATTCGGATCATTCGCTGAAAACTCCGCTTTGAAGGGAACAATGATCAACCTGGACTTCACGGCCCCGGACTTGTCCTTGATGCGCGGAATGTCATTCGCAGAAAATAAAGGCTTTGCATAACTGTTGAAATCAAACGGATCCTTGCCCTTCTTCTCCACATTCACCCGATCACCGGATGTCAGTTTCCGGAAGATGGCCGGATTCGGAATGAATTCATCCCCGATGTCATCCCCGATGATGGCCAGTTTGCCGAAGATCTCCGAAGTCTTGAACCGATCACCCAGTTCCTTCAGATCCAGGGCCACTGTGTTTTCATCGCCCAGCATGGTCTTGATCATGTCCAGATAGGTTGATTTTCCCGCTGCCGCCAGTCCGGTGAAGATGAATGCCTTCCGCAGCTCATTCCGCCGATACATGACATATCCAGCCACTTCTTCCAGCAGCTCACGCGTATAGGAATCATGACAGGCCAGATTGTTCAGCACATTGTCTGCAATTTCGGAATATGCAGCGGGATTATAATTGAAATTGATCTTATTAGTGACCACCAGATCAGGGCTGAACGGCTGCAGCTGATCCGTTTCGATGTCATACACGCCGTTCTGAAATGCGATATATCTGGCATCAGATGGTTTTGTGTTCTTCAGGATCAGAACATCCAGATATGACATCACTTCTTTTCTTTTTGCCTGGGAAAGTCCCGGAAGACACCGGATCATTTCATTTTCAATGAACTTCGTCTCTGGGACATAAACGCCTTCTGAATAGATATGAAGCTGACTGTGCAGCTTTATGATGTGACAGTTTGAAACCATGTAATGCGCGAACTTATCGAACAGAAACGCGCCCTTTTTGTTGAAAAAGACCGGCTTTGAAAACGCATCATCACGAAGGATGGTTTCCAGTTCCTGATCCGGAAGTGGTGTCTTCAGCACAAACTGATTGATCAGTGTGATGCACTTCCGGCATTCTTCAATGTTGAAATCGTGTGACTGCAGCGTCAGGATGTAATTGAACAGGGCCTGATTGCGACCATCGCCTTCTTCCATCGACAGAAAATCCATCCGACTTCTGACCGGCAGAAAATACTTCGGAACTTCCTGATACTCTTCATCATCGAACTTGTCGTATAATATGGGCCGTTCTTTTCCGTCAAATTTCAACACTTCCAGGCTGTTTCTGTGTCCGACCTTGATGTCCGCAATGATGCCACAAGCCAGATATTTCTTTGTTTTGCAAACGGCCTGGATCGGCTGACCATCCGGGCCGAAGTTTTTGAAAACAAAATGCTTTCCTTTTGTAGTTTCATAAACGCGGCAGATCAGTTCTTCCTTTTCCACGATCTTCATCATTTTTTCAGATGCTTCGAAATCATCGATGTCGATCAAAATGGCATTATCCGCCAGAACTCCGGCATATTCCTGAAGGTTCTTTGCCTGGTCATATGTCAGAAGCTGGTCTGTCGGAACATCTTTGAATGGCATCAGGCTTTTTTTATTCTTTGTTTTTACATATCCTCTAAAAAAGTCCATACTGACCACCTACCCCGTATTGTTCTAATCTTGTCCACGCAAGATCGATATACCACTGTTTGTTCAATCGTTCGTTCACTTTTGCATCGGTGACATCCCCGTTTTCGATGAAGCTGTGATCCGAAGTGTTCGCCATCTTATCCCTTCGGCCATTTCCCTTCACCTTGTACACAGTTCCGTCATCCAGACGATTCGATGCGAAGATCCTGAAGCACTTATTTCCGAACCGCTGATTGTTCCATTCCACAAAATCATAGCTTCCGCCGCGTTTGCAGACCTTCTGAAACATGATCATGTCATTGCAGCCGTTGATTGTGGTTTCCGGTGCGATATCATGCAGCATATAATCCACCAGGGCTTTGTTCAGGATCGGAAGATCGTTATCCAGCGGATTCAGTTCCTTCACATAGGCCCCTTTGCATTCGATTTTCCCGTCAAACTGGCGGAAGATATAATTATTCACATCCTTCTGCCAGATTTCTTCGATGTAATCAAAACCCAGCACCATATCACAGCGGGATTCCCATTCATAGCAAATATCATCCAGCAATTCGAAATCCGCCTTCCGGATCTTGATGATCAGACCGTCCGTGTTGCTCTGGATCAGTTCGAATGATGGAATCACTTCCAGCTTCTCCACCAGATCGATCAGCATCAACTGACCGTTGATTGTGACCATGTGGGCATTCCTGGGATCATAGGCCGGATTCGTTTTGTCATCCATGATGCCGAAGGTTCCGTTGATAACGATCTTATATGGTGCTTGTTCCTTCTTCTTGCCTTCGTGTTTCAGTTTCATTCTGTGTTCGAAGATCCCCCGGAACAGTTCCGGATGCCTTGCAGAACGTGTCAGAAGATCGTGAAAGATCATCAATCGCGGATAGAAGGATTCCACATCCACATGAAGCATCAGATGGTCACTGTCGCATTTGTAGTGGTATTTCTTCCGCGCCCCGTGAACTCCACCCAGGCCGAAGTCATGCTGCACCCCCGCCACTTCGTGACTGAATTCAAGATCCCGTGTGTGACTGAACGGATTCAGGAATGTCGTGCGGATGATGTCATATTTCCCCATATTGATGCACGGTAAAACTGAAATATCCCATTCATCCCCGAAATCCGTTCTGTCGCAACCCAGAATGGCAGCGGAAATCTGTGCTTTTGTTTTATTCAGATATGACAGCGGGAACCCGTATTCCTTCACCAGCCACAGGATTGCATCGAAATCTGACTTTGTTTCTGCGAAGACGTTCATGGTTTCCAGTACGTCATTCTTGCAGTAAACCGCCATTTCCTCCGCTTCTTCCTTCTTCAGTGGCCGCTGGATGTCGAATGAAACCCCTGATTCATGGATATTATGTCCCTGGAAGCCTTCCAGTTCCTTCAGGCTCCGGTCTTTTCTGGTCATGGTGTCGTAATTGATCAGGAACACTTTTTTGAATAAATCGGAATATGACCACCCAGGCTTTTCTTCATAAATGATGTGACAGTTTATGTCCCAGGGATCGAATCCACAGATAATGCCCTTCAGGATGTACTGGTCATAATGCCTGGAATTGTATCCAACCCACACATCATGCTTGTGTTCCTCATAGAACTTGATCAGGGCCGGATCGTCATTGCATATCGTGCGAACGATTCCCAACCAGGGAATGATCAGAACCACAAGCCAGTCATGCTTTGTGACTTCGAAATCGTAGAAAATCAGTGTGGTGATCTGATCATTCCCTGTGTCGGTGTTACTCATAGACTTCTTCGATGGTGATGGCGTTGAATGCGTCCGGTTCATACTTCACATCGTATTCCAGACTTGAAACGTCCGAAGCGATGTCAAGGATCAGATCTGCGAACTGATCATAATCTTCGAAGATGATGGGCGGAATGTCATCTGACGGTTCCAGTGTATCCAGCCAGCCGATGACGTTCTTCATTAACTTGCCCATGTTCCATGAATCGTCTGTCCGATCCGTATAAAGCACCTTATTCATGAACAGATGGCAATTCTTGTGGGGATTATCAATGATCTTGAAATCCACCTTCAGAATAGGCGCACCGGCGTTTTTTCCGCTTTTAACTGCTCCAACTTCCATCTTCACCAGCTTCACACGATAGTTTCCGGCTTCGATTTCCGGAAAATCACCAGTTCCGTTGTCCTTTGCAGCAGCTTCCATCTGCTTATTGATCTGATTCAGATCGACCTTCTTGTTGAAATTGTCAAACTTACCCATTTTTAGTTCCTCCTTCTCCGGCGGGATACCGGCTTTTCTTCACTCACATTGTTATCTTCAGCCTGTGTTTCAGGTTCAGACATGAAACCTTCTTCTTTTGCCTTCCTGGACTTCCGTTTCGGAAGTTCTTCCAGCTCCGGCATCTTTACATGATCAGAATCAAACGGGACTTCTGTCACTCCTTCGGGGACGTTTTCAAGTCCGGCATTTGCGACTTTTTCAGCGTTCCGTTCCAGGACGGCTTTTCTTTCGGGATCGTCCCGAAGTCTTTTGCGTTCTCTTCGGCCAGTTTTTTCGGCCACTTCTTCATTGCTTCGATCACTTTCGGATCCTCCAGAATTATCTTCGGGATCGGGATCCACGCTTGCTGTGGATACTTCATCCGCAGCTTCTTCAGCTGCTTCCACCTGGGTTTCCTCATTGCGCTTGCCCCTCCTGGGCTTCTTTGAAACATACTTTGCGACTGCCGCATCCTCTTCCGGTTTTACTTCGGAAAAATCCCCGATTTCGTAATATTCGCGGATCTTCCTGTCCACATACCACAGATCATTGTCGATTGTGGCATTCGGGAACATCCCCATCGGTGACTTCACGGTGTCGAATCCGCTTGACTGTGTGCTGAAGGTATAAATCCCATCACTGACCTGTGCTTTCAGAACGATGGTGAACATCCCTTCAATGGTGATCTTTTCATCCAGCAGCTTGCCGATGGTCTTGATCTTCTCATTTCCATTCTGATCACGTTCGATATGTGCCAGAATGTACACTGTCACATCCTTCGGAAGCTCCTTGATGGTCTGGATCAGCGTCCAGAACTTCTGTGCAATCTCTGTGAACTTATCAAAGCCACGTTCACCGGCCCGGCGCATGAACTCATTCGCCATCAGATACTGTGCATCATCGATCACGATGATCTTCTTTTTCGTCAGCTTCATCTGTTTGATGATCTCCGGATAATTGTCTGTGCTGATCGATTCCATGTGATTTTTGAATGGCAGCGGCTTGTCTGCCACGTTAATCACAAGGATCTGGTCTTCAGGAACTTTCCGGAGTGATGCCGACTTCCCTTTCCCGGATTCACCCAGGATCAGTGCTGCAACACCCATTGTTTAATCCTCCTTTTCTGGATAAAATAGATCGCATTTCAGCTGTGTGCTGAATGCGGATAATACACTTTCAAGCCAGTCCGGTGCAGCGGGAATCATTTCCTGTGCCATCTGCAGACTGCAATCACTGGCCCGTTCGTACTGCTCCAAAGTCAATGTGACGGAATCGTGGAAGGTTTCCTTCTCACCCAGTACATCAAACAATTCATCAAATGCTGAATCCATGACACCGGAAGCAATCAACCGGAAATCAGGATCATGTGTCTTTGCCAGGATCTTCTGGCGGACTTCCTTCACGCAGCGTTCCCAAAGATCACGATTTATCATCCCCATCAACCCCCTTTTCCAAGAACCGTGCTGACCACATATCAGCCCAGTGCAACAGCAGAAGCAGCTGCGTTTCATGCTTCGGAATGACAGCGGCCCCGCCTGTTTCCCGGTCATAAAGGCCGTCATGGTACATGATTGCATATTCCTCTTCTGGTGTCAGATCCATGAACCGGTTAATGATGATTACAGATCTGAACGCATGGGGAATGTTCGGCAGATCTTTGTTTCTCTCCCAGGGTTTCTTTTCTGATCGTTTGCCCGTTGTCTTCAGGATGTTTTCTGAATAGAACGGCAGACCGTAGTCCCCGCATTTCCCCAGATCATGCAGCAGCGCACAGATCGTGACTGAATTCTTGTTTTCGTTCCACCACTTCTTCCCCAGCAATGCCACGGCAATCGAACGCGCACAGTCCATAACATTCAGGGAATGTTTCGCCAGACCGCCTTCATCACAGCTGTGATACTGACTTGATGCCGGTGCTGTGTAATATCCGGAATGCTCCATGTACTCACACAGATCTTCGATCCCTTCGCGTTTTGTGTCCTTCAACAGTTTTTCGATTTCTTCCTTCATTTCGCTTCACCTCCTTCTTCATCAACAAAATTCAGATCAATTTCACCATTTTCTAATCTGTGACGTTGTTCATCCATCGCTTCATACTCTTCGACCACCTGTTTCGCATGTTTCAGCGTGCAACAGTTCTTCAGATCCTGATCATCTTGCATCACGAAATATTCAGTGTGATCCCACGTTCCCGGATAACCGTTCGCGTGTGGAACATGAACTAATCGACTTTCGATGGCATACAGACCACCGTTTTCGTATCTGATGACCGTTCCGTCTTTGTTGACGGTTTTACCAGTCCGCTTCCAGGCTCCCATTCGCTTCACCTCCTTTATATCCATTAACGAAATTTATGTTCAAAATTTATTTCAGTTCTATCGGCAGCAGCGGACTGATCACTTTTCCGCGTTTCAGCCGTTCAACAATGTTCACCAACTGATCAAACCCTGAAGGATAAACAATGTATGCACACCCACCGGCCTTCCGGATCTTTTCAACATGATGGATCTGCAACGCGGACGGATGTCCGGTCTGGCTCTTCACTTCGATCCCCAGGAACTCACCACCGACACAAGCCAGGATGTCAGGGATCCCGGACGGCGTGTTCCTGTTTGCAAAAAATTTCACATACCATGCGCCATTTTCATCAAGCATCTTCTTGATCTTCTCTTCAAATCTCTTTTCCGGCCCCACGCTTACCACCTCCGCGGATGTGCTGCTCTGCACTCTTCCAGGCGAATTCCGTTGCTGCACCACAGCCCCAGGATCATTGCCCATGCGATTTGCCACACGCCCTGTCCGAAAGTAACCAGATCCGTTTCCATCGCTCCGGCAGTCCCGAACAGAAGAATGGCAGCCAGAAAACATCCGACAACATAAATCCGTTCTTTCCGTGTGATTTCGATTTTATAGATTTCCATCTGTTCCTTCCTCCCGTTCAAATAGTGCTTCCGTGTAATCCCGGCGCATCGCCAGTGTTCTGTAAATCTTTTGTTCCACGGATCCAGTGCATACCATCTGATAATAGAAACAAGTCTTGTCCTGACCGATCCGGTGCGTTCTCTTCTTCGATTGCTCAAACAATTCAGATGACAGTGGTGGGCTGAAATATACAATCCGATTCGCGATCTGCAGATTCAGGCCCATCGCACCCGCCTGGTATTGAATGAATAAAACTGCGCCTTCCGTGTTCAGGACTTCCGGATTCTTCTGTGATCCGTTTACCACTCCGAACGGCCTTTCATTTTTCCCGGCAATTTCCATCAGTTTGTCCAGTTCCAGGTTGAAGTTATAGAAGACCACAAGCCTGTCATTTGTACTGTTCAGGATGTCTTCAAATGCTTCGATCTTTGCCGCAGAATATGCCCCGCATAGCTGGCGTTCATAAAGCATCTTTGTCAGTGTGGTATCCCCGACCAGCTCCCGGCCTTCGACCTCAACGATCCGTTCATCCTTAAAAACCTTGTAAATGTCAGATGATGGAACCTTGATGTTTTGGAAGATCTGTTCCGGAAGATCCATGACTTCTTCTGTCTTCAGGAACTGGCAGCCATATTCCCGCATCTTTCGCTTCAGGCGTTCTTCATTCTTATATCCGGTTATTTTTCGCACCGGGAACCCGTTTTCCTTGTCCCAGTAGAAATCCACGAACTGATTGAAGAACATTTCTTCGCTGATCTTCCAGCCCAGCATCTTCATCTGTGTCCACAATCCTTCATATTTACCGGAACATGGTGTCCCGGACAGAAGGATCAGATTCTGAAATGTCATTTCCATGACGGCCTTCGTCCTCTTTGCCTGTGGATTCTGAATCAGTGAAGATTCGTCCAGGATCAGTGTGAAGTCTGTCAGCGTCTTCAGTTCCGGTCTTCGGAAGATCAGATCATAATTGATCACGCCCCATGCCGGTTCCAGTTTCGGATCCTTGATTACCTGATCACAGTGATCCAGGAACATCTTCATCCCGATCTTCTCCGTCAGATCGTAGACGAACGATCTAACATATGAATGATAGGTTTTGATGTGATCCTTCCAGTCTTCAATCTTCGACTTCTGGCAGACGATCAGATTGACCGGCGCATTCATTTCTTCGGCTTCGGACGCGCCTTCTTCGGTTTTCCCCAGGCCCATGTCCCAGTAGAATGCAACCCGCGTCCGGCCTTTTGCCAGTTCAAGCCCCTTTTTCTGATGATCGAACAGTTCCATCTGCAGCACCTCCGTTGATTTTGTCGATGATCTGGAACACTGCCGGATGTGTCTTCCTGGTCAGAATGATCTTTGTCAGATCGACTTCGTTTCCATTTAGATCAATATTCCTGATCATCATTACACCCCCGATCCATCTTCAGGCGAACAGTTCACATTTCCTTGAACCTTCTGGGGAAAAAAAATTCTAATGAATTTTTCTGAACCTATCGGAATTCGCAATGCGGCTGCGAAATTATCGATATCAACCCCAGTGATCGACTTCGGATTTTCCAGTTTGTTGTCTAATGTCTGCCGTGACATATTACATTTTCGCGCCAATTCAGCCTTCGGCACACCCAGTTCCTGAATTTCCCTGGTCAATAGACTAACGTCAACCATCTTGTCTTTCCTCCTTCCACTTCGTTTTTCGGTTCATCTTTCCTTGAACCATGTTCATAATAATCCAAACCCGAAACATTGTCAACAACTTTTTTTACACATCAGTCTATATTTTTTGAACTTTTTATGATACAATCCCATTAACTCCCACAGGAAAGAAGGTGAAGCAATGACAACTCCGAAAATAATCAAGAAAAGAAGGCAAGAATTGAATATGACACAGGAAGAACTTGCAAAAAAGATGGGACTGCAAGGAAAATCCAGTGTTGCAAACATGGAAAAACCTGATGCGAAAATATCACTGAAAACTATTCTGAAACTGACAGGCCCACTGCAATGCACTGAAGCATATCTTCTGGGCATGACATCCGATCCGGACTGTGCGACAATCGATCTGGTTTTCCCAAAAGATCCTTCAGGTTTTGAAGTATGGCCAAAAGAAGAAAAGAAGCTGCCGAAAATTCACGGCGGACAGACCAAAACTGTCAAGATTTCCGTTCCGGATGAAAAAACTGTTGTGGCACAAGCCATCACAGCTGTCGGATCTGGACATGATGTGAAGCCGGAAAAAATTGTAGGCGCACAAATTATCCAAAGACAGAAAAAACAGGATTCATCAAAAGACAAGCTGATCAAGATGATCCTTGATATGGATGAAAAACACATCGATCATATTTTGAAATATGCTGAATTCTTGATGACGAAACCGGAAGGTGGTGAATAAATATGACTGTGGCTTTGTACGTTCGCGTTTCCAGCCAGGAACAGGCAGAATCGGGCTATTCAGTGGGTGAACAGGAAGAACGGCTGAAATCGTACTGCAGCGCAGTCAACTGGGACATTTTCAAGGTGTATGTGGATCCGGGATTCACCGGATCCAATACAAACCGCCCCGGTCTTCAGGAACTTCTGCGTGATGCAGCGGCACATCGATTCAATAAAGTGGTGGTCTATAAACTGGACAGACTGTCCAGATCACAGAAGGACACGCTTGAACTAATCGAAGACCGGTTCCTGAAGAACGACATCGACTTTATTTCCATTTCGGAAAACTTCGACACATCCACACCCTTCGGGCGGGCCATGATCGGGATCCTGGCTGTCTTCGCGCAGCTGGAACGTGAACAGATCAAGGAAAGAATGCAGATGGGAAAAGTGGCCCGCGCAAAAGAAGGAAAATGGTCTGGCGGATCATGTAAACCCATCGGATATGATTACATAGATGGTGAACTGGTGGTCAATCCATATGAAAAAATACAAGTGCAGCGGATCTTCGATCTGGCGAAGTCCGGAAAATCTCCATATCAGATCTATAAACTGATGGGTAACTATAAAACGAAATATGGCCCGTGGAATGATGTTTCTGTCCGGAAGGTGCTGCAATCGAAGACATACTGCGGATTTATAAAATTCAGCGGGAAATGGTACGAAGGGAACCATGAACCGTTCATCAGTCTGGAAGACTGGGAAGAAGTGCAGCGGATGTTCGCAGCACGCACCCAGAAGCGCATGAATCCAGGGAAGGCCACGACATATCTGGGCGGCTTCCTGGTGTGCGCTCATTGTGGCGGGAAATATTCAAAGCACTGCGGACGAAAGAAAACGAAAGCCGGTGTGACATATCCAGCATATCAGTATTATGAATGTAATTCACGGGCCGGAAAATCCAGCCGGATCATCCATGATCCCAACTGCAAAAACAAAATCTGGCGGATGGATGCCCTGGATGAAATGGTCTTCGATCAGATCAGGAAGATCCGGCTGGAAGGATCCGCGCCGACCACATCCAGCACTTCCGATCAGAAACGGATCCTGGAAGCCGAAATCGACAAAATCACGGCCCAGATCGAAAAACTGGTGGATCTGTATTCCTCCGATAAAATCCCGCTGCCGATTCTGAACAAAAAGGTGGAAGCCCTGATGGAAGAACAGACCGGCATCCAGAATGAAATCGATTCGCTTGATCAGGATCGGATGGATCCGGAAGAAGTGCGTCAGCTGATCAACTCATTTGATGACATACTAAAAACAGGATCCTTCGAAGATATCCGAAGCATCCTGGAATCCCTGATCGACCACATCGTGATCGACAATGAAGATATAACTATTTTCTGGCGTTTCTAATGTTATCCCCTATTCAAATCTAAAGTTATCCAGATTTGAATAGGGGATATTTTTCAAAAATCGGCCCGCGAAGCCTTGTAGTTCAAGACTTTTTGAAATTCTCCCGCATAAACACTGGGCGGGAACAGATCGGGAACAGATGGGGAACGCATTTTGAATTCATCTTCCACCCCTTCAATCCCAGTGCTGGCGCGGGATTTCAGACTTCGGGGAACAGATGGAACAGATCAAGTCCGACATATTTATATATTTTATATAATAATATAAAAAATGTACATATTATATATTTTTGCTTTATTTCCTCCAATATATAAGTATATGTGAAGTGTTCCATCTGTTCCATCTGTTCCTTCCCGCATAAACACTGGCTTCGTGAAGGTGGAAGATGCCGAAATCATCTGTTCCCATCTGTTCCCACCTGATCAGGAACGCACGCTTCCGTGTGTTCATCCGGATCCAGAACGCACGCGATGTCTTTTCGTGCGTTTACAAAAAAAGAAACACCCCGACATTTCCAAAGAAATGCCAGGATGCTTCCGGGGATATAAACATGATCCGAAGATCAGGTTCATCATTGTGAATATATGCAATGTCGGTATGGTTCAGGCACTGCATATATTCGGTTCAGGTGTCACCATTCCCAGGTTATGATGACATCAAATAACGGTTTGATGGCGTAAATAATTCAATCTGTTGGTTCGATGATTTTATCTATTGTAACTCCTAAATATTTAGATAACTTTCTTCTTGCATTGAAAATTGTATTTGCTATCACATAGTATATTTCATTTGTTTTCGTATAAACTAATTTATACATTCTTTTTTCTCACTCCTTAACGGTTTGATTGCGTATAATATTTTGTTCAGTAGGTGAGGATTTCCACCGCACATGATAATGATATTGACCAACACCGCTAGAGTTAAACCAAGTCGGTTTGCAGATTCGAACTGCGCTTCACATTATCTCCCTTCGTGTGGAGTGTCTACGTTTTGCACCACTACTGATTTATACCGGTTTGATGGCGTAAATTATACAAGATATACTTCGCTTGAATTATCATTTGTGATCGTCAAAGTCGATGTATTTCCTCCACCTAAAAGCCTTGCCGGATTCGTTCCATCAAGCAGAATGTTATCAACCTTTGAATTATTCACGGATATAACATTCATAATATTCACATTATACAACGGATTAAAGTGAATTCCGTGACTCGTATCAGCACAGATGAAAGCACAATGATCTATGTCGATAACACACGGCGAAGTCATGTATAATTCACTACTTGTATGCGCATAAAACGCGTGTGCGTTTGTAGCGTATGCTTTGAAGACACAGTTTTTAAAAATGCCGTGTCTGCCGCCTGTCTGTCCTGAACCATACGGGATCTGGTTATATGACGGCCACAATGTTGATGCGATAGTGTTTCCATTGTGAATCAGCACACAATTATTCAGCTCATATGTCCGATCTTTCTGATTTCCACCATCGTCATCATGGATGCAATAACGACAATTTGTTGCCGTGATGGTGAGATTTTCAAAGTGATTTTCCCCGTATGTATTCAAAGTTGACAGATATTTGACAAGATTCTGATTACTGATACTATCGGGAATCGTCAACGAAATTGTTACATTTCCGACACCTATCAAGTTTACATAGTCGGGAACTTCCAACCCACGCTTGAACGGAGTCTGATCCTCAATATCTGACAAGTCCAAAACCCCATATAATTCATATGTGCCACTATTCAGATATATGTCATAGACATTATTTTTATTCGCTTTGTTATTTCCTTTTGTGGTGGCGATTCGATGAAGTGTATCGACTAACTCTGTTGCCGTGAATACATTAACCTTGTTATGGGTAACAACTCC